>Ga0255028_100003_pt1 | contig 102967 bp, 109 predicted proteins | sample DRGLUT_MetaT_FD_178168 | JGI IMG/M metagenome (GOLD analysis project Ga0255028, IMG submission 178168) | Metatranscriptome of freshwater microbial communities from Pennsylvania, United States - DR:GLUT (Metagenome Metatranscriptome) | ecosystem: Environmental > Aquatic > Freshwater > Creek...
GCGCCCACCCGTCCGCGTGACAGACGGGTCGGGCCTACGGCCGATTGGGGGATAGTTTAACGGTAGAACGGTGGACTCTGACTCCTCTAGTCCTGGTTCGAATCCAGGTCCCCCAGCCACCTGAGTTCCTAAGTCATTCTGATCGCTGAGCATTAGGTCGCGCCGCACTGCGGTGGGGCCCCCTGCTACACACCGCTGCTACATAGGCCGCCCCCGGCGGCGAAGGAGCGGTGTGGGTGGACTCGCGAACCTCGTCCTGCGCGGACGGGTCTTCTATTTTCGGCGTCGCGTTCCGGCCGATCTCCGGAAGCAGTTGGGCCGGCGCGAACTTGTGCGCAGCCTTGGGACCACCGACCCGAGGGCTGCACGGTCAAACGCCTGTCGGCTATCTCTCGCTGCGGACGGCCTGTTCGCGAGCCTGCGCGCGACCCCGATGCTGACCGACGCCGAACTCACCCGCCTCGTGCAGGAATCCACGCCTTCATTCTGCAGGGCGACGATGCGGTTCGGCTCGCGAGGGCTGAACCGCTGCCTGCACACTTTGTGGCGGCCAAGCGCGATTCCTATGGAAAGGTCGCCGCCCGCGCCCGCGAGGCGCTCGCCAGCGATGGGTTCGGCGAAGCTCGTGAGATCACGGCCTCGCTCCTACGCCGGCAGGGCATCGCGACGGCCACCTGTCGCGTCGCCGAGTGGAACCAGGTACGCCAGGCGGTGGTCAAGGCCGGCATCGACGTCGCCGAGGCGATGCAGGCGCGCTGCGCCGGCGACTTCGAGCACGAGCCGAAGGACCGGCGCCTGAAGACGGCGCTGGCCGCTCTGGCGTCCGAGCCGGCTCGTGCATCGACACCGGCAGTCCCCGCGGCTGCGCCGTCCGCAACGACCGCCGGGCCCGTCGCCGCGGGGACGGTTACGTTGATGCCGTTGTCCGAACTCTGGCCGGCCTGCTGCGAGAAGCAGACCGTCTCAGGTGCCTGGGAAGGACAGACGGCTTCACAGGCGCGAGCCACCTTCCGCCTCTTCATCGACGTGTGCGGCGACAGACCATTGGCGGCCTACACCCGCTGGGACGCGAGCCGTTTTAAGCAGCAAGCCGAGCGCCTGCTGGCGCTCTATAGAAAGTCTCCCTGCTACCGCGACAAGAGCGTTGCCGAAATCATAGCGCTGTACGCCAAGGATGCGGCTCCGACCGGGGGCAAGCCGCTCACGGCCAAGACGATCAAGCGCCACTTCTCGGCACTCTCGACGTTCTGGGCCGCAGCCGAGGCCGGTGGCGAGGTCGCGAGCAACATCGTCAAGGGCTTTCGCTTCGGCGCAGCCAGGAAGGCTACTGAGCAGCGGCAGATGTGGGAGAGGACAGAGCTAGCGCGCCTGTTCGCCACCCCGATCTGGACCGGCTGCCTGTCGGAGCAGAGGCGGACGACCCGGGGCTCGCTTTCTGGGCGGCCTCGAAAGCGGCCGGCGTGTAAGTCATCTTGGCAGCGATCGCGCCGGTGCCGAACAGCATGGCGGCGGCGGCAAGAAGGCCGAAGAGGATGCGACGCGTGGTCATGGGCTCGTAGATCCATAGGAGTGAGGAGGTGCGGGGTATGATGTTCAGTTGGACGCCTGAGTGATGGCGCGGTCGGCATTCACGCGCTCCGACCAGTCCTTCGCCTCGGCCTGACCCTTGAGATTGATTAGTTTAGCGGCGTCGACGTCGACGTTCTTGAAGTCGGCGCCGGTGACCGTGGCGCCGGTCAGGTTCGCCCCCGACAGGTCTGAGCCCATCAGCACCACGTCGGTGAGGTCGGCGTCTTTGAGGTCGGCGTATTCCAGCCGCGATCGACCGAGGTTGGCCCCCTTCAGGTTGGCGCCCGACAGGTTCACCGAGGTGAACACCGCTCGCATCAGACCCATGGACTGGTTCTTGATGTCTGCGCCGCCCTTGAGATCGACCAGCGTCGCACCGCTCATGTTGGCGCCCTTGAAGTCGCCTATGGGTATGGACCGGCTGAGATCCGCACCGCTGAGGTTAGCGTCCCGGGCGGTGATCCCGAACATCTTCGCGTCAGTGAGCTTGGCGCCGGACAGGTCGGCCTTCAGGAACCACGCCTGTTCGAGGTTCGCCCCGCTGAGGTCGGCGCCGCGAAGGTTGGCCTTGTTCAGGCGGGCGGTCCTCAAGTTGGCGCCTCGGAGGTTCAGCCCGGACAGATCGAGGCCGGACAGCGCCTTGTCGTGCAGGTCGACGGGCTTGCCGTCAGCGGCCTTGATCATCGCCTCGACGTCGGTGCGGCTCATCTCGGCCTTGGTCATTGCGGGGGAGGACATGTCGGCCCCGAGCAGCAGATCCTGCTCGGCGGCGGCAGGGCTGGCGGCAAGGGCAGCGAGCATGAAGCTCAAGGCGAGGCGGCGCATCGGTTCACTCCCATGGGGTGCCGTACATCGCCGGCACCCGTATCGTGTTCATTGTGCCGCGATGCTATGCCGGGCCGCTGCACCCGGTCGGTGACCCAGGTCACACAAGTCCGGTGCGGCGGGAGAAAAACGCAACGCAAGCCGGACGATCAGCCCGTCGTTACGGCCGGGGGACGACGCCAGCCATGACGGACGCGCAGAAGGTGGAGCGCTGGATCAATCGATTTCCGCTTCTTCGAGCACTCAGCCCGGCTCACCTTCAGATCGCCAGGGGAACCGTGCAGTTCCCGGTTCTGGACGCCGGAGCCATCGCGTACGACCTCGATGGCGAATGCACCAACTACCTGATGTGCCTAGAGGGCCGCACGCGCATCTTTCGCACGTCGGAGGGCGGGCGTGAGGTGCTGATCTACAAGGTCGGCCCAGGCGGGACCTGTGCCCTCACCACGCAGTGCCTTTTGTCTGGCGGCACCTTCCCGGCCCAAAGCGTGGCCGAGGAGCGGACCGAACTCGCCGCCCTGCCGGTGAGCACGTTCCAGCATCTGATGGACGATAGCTCCGCCTTCCGCAGCTTCGTCATGGACGATTACACGCGGCTGATGTCCGGCCTGTTCACGCTCATCGACGAGGTCGCGTTCGCCCCGCTGAAGCAGCGTCTCGCCCAACGGCTCTTGGCTGAAGCCGACCCGCGTGGCGTCGTTGCCGTGACCCATCAGAAGCTGGCCGACAACGTCGGCAGCGTGCGCGAGGTGGTGAGCCGCATCCTGGCGCAGTGGGCCGAAAAGGGCCTGATCGAACTTCGGCGTGGTGCGGTTGAGGTCGTTGATCGCTCCAGCTTGGAGGCCGCGGCCAGCGCGGGCGCCCGGTCAGGCCGAAACCACGGCACGCTCAGCTGGCGGTGAACCTAGCCGGCTCGATGGCCACCTTCCTGCTGGCCACTTGGGAGGAGCAGCAGGTGCGAGACACGCCTGTGTGGGGGGCCGACCACGCCTCACGCCGGATCGAGGCGCATACCGACCTGCTCCTTCACATCCCTAAGGCGCGCTAGAAGCTCTTCCTGCACGAACTGCGCGACGCCTTCCCGGGTATCGCCGAGTATGGCGGCCGGCGGACTTGCCTGGGTGAGGTCTATACCAACGCAGGGCCTGTGGCGGTCACCGCCATCCTGACCTGGACGACGCCCGAGCGCGACGAGGTCCACCTGAACGTCCTCTGGCCGTTCTGAGTATCGACCGCATCCGAGGCGCGGCCGTCTACGGCACGCGGTGGGCGGCAACGCCGCGTGTCCCATGATCGGTCCTCCCCGTTCCGGTCGGACCACGACGCATCACTCCAGGCTACTACAGCCTTTTCCGCGTGATTAAGCAGCCCGTGCTGGCGGCCGCAACCCTGTCCGGCGCATCGACTGGAGATTCGTGTTCTGAAGGGGTTCAGAAAAGATTCTCCCATCGGCGGAGAGGTCTCTATGGCGGAGGGCTGCGATTCTGTGGACACAATGCCGATCCGAGGAGCTTCAGCATGGATTGGTTCGAGCGGATCGCCGGCTTCCCGGAAGGGTCTTACGCCCAGACGCAGGCAGCGCTGTCCGTGGTCGACGGTCGCCTGCACCGCCGTGGAGCGGGGTACAGCTACGGTGTCGGGATGCTGAGCCTCCCCTCGCTGGCCGAGCTACGGTTCCAGGCGTCGGTTGCGCGACCGTCCGGTCCATCGCGGCTCTCGATCGTGCAGGGCGATGTCCGCGCCCTGCACCGCGCCCCCGAGAACCGCGGAGCGCTTTTCCAAGTGGCTTCCCAGTTCAATCTGCTGGAGATGGTCGGGCCCGATGTCGAACCCGAGGACGGCGTCAGTCGCTACGCGCACGACCTCACGCAGGGGCCGGCCTGCGCGATGGCGGCGGGCGCGGCCACGATCTACCGCAACTACCTCGTGCCGGTGGACGGTGTGATCGGCCAAAGCGCCGACCGGCAGCTCGACGGGCTCGCCGACCTCGGCCGTGCGCTGGCGACGCGCCTCGGGACGCACGTCTTTAATCTCTGGTCGATGCGCAACGGCTACGCCCTGTGCACGCGCGACGGATTGAGCGAGATCCACCAGCATCTGCAGGGTGCGGATGCGGCCACCCTGGATGCCCTACGTGGCCTCCTGCGGGTCGGGCTGCACGTCGACATCGAGGTTACGGATGGTCCGGCACCCGGTCCGCAGGTCTCACAAATCTTCTGCTCCGCCCTGCCGATCGCTTACGGCAAGCACCCGGCTGCAGCCTGGGCGCCGTTCGCGCGGCTGGTGCTGGAGGCGGCCTACGAAGCGACGCTGCTGGCTGGTGTCCTGAATGCGGCGCGGGGAGGCTCGAACCGGGTGCTGCTGACGCGGCTGGGCGGGGGCGCCTTCGGCAACGCCGATGACTGGATCGACGGTGCGCTGCTGAGGGCGGTTCGGCTGGTGAAGGAGCGAGACCTCGACGTCGTGATCGTTAGCTACGGGCCGCCCTCGCCGGCTTTGCGCAACTTCTTCTACGCTTCCGGCTTCAGTACCCTTCCATAAGCCACGCCGTCGTCCGCGCCGCCACGGATAGAGGTCCAGATGCGGTGAGCCGTTATCAGCTCGCTGCCCGAAAGCCGACATTCGGCTTGGCGCCCATTCCAGTCACTAGATGGCCCTTGTGTGCGTCTCCGAAACGGACATCGGTCAAGCCGGCGGCCACGATATTCTGACCTGCTGGTCGCCCGTATAGCGTCTGCGCCGAACCCGACACGGACCCGCGAAATGCTATGAGGCCGTCGTTTGGCGCAGAGCACCGCCGCCCGCAGCCAGCCGATGCGGTCGATCAGGTGGTTTTCCTTATGGGTGGGGCGCATCGGCGTCAGGGTCTCTCAATGGACGCGGTGGGGGCGTGACCGTCCCTTCCATGCGCGTCGTCGGTGACGGACCCAGTGTAGGCGATGGTCGTCGTCATGCCGGGCGTCGCCACTTGCCGGGGTGATCGGGATACCGGGTCAGCAACAGCAATCGGACCCCGACCCGCTCTTCACGAAGTCCCCGTCGGGTAGCACCGGCCGACCGCTCCACTCGCCCTCAAGCTCGCGTTCGGCCTGGAGCCAGAATTCGACCTCGTAGCCATGCGGGCGGCCGCGTATTTCCCAGAGCTCGAAGGCTCGGAGACGGATGTCGCCTTCGGCCAGCGTCGTCTTGGTGGGCATGCTCTCGTCCTCGCGATGGTCGGTATCGACAGTCATGGACGCCGCCACGCCTATGCCGGAGGCGTCGCCGGCGAGGCCCTGTGCGAGGCGGCATGACGCTTGCCCATCGCTCCCTGGATCAGGGTCGCGATGGCGTAGCCCATGGCGCCGACGGCCAGAGCGGTCGCCAGGGGCGATGTTCCGCCGCGTGCCCCCGGTCCGGGATGTCCGCCTCGGCTCGACCGTTCGGCCCGGCGGATGCCCGCCCGCCCGCGGTCGAGGGTATCCTGTGCCAGATGGGTCGCCCGTCCGGCGACGTCGCTGACCGCGTCGCTTGCCCGCGAGAAGAGCTCGTCGGCCGCCCCCTCGATGCGACGACGGTCATCGATGCCGGTATCCTCGCCGTCCGTGAACTGGCGGTGCTCGTGATGGGGCTTCGTCATGGTCGGTTCTTCCTTTCCGGGGATCGAAGGCCCCTGCGAGTCCTCGCGGTCCCGGCAGGAACAGGCCTTGTTCGTTCAGACGACGCCGATGGCGTTCACGACAGCCGTGGTGCCCGGGGAGGCCCAGGCCGCGCCCATCGCCTCGCGCCGCTCCTGCATCGAGCGCACGGTGCCGCCGAGATAGACCGTCCCGCCGACCGCCTTGACGGTGACGGTCTTGGGGTCGAACAGCCACGAGCGGTCGAGCGCCTCGCTGATGCTGTCGCTGACCGCCTCGACGTCGACCTGCGGCCTGACCACGATCCGGTTGTCCACCGCGATGACGCCGGACAGCTGCCCGAGCTCGCGCTCGGCGACCTCGGACTGGAAGCGATGGTCCACCTCGCCCGTCAGGGTGACGGTGCCCTTCGAGACCTTCACGAGGATACAATCCGGCGGGACCGCCACGTTCCAGGCGAGGCGGGCGATGGCGGTGGCGGCGATGTCCTCGTCGGGCCGCTTGCGGGCGTGCGGCACCACCACCTCGATCTCCTGGACGAGGGCCTTCACGCCCCTGACGCGGCAGGCGGCGGCCTCGGCTGCGAGCTTCTCGTCGTAGGTGTCGACCTGGCCCGAGAGCGCGACCACGCCGTCCTTGGCCGTGACGCCGATCTCCGAGGACGTCACCGCCGGGTCCCAGATGAGTTCGGCCGTGACGCGATGCTGCAAGCTGGTGTCGTGGGACATGATGGTCTCCTGGGGCGTGCCGGGTCCGGCGATGCCGGGCAGGGCTTGGAGTCCGCCCGGTGAAAGGCTGTCCGACGTCCACGGCGAAGCGTGTCCCGGCATCCGGCGAACCTAAGTGGCGGGACCGGCTGGGTCCTTGATCCAGCGCAAGGATTTTCAGCCGCCGAACCGACCACCGCCGCTTCCACCTCGCCGGGGCGAAGGGAGGACATTCGATCATGTTCCCGGCAAATCGCCGGATATGTAATCGAAGGGAATCTCTTTCGAGACTTTGTTCCGTATGAAACTTATTTTTGCCATTAGCGGATTTCGCGGCCCGAAGATTTGCCAACAACACAAATTTATTGTAAAGGTATAGGATCGTTGGCCGTATTTCAGGGCGTCAGCGCCTGAGAGTTCGATGTGCTCCCGCCTGTCTCCAGCGGGAATCCTTATGGCTCGCTCCCCCCTCGATGTTCACGACGGCGTGGACGTCGCCGACGTTCTGACGGCCGGTGATCCGGCTTGAACGGTCGCGACCCGTCCGATCCTTTCCACCACGACAGGGAAGCCTCGCTCGAAGCCGAGATCGCGCTCCTGCGGCGAACCCTCGACGAAGCCGTGCGTCGTCTTGCTGCCGGATCTCCCTCGGCTGCCGTGGAGTACGAGCATCAGATCGCCGAGGGCCGGGCTGCGCTGGCGCTCGCCGACACCCGCGCCGCCGAACTGCAGAGGACCGTCGCCGACCTGACGGCACGCCTCGCCGCGCTCGGGCACAGCGAGGCCCGGTATCGCCTCGCTGTCGAGAGCGCCCGGGATTACGCGATCTTCACCCTGGATCTCTCCGGGCGCATCACAGGCTGGAACACCGGAGCGGAGAAGCTGCTCGGATGGGACGAGGCCGAGGCGCTCGGCCGACCGGTGAACGTGATCTTTACCCCTGAGGACAACGACGAGGCCGTCGCCGAGGGGGAGATGCGGCTGGCTGTGACCGACGGCCGGGCCGACGACAACCGCTGGCACCTGCGCAAGGACGGCGGTCGGTTCTGGGCCAACGGTCTGATGATGCCGATGCGCGACGAAGCGGGCGGGCTGACCGGCTTTCTCAAGATCCTCAGGGACCTCACCGAGGCGCAGCTTGCGAGCCAGCACCAGCAGACGCTCATCCACGAGCTCAACCACCGGGTGAAGAACACGCTCGCCACCGTGCAGGCGTTCACGACCCAGTCGCTGCGCACCGCGAACTCCATGGCCGAGGCCCGGGAAGCCATCACCGCCCGCCTCATCGCCCTCGCGAGGGCGCACGACGTCCTCACAGTCGAGAAGTGGGAAAGCGCGGATCTGAGTCGCCTCGTCAAGGACGCGCTGAGCCTTCACAACGTCCTCGCCCGGCGCTGCATCTGGGAGGGCGATCCCGTGCGGGTGGTGCCCCGCGCCGCGCTCGCCCTGTCGATGATGGTGCATGAGCTCGCGACGAACGCGACGAAGTACGGGGCACTGTCGAACGAGGCCGGGACCGTGATGGTGTCTTGGTCGACCGTCGACGTGAACGAGGCATCGTCCGGGGCCGCGCGACGCCTCAGGCTCCGCTGGCAGGAGGGCGGCGGCCCGCCCGTGCAGCCGCCCAACCGACGAGGCTTCGGCAGCCGGATGATCGAACGGGGCCTGGCCAACGAGCTCGGGGGACGGGCGCACATCCGCTTCGAGCCCGGCGGCGTGGTCTGCACCTTGGACATCCCGCTCGAACGGGTTTGAGCCGCCCACCAGGGCGGTCGTGATGAATCAATGCGGATCGGAGGAATGGGTCGGGATGCCTGAGACGGATGGGGTGGCCCCCTCCCGGGAGACGTCGCTGGGACCGACGGGTCGGAAAGTCGGGGTGCGATGGGTGTCCCGGGCGTTCGCCGTCTTCGGAACCGGCACGTCCGTGATGGTGCTGGCCGGCTGGTGGCTCGATGTGCCGATCCTGCGAAGCCTCTTTCCGGGCGAGCCGCCGATGGTCGCCCTGACGGCCTTCGCCTGCGTCCTGATCGCGGCGTCGCTGCTGCTGGCCACGCGGACGCGTCCGGCGCCGACGGGCCGTTTCGCTGAGCGTTCCCTCGCCGGGGCCGCCGGCCTCCTCGCGCTCGGCGGGGGCCTGCAATACGTCATCCCCGGGGGCTTCCGCCTCGACGATTGGGTCCAACGCCTTTTGTTCGCGCCCCTGAGACCAGGTAGCGGCATGGCCGTTCCGACGGTCGTGTGCATTCTTGCGACCGTGGCGGGCCTCCTCCTGCAGGACGCGGGAGACCGCCGCCTGCGCCACCTCGGCGGCCTTTCCGCCCTGTGCGCCCTCGTCATCACGGCGACCTGCGGGATCGGCTACGCCTACGACCTCGGCAGCTTCCATCAGGGCGGCCCGTATTCCCGTATTGCCCAGATCACCGCCGTCACCTTGTGCTCGCTCTCGGGCGGGGTGCTGCTGAGCCGTCCGGACCGGCCGTGGATCAGGACGGCATTCGGCGGCGGCGAGGCCGGGGCGGTCACCCGTCACCTGCTGCCGGCTGTAATCGCGGTCCCGCTGGTCCTCGGATGGCTTGAACTCCACGCCGTGCGCAAAGGCGTGATGGAGGCCGAGACGGGGACGGCACTCCTCGTCATCGTCCTGGTCACGGGCCTCGCAGGACTGACCGTCCGCCTCGCCCGCAACGTGGACCGGCGCGTCGCGACCGAGCTCAGGTTGCGGGACACGCTACAGGGCATGAACGACACCCTTCAACTGCGTGTCGACGAGCGGACACGGGAGCTGTCCGAGGCGCAGGCCGCGCTTCTGCAATCCCAGAAGATGGACGCAGTCGGCCAGCTGACCGGCGGCGTGGCGCATGACTTCAACAACCTCCTGACGATCATCCGCTCGTCGGTCGAGTTCCTGCGACGGCCGGACCTGACCGAGGAGCGCCGCGGCCGCTACATGGATGCCGTGTCCGACACCGTGGGCCGGGCCGCCAAGCTTACGGCGCAGCTTCTGGCCTTCGCCCGGCGCCAGGCCCTCAGGCCAGAGGTGTTCGACGTCGGCGCCCGGGTGCGATCCGTCGCGGACATGCTCGATTCGCTCACCGGGGCACGTATCCGTGTCGTCACGCATCTCCCCGTCGTCGCCTGCCACGTGAGCGCCGACGTCAGCCAGTTCGAGACGGCGCTGGTGAACCTGGCAGTGAACGCCCGCGATGCTATGGGGGGCGAGGGCACGCTCACCATCCGCGTGGCCTGCGACCGGCCGATGCCGGCCATCCGGGGGCACGCCGCCTCGTCCGGTCCGTTCATCTCCATCGAGGTCTCGGACACGGGCTCGGGCATCCCGGCGGAAAACCTCGGGCCCATCTTCGAGCCGTTCTTCACCACCAAGGACATCGGCAAGGGCACCGGATTGGGGCTGAGCCAAGTCATCGGCTTCACCAAGCAGTCGGGCGGCGACGTGGACGTGGGAAGCGTGGTCGGCCAGGGGACCTCCTTCACTCTCTACCTGCCCCAGGCCGATGCCGAGCCCGATGCGGCGGGCATCGACGCGGAGCCCGAGGCCGCTGCCGCGGACCGCGCCGGCCGATGCATCCTGATCGTCGAGGACAACGTCGAGGTCGGCCGGTTCTGCACGCAAATCCTGCACGACCTCGGCTACAGGACGGTCCTGGTCCACTCGGCGGAGGCGGCCCTGGCGGAGGTCGAGGCAGCGCCCGTCCGCTTCGACGCCGTGTTCTCGGACGTCGTGATGCCCGGGATCGGCGGGATCGAGCTCGCCAATCGCCTCCTGGAACGGCACCCGGAACTCCCGGTCATCCTCACGTCCGGTTACAGCCACGTGCTGGCACAGGACGATGCACACGGCTTCGACCTGGTACGCAAACCCTACTCCGCCACAGAGGTCGGCAAGGCCCTTTCATCGGCTGCCGTTGGGCGATCCAGGCGTCGCGACGCGTCGTCGGCGAGGGTCCAGGGCGTGGTTGGGCAGTCGTTCCGGTGACATCTTTGCATCGCGAGCCGCACGGGTGGCACAGCGCGGTTCGACGGCGGAGCGGTCCCATGTCGCGATCCGTCAGCCGGCCCGCCGCCGCAATGCCGGGCGCGGCAGGTTCCGCCAGGTGCCGATGAGGTGCCTCACCTCGTCGGCGATCTCCCGCTCCTCGTCGGCCGGGATGACGAGTATGGGAACGCCCGAACCATCCTGCTCGATTCGCGGACAGCCCCTGACGTTGCGTCCCGGATCAAGGTCCAGTCCGAGGAACGCCAGCCTCCTGCAGACATCGGCTCGGATGGCCGCCGCATTCTCTCCGATGCCACCGGTGAAGACGAAGACGTCGAGGCCGCCTAGGGCAACGGCAAGGGATCCGGTCTCGCGTGCGATCCGGTAGCCGAACAGGTCGAGCGCCTCGCGGGCCTCGGGTGCATCACTCGCCTCAAGGACACGGACGTCGTCGCTGATGCCCGAGATTCCGAGCAGGCCGGATCGCCGGTTGAGGAGGTCGACGACTTCGGACGCGGCCATGCCGCGTTCCTGGATCAGGTGGAGCACGAGTCCGGGGTCGACGGTGCCGGAACGGGTCCCCATCATCAGCCCCCCGAGGGTCGTCAGACCCATCGTGGTGGCGACGCTGCGCCCCTCGGCCATGGCACAGAGGCTGGCCCCATGCCCAAGGTGGGCGACGACGACCCGTCCCTTCGCCGCGTCCCCGATCAACTTCGGCAGCATTCTCGCGACGTGGGCGTAGGACAGTCCGTGAAAGCCGAAGCGCAGTAGCCCTTCCTCGGTCAGGCCGCGCGGGATCGGCTCGATCTGGGCGAGACGATCCTGGGTCCGGTGGAAGGCGGTGTCGAAGCACGCGATCTGCGGCAGGTTGGGCCAAGCCTTCCCAATGAAGGCGATGCAGGCGAGCCCCTGCGGTTGGTGGCCCGGGGCGAACGGGACGAGTGCCTCCAGCTCGGCGATCAGGCGTCCGTCGACCCGGGCGGGGCCGGCGTGGCGGGCGCCACCATGGACGATTCGGTGGCCGACCGCCCGAAGGTCGAGGTTCGGCAAGCCCCGCAGGCGCTTCAGGAGCCAGCCCACGACGGCACCCAGGTTGCCATCCGGTGGGACGTCCCCTCTCAGGTCAAGGTCCCCCTTCACCGTCAGTTCGGCGTTGCCGCCGATCCCGGCGACGTGCACGCGCCAGACGGCGATGTCCTCGCCGTTTCGGAACAGGGCGCAGCGCAGGCTGGACGAGCCGGCATTAAGGACGAGGATCATGCGCATCTCCGGGCGAGCACACGAGTGTCACGGCCCGTGCGGGCGCGGCGTGATCCAGATCAAAGAACCGTACCCCGCGGGATGCGACGACGGCCCCTGAAAAGGGCGCCGCTTCGCCCTGCGATGCCCGGGAGTCCGAGATGCCTGTTGCGACCGATCCGAAGCCCGACGTCGTCCAGGATTTGGACGGGAAGCCGAAGTCCCTCGACTTCGTGCCCGGGCCGCTGGGACCGGCCGGCCTCGACGCCATCGACGCCTACTGGCGGGCGGCGAACTACCTCTCGGTTGGCCAGATCTATCTGCTCGACAACCCACTGCTACGCGAGCCTCTCCTCCTGCCGAACGTGAAGCCGCGCCTGCTCGGCCACTGGGGCACGACGCCCGGCCTGAACTTCATCTACGCCCACCTCAACCGCGCCATCGTCCTGCGCGACCTCGACATGATGGCCGTGTGGGGGCCGGGCCACGGCGCGCCGGGGCTCGTGGCGAACGCCTACCTCGAAGGGACCTACGGTGAGGTCTACCCGGACATCGGCACCGACGCGGACGGGATGCGCCGCCTGTTCCGGCAGTTCTCGTTCCCCGGCGGCATCCCGAGCCACGCCTCGCCCGAGTTGCCCGGCTCCATCCACGAGGGCGGCGAGCTCGGCTACTCGCTGATCCATGCCTTCGGGGCGGCCCTCGACAACCCGGGCCTGATCGTCGCCTGCGTGGTCGGGGACGGCGAGGCCGAGACCGGACCGCTTGCCGCGTCCTGGCATGCCTCGAAGTTCCTCGATCCCGTCGGCGACGGTACGGTGCTGCCGATCCTCCACCTCAACGGCTACAAGATTGCCAACCCGACGATCCTCGCGCGGATGCCGGCGGCGGAGTTGCGCAGCCTGCTCGTCGGCTACGGTTACGAGCCGCTCTTCGTCGAGGGCGACGAACCGGGCCCGATGCACCAGGCCATGGCGACGGCCCTCGACTACGCCCTCGACCGGATCGCCGAGATCCGCGAGGCCGCCCTGCAACGTGACGTCGGCCGGCCGGCCTGGCCGATGATCGTGCTGCGCAGCCCCAAGGGCTGGACCGGGCCGAAGACGGTCGACGGTAAGCCCGTCGAGGGGACGTGGCGGTCGCACCAAGTCCCGGTCGCGGCCCTGCGCGAGAACCCGGAGCACCTCGCGATCCTGGAGAGCTGGATGCGCTCCTACCGGCCCGAGGAGCTTTTCGATGATACCGGACGCCTCGTTCCCGCCCTGGCCGCTCTGCACCCGCGCGGCGACCGGCGGCTGAGTGCCAACCCCCATGCCAACGGCGGCCGCGATCCGCGGCCGCTCCGCCTGCCCGATCTCGCCGATCACGCCATCGCGATGCAGTCCCATGGGACGGCAATCGCCGAGGGCACCCGCGTGCTCGGCCACTACCTCCGCGACGTGCTCGACCTCAACGACGAGGCCCGCAACTTCCGCCTGACGGGTCCGGACGAGACCCTCTCCAACCGGCTCGACGCCGTCTTCGACGTCACCGACCGCGTCTGGCGCGACGCCATCCTGCCCACCGACGAGCACCAGGCGCGCCAGGGTCGGGTGATGGAGGTGCTGTCCGAGCACCTCTGCGAGGGCTGGCTCGAAGGCTACCTCCTCACCGGTCGGCACGGCGTCTTCGCCTGTTACGAGGCCTTCATCCACATCGTCGATTCGATGGTGAACCAGCACGCCAAGTGGCTGAAGGCATCCCGGGCGCTGGCCTGGCGCAAGCCCGTGCCCTCGCTCAACATCCTGCTGACCTCGCACGTCTGGCGCCAGGACCAGAACGGGTTCAGCCACCAGGACCCGGGCTTCATCGACTTCGTCGCGAACAAGAAGGGCGACACGGCGCGGGTGTACCTGCCACCGGACGCCAACTGCCTGCTCTGGGTGATGGACCATTGCCTGAGCACCCACGACCGCATCAATGTGGTCGTCGCGGGCAAGCAGCCCGCCCTCCAGTGGCTCGGCGTGGACGAGGCGGCCCGGCATTGCGCGGCCGGCATCGGGGTCTGGGAGTGGGCCTCGAACGATGGCGAGGCCGAGCCCGACGTGGTCATGGCCTGCGCCGGCGACGTTCCGACGATGGAGACCCTGGCGGCTGTCGCGTGGCTGCGCGACCGCCTGCCCGAAATCCGGATCAGGGTGGTGAACGTCGTCGACCTGATGACGCTGCCGTCACCCGACATGCATCCGCACGGGATCGACGACGCCACCTTCGACAGCCTGTTCACCCGCGACCGGCCGGTCGTGTTCGCCTACCACGGCTATCCGTGGCTGATCCATCGCCTGACCTACCGGCGCACCGACCACGGGCGCATCCACGTCCATGGGTTCGTGGAGGAGGGCACGACCACAACCCCCTTCGACATGGCGGTGCTGAACGGTCTCGACCGCTACCACCTCGCGCTGGCGGCCCTGAAATGGGCGTCCGGGCTAGGGCCGGCCGTGCAACATGCCGAGGAGGAACTCCGCGACCTGCTGGCGGTGCACCGCGAGCACGTCTGCCGGACCGGGGAGGACCTGCCACAGGTGCGCGACTGGGCCTGGTCGGATGCTTCCCCCCCGACGGCCACCGGGTTCGACCTGCGAATGGTGCGGGAGGTCGTGGAATACGAGGCCGGGCCGGACGGCCAGGAAAGCTAGGCGTCGCAGCGCCGTACCTCGCCTGACCAATCACCCGCCCGTAGCAGGCGCCCCGAAAAACCGTGCCCAGGGCCATTACTTATGTCACAGCGTCCAGCCACCTCGGTCCTTGTCCTCACGGCCCTCCTGCAAACCGCTGCGGTGGCATCGGACGGACAGGTCCAGCGCGGCCAGACCTTCGTCGGGGCGAACTGCGCCAAGTGCCATGCCGTCGGACGGGTCGGTGCGAGCCCGCTCGGCGAGGCGCCCGCGTTCCGGGACCTCCATACGAAGTATCCGGTCGAGGACCTCGGCGAGGCTCTGGCGGAGGGGATTACCACGGGGCATCCGACCATGCCGGAGTTCCAGCTCGAACCCGACCAGATCACGGACGTGCTGGCCTACCTGAAGTCGCTGGAGCGCTGATCGCACCGGGATGTCGAAACCTTCCCGTCGAGAGCCCGAGGCAGCACTTCGATGTCGAACACCCAAGTCGGAAGGGCCCCCGATGCCCGGCGCGCAATTCCCATGGAACGGGCATCGTCGACGCTGGTCGCGGCGGCTGCGCAAATTCGGATAGCCGGTCCGCGAAATAACTCCGGCCGACGAGGGGGCCTGCGGGGAGGGTCGCGGCAGTCGGCCCCTACATCCCCGTCACGACGGCATCACGCCAACGGACGGAGAAGAGACTTGACACATACCACGATCGCGGCCGCTTTCCTGGCCTGCACGATGCTGGCCGCGACGCCGGCGCTCGCGATCACGGTGATTAACCAGGACAAGGAAGAGCACACCCTCACGGTGGACAAGGGCGAGGCCCAGTCCATCCAGAAGCTGGCGGCGGGGGCCTCGGCCGAGGTCGAGTGCAATGAGGGCTGCGAGCTTCGCGTCGCGGGTTCCGGATATGGCCGCTCGGTGGAGAAGGGCGACAAACTCGTGATCGAAGGGGGAATGATCCACTTCTCCGACGAGGACATCGTCACCGGGTCGACCAAATCCACGAAATGACGGAACGGGGCATCGGCCCACCCTCGAAGGGTCGAGGCATCACCGCCTCGACCGGTTGGCACAACCGTAGGATCGACCATGCCGAGCCACGCCTGCATCGACCCGCAGGACCAATACGCCCAGGCCGAGGTAATGGTCACGTTCGAGACGATGGCCGACGGGGCTTGACTGGTCTCGGCGCACGACGCCTTTGACGAAGACATCCTCTTCGAACTTGAGGACCTCCAGCGTCGGGCACTCGAAAGCGAGATCATCGACGATTACCGGCATCCCCGCGGGTCCCGGCGGCCGATGGGCTCGTGACGCTGGATCCGGCGGTGGACTGCGGAAGGACGCAAGCCGTCAGTCCGGGACGGGCCTCGACGGGGCGATGCCGACCGCCACGGCGATAGCCTCGATCCGCGTCGATTGCGCGGCCAGAACGCCTTCGAGACGCTCCATCCGGATGCGGTCGAGCTTGTCGTGCAGGGCCATAATCTCGACCTCCGCCTTCAGGTTGATCTCGTAGTCGAGGCCGGCGGCCACCCGGTCCCGCGCCGCCTGGCGGTTCTGCGACATCAGAATCACTGGGGCATGGAGGGCGGCGACCATCGACAGGATTAGGTTCAGGAAGATGTACGGATAGGGGTCGAAGGCGCCTGCGCGCGACAGAACGAAGGTGTTCACCACGACCCATGCGACGAGCATGCCCGTGAAGACCAGGATGAAGCCCCAGGAGCCGCCCATCTGCGCCACGCGATCCGCGAGGCGCTCGCCGAACGTCTGGCGTTCGACGAGGACGGTGTTCACATCCCGCGCCACATGCCGCCGCTTGGCGATGAGGAGGATGACCCGCCGCTCGCGTTCGGACAGCCCGTCCAGTCCCGCCTCCATCAACTGGCGGGCGAGTTGGGTGACCGCGGCGTCGGCGGGCGGCCTTCCGGCATCGTCCGTTTTGACGCGGTCGACGATGGGAATCTCGCGGCCCGGCAGGACGTGCTCGCCCATCAGTGGCTTAGGAGGCTGCAGATCGGGGAGTACCGCAGGACGTCCCGCGTGACGCCGCCGAGGACCATCTCGCGCACGCGGCGATGGCCGTAGGCACCCATGACGATCAGGTCCGTCGCGCCCTCGGACGCCAGGTCGGGCAGCGCTTCCCCATCGCTCTCTCCGTCCGACCCATGTTCGGCGGACGTCGCGTCGATCCCATGCGTGGCGAGGGTGGCGGCTACGTCCGCCGCGCCGGAAGCCCCGTCCGCATCCGTGACCGCGACGACGTCGACGCGGCTCGTCAATCGTAGGATCGGCAGGGCGTCGAAGACCGCGCGACGTGCTTCCCGCGTGTCCTTCCACGCCACCATCACGCGTCGGGCTTCGAAATGATCGATGCCGGGCGGCACCACCAGCACCGGACGTCCCGCCGCGAGGACGATGGAGGCGGGATCGAGCGGGCGGATGCATGCGGTCCCCTCGTTCCCGTTTCCCTGACCGACCACGATCAGGTCGGCCGCGCGCACCTGGCCTGTCAGGTGAGCGAGCCCGGGCTCCGGGACGGAGCGCCACGAGACCCGGCTGCGGCTGCCGACGGCCTCGCGGAACAGGTCGTGCGCTTGGGCAAGCCCGTCGAGGACGGACTGCCTTGAGAGGCCCGGAATCAGGGCGGACGCGCCCATCGGGCCGACCTGCGCGGCGCCCTGATCGGGCGATTGCGCGGCGACGCCTTTCGTCCGGCCTTCGAAGGCATCCGCGAGGCGGGCGGCGATCCCGATGCGCCCGCTCGCATCGCCGCCGAGATCGACGGACCCCATGATGCTGGCATAGGTCATGGGGGCAGATCCCGATTGGCTTCCGACAGGCGGAGAGTGCCATCCATCGACGATGCCGGCCTTGACCCAGCGCAAATCGGTCGTCGGGGCCGAGGCCGTGCGCGATCCGATCTCCCCCGGCACGCCATGCCGGTTTCCCCCGGTAGCGGCGCGAACCGCCTCGGCGTGATTGATCCATCGCAAGGACGCGGGCGCCCCCGGCCGTTTACGCTGACCTCCACGCCTGCACGGTCGACGCTCCGCGCCAGGCCATGGCGGAAGGAAATTCGTGATGACCTGTCCCCGCGCCGTCGAGGCCCTGACCCAGCAGCGTGACCGTCTCGTCGAGGTGCTGCGCCTGATCGACGACGGACGCTGGTGGACCGGGGACGACGCCTGCCTGATCGACGAGGACGAGGTCTGCCAGCAGGCCGACAGGATCGGGGCCGCCCTCGACGTTGTCGAGCGCCTCGCCGGCGAGATGGCCGCCGAGGACGGCACCGGCACCGGGTCGCAGCTAGCTCGGAAGGCGACGCATGCCAGCCCGACACCGGTGCATCACGCTTCCGAAGATCGCGCCGTGCCGCAAGGCCTGGGTCCGTTCTCTCCGGGCCAGGTCAGTCCCCTGCACGACGGGATCCATGCGTCGGGAGGTTACGAGCAGCGGGTTCGGGGGCTCTCCGACGGTGTCCCGAAGCTGGCCTGACCGACTTTGGCGCGCCCCCCGCCCGGAAGGGGGCGCACGACTTCCTCCGGGGTTACGCGCCCTGCAGGTCGTGCAGCGCCCTTTAGGCCTTGAACAGCACGCGGGGATCGAACTTGCCCTGGTAGACGGCGGGCGGCTCGCGACCGAGCCCGAGCAGGCCATAGACCGCGGCCTGGGCGGAATGGCAGCGGGCTCAGATTGTCCGAACTACGGCATCGCGCCGCTGCGCTCGGCGCCCCCCCAGCCGCCGCGGGCTACGTACCGGTCGGCAAGGGCACGCGCCGAGCCCCGTCAGGGCGTTGGGCATGGCGCACCACCGCGACTTCGGCGGCTCTGTGGCCTGCTTCGCGGACACCGATCCAGGAGGCGTCGTCGGTCACGACGGAGCGTTCCATGTTTGAGCCCGGGAGATCCTCCGCCGCCGCGACGGCGAGCCGCAGGGCGAAACCGCCGGCGGTCGCGCAAGCGAGGTCCCGTTCCGGGGACGCATCACCGAAAACCCCGACGCCCCCAATTTGGGCGCCGTCCCGCCACAAGGGAAGGCCGCCCAGGTTGTGGAGAGCCGCAGTCCCTTCGGCTTCGACGAAGGAGGTCCAGACGCCGTCCCCGGGCGGAGGCATGACCTCGCTCGGTTCGCCCGATACCGCCGAGGCCACGGCCTTCCCGATGGCCCCGCGCGCCGTCATGCAGCCCGCGCCATCCATCTTCGAGAAGGCAACGAGTCGACCCTGCTCCCCACAGACGGCGACGCTGACCGTGACCCCGAGTTTCGGGGCCTCGGAAAGTGCCTGCCCGACCACCCCGGTCGCCTCCCCCAGCGTCACGCACCCGTCATCGACAACGGGAATTTGCGCGGGCATCACGGTACGTCCCGGGTCAGCATCTCGCGACCGAGAGCCAGCAGTTGCCTGTCAGTGGCCGCCGAGAGGTCGATGTTCGCCGTTGCCACGACCCGTCCCTGCGTCTCGTGATGGTGCTCGCTCAGGCGACGCGACAGGACCGACATCGCGCTGCTCTTGCCGGTGCCGTGGCCGACGATGGCGATGCGCGGTGCATCCCTCACCGACGCGACGATACCCTCGTAGAAACCCACGTCCTCCGGCGCGCGCTGGCCGCGATAGTTCCCGCCCTCCTTGTGGGCGAGGTGGTGGATGTGGCCATGGGGATCGTAGGGCCTGAGCGTGGTTTCCGCCGTCCCACCTACGGTCGCCGGGTTGAGACGATAGATACGCGCCTCGTGATGGTCGACGACGATCAGGGCGTCGGGCTCGGAGATGGCCGCGGAGGGCGTCGTCAACTCGGTGGAATGCGCCGACAGGCCGGCTCCCTCCATCAGGTGCCTGAGCCGCTCAACCTCGCGGGGATCCGTGTCCTTGTTCGGCGGCTGGGGGAAGGTCCACATCCGACCACCCAGGCTGAGGCTCCAATTCCCGTCCGGCTTCTCCTCGGCGCTCCCGATACGGTCGACGAAGGCCACGACCTCCCGCCATTCCAAGTTCTTGCTGGTCGGATGGTTGAAGATCAGGGCCAGGGTCGTCCGGTCGTGGCCGTGTATCCGGGTTTGCATCATCGATGGGGCGCTCCTGAGGGCGGTCGCATCGGGCGATGCGAAGGAACCGCCCGATGCATCAAGGTTCGGCGCGGGCTCAGACGACGCGGATGTCGTTCTCGACCGTGACGGCGCCGGGCGCCCCCCAAGCCGTCCATCCCGCCGTCTGGCGGTCGTACCAATTGTCGACGGTACCGGTCAGGTGGACGACGCCGCCGTCGGCGCTGACGTTGATGGTCTTCGGGTCGTACCAGCTGCGATGCAGCGCCTCGGTGATGTCGGCGCTGATGTTGGTCGCGTTCGGGTGCGGCTTGATCGTGACGTTGTTGGCGATGCCGACGACGCCGAGCATCCCGCGGATGTCATGCTCCGCAGCCGCCTTCTGGTACTGCCAATCGACCTGGCCGGTGAGTGTGACCCAGCCCCTCTCGACCTTCACCTTCACGGCCTCGTCCGGGACGGAGACGTTCCAGTCCAGGCGCTGCACCACGGCGACGGCGATCTCGTCGTCGTTCTTCCGGGCATGCAGGGGGAGGCGGACCTCGATCTCCTCGGCGACGGCACGGACGCCCTTGACCCGCCCGGCGGCCTTCTCGGCGGCGTACTTCTCCATGTAGTTCTGGACGTGGCCCGTCAGGGTCACGACGCCGTCCTTGGCGGTGACGCCGATATGGGCGGCGGTGACGCTCGGCTCCCAGCCCAGTTCGGCGAGGACGTTCGTCTGCAAGGTCTTGTCCATGGTCATGGTGCGTTTCCTGGATCTCGGGGGATGCATCCGGTCGCCTCCGTCGCCTGGGCGAGGGGATCGAGAAGGCGAAGCCTCCTGGCTTCGACGACCGCCGATGGGTATCCCGGCAACAGTTCGTGCCGTCCGTGCCGATGGCGAGAACCCTATCCCCTGGTCCTGTCGCGTCCTTGATCCAGCGCAAAGTGCAGCGGCGATGTCGCGCGCATGCTCGCATGAGGTCGGGCGGCCTAGGTCGCCCCGGATGAGGATGCACCGACGATGACTGGAAAACGCCAGACCATGATCGCCGCCCTCGGGGCGGTCCTGATTGCGACGACGGTCCGGGCCGCGTCGATGGATGGCGAGCAAGCCAGATCCAACGGCCCGAACATGCCGCGCTCGGAGGACGTGGTGCCGAGCGAGATCCGGCCACGGGACCCTGCCGACACCGGGGCCTTGCGAGCCCCCGGTCCGTCCGGCGCCGGTTCCCGGTGGCATGACATCAAGCGACCGCCTGTCCGCCCCCCGGGCCTTTAGGAGGGATCGCACGCGGGGGCGAATGGCCCGGCGCAATTGACCGCTTCCCGTCCACCGGAGGATGCGAAAGGGTCAGTGGGCCGACATCCGGTCGAGGCGCGGCTGGTCGATGAGGCGCACGCCGCCCGGCACGATCAGGATGCATCCGTCACGGTCCAGCCTGGACAGGGTTCGGCTCACCGTCTCGATGGTCAGGCCGAGGTGGTCCGCGATGTCGAGGCGGCCCATGGGCAGTTCGAGCGTGACCGCGGACCGTCCGATCCGGACGTAGCGCGCCTGCAGGCCCGTCAGGAAGGTGGCGATCTTCTCGTCCGCGTTCCGCCGTCCGAGCAGCATCATCATGTCCTTCGCCCGGGACAGTTCCTGCCCGGTGATCTCGTGCAGGTGCATCATCAGGCCGGGCTGTCCGAAGAGCAGGTCGCGGAAGGCAAGCCTATCGAAACGGCATGCCGTCAGCGGGGACAACGCGTCGGCCGAAACCGCATAACGGTCGAGCATCGACAAGCCGACGAAGTCGCCCGGGAAGGCGAAACCGGTGACCTGCCGGCGACCGTCCGGGAGGATGCGGTACATCCGAAGCGCGCCGGAGGTGATGTTGAAGACCGAGCAAGCCGGCTCGTCCTGGCCGAACAGCGTCTCCTTCTGGTCGAGCGAGACGCGCCGGATCAACGGCTCCAGGATGTCGCGTTCCGCGAGCGTCAGGGCCGTCGAAAGGCTCAGGAGGCGGACCTTACCGGTCCCCTTTTCGAGGTACGATTGTAGGGCTGGGCTTGGGAGCCCGGCCACCGGGCCGGAGTGGAGCGAATGGATCGACATGGATCTGTCCTTCCGGTTCGGTTCGGTCGCGACGATGAATGAATTTGCGTCGGTGCCTCAGCGTCCCCGCCAGCGTTCGGCGGCCTGCATCCGCTCGGCGTGCTGGGCGAGATCGAGGAAGGCGTTTCGTGCCTCCCCGTCGAATTTAAAGGCGCGCTGCAGGACCCCAGCGGCCAACCTGACCGTGACGTCGTCCCAGGCGCGTCCGTCGCCGGCCGGGTCACGAACGGTGACGACGGATTGGGCGAGGACGGAGTAGGCGTCGGATTCGGACATCGTCACCTCGCCGCATGTGCCGTCGACTGAGGTCCTCGCGTTTGGACAACGTGCCCGCGGCGCCAGGGACCAGAACCAAATGCGGCAACCGGAGGCGCAGATCTGCGCGGCTCGGCGGCCGGGACGCACGCAGTCTGGTCAGCCATCCCCGGACACGCCGTGAAGGGGCGCCATGGCTGTGAAGCGGATGCCGGCCGGGTGGTACGCGATGTCGGCGACCCCGCCGATCTCGATCGCCAGCGCACGTTCGATCATGCGCGATCCGAAACCCGTCCGGGTTGGCGGAGCCACGGGGGGTCCCCCAGACTCCTCCCAGCGGAAATGCAGCCGGTCCGAGCCAGCCCCGACGGAGATGTCCCATCTTAGCATGACGCTCCCGGCATCCGTGGCCAAGGCGCCGTGCTTGACGGCGTTGGTGGCAAGCTCGTGCAACGCCATCGCGAAGGCCAGGGCAACCCGGGAGGTCAGGTTCACCGTGGGGCCATCGCATCCGAAACGATCCGCCCGCTCGGCGCCGAAGGGGCGTAGCGCCACGGCGATGACCTCTCCGAGGGTCGCTCCTTCCCAGGTGTCGCGGATGAGCACATCATGGGCGGCCGCCAAGGCCATGATCCGCGCCTCCAGGACGGCTTCGGCGTCCTCCAGCGAGGCGGACGTCCTGAGCGTATGGCGGATGATCGACTGGATCGTCGCGAGGGTGTTCTTGACCCGGTGGGCCAACTCCTTCGCCAGCAGGTCGCGGTGATCCTCGACCCGCTTACGGTCGGTGATGTCGAGCGAGATGCCAGCGATGGTCAGGGCGGTGCCGTCCGGTCGGTAGGAGGCGTGTCCCCGCGCGTGGATCCAATGGACCGCGCCGCCCGGGTATGTGATCCGGAATTCGTGGTCGTACTGGGTGCGCCCCGCGATGGCCGCCGAGACCGCCGCTTTCATGCGCGTCCTGTCATCGGTATGAACCCCTTCGAGCCAGGCCTCGTAGGTGAAGCCGGCGTCCGGATCGCGACCAAAGTTCGCCTTGCATCCCTCCGACGCATCGAGCGACATCGTCCCGAGATCGAGGGTCCAGGATCCGATGCGTCCGGCTTCCTGGGTGAAGCGGAGGCGCTCCTCGCTCAGTGCCAAGGCGACCGAGTGTGCCTTCGCCTCCATCACGAGACGGTCGAGGTCGCTCGCGTCGGGCGGTTCCGGGGCCTCCGCCGCCATCGGCAAGGCTCCGAGGAACGGGATCGATCCCCTTCGTTCGCCCACCCGCCGAACGAAACGGTGTCCCATCGCGAAGAGGAACGAGGTCGCGGTCATGTCCGGGCTCGCTCAGGCGACGGTGGCGGGTGCGAGCGCGACGTCGAGGTGGACCGGGTTGTGCAGCGTGTTCGCCACCGGCGACCACAGGACCGTGTGTTTGATCAGCGCGGCCAGCGCCTTTCGCGAGGCGTCCGCGTCGATACTCACGGAGACACGGATGCTCTCGAACCCGATTGTCTTCGGATGGAGGTCGCCGCTGCCCCAGACTGAGGTCATGTTGATGTCGGCCTCGACGCTCAGTTCCAGCGAACGGATCGGGATGCCTCGCCCGAGGGCGTTGGCGTGGATACCGATGGAGAGACAGGAGCCAAGGGCGGCGAGCAGGGCCTCGGACGCGTTCGGCGCGGTGCTCTCACCGAGCAGGCCCTCGGGCTCGTCCTCCATCACCGGCTGCGGCGGCAGGTTGCGGATGTAGTTGAGCTGGCTGAGGCGGCCCTGCGCGACCGTGCGGCACCGCAGGGTCCGGACCGCGGTGGGGTCGGCTTTGGCCTTGGCGACGACGGCATCGAACTCGCGCCTGTTCAACAGGGACGGTGTCGAGATGCCGGATGTGGGGGGTAGCTTAGCCATGCACAATTCCATCTCTCGATTGGCCGCCCAACCCATCCAACTATCCGGGCGAAAATATTTGCTCGATAGGCATCTGATGTTTCTTAGTTTAGGCTTCTGCCGATCGAATTGGGCAACCAAATATGACGACGAGGACCGCAGAATTAGCGAGGTCGGCGGAATGCTAGACTGGGATGACCTGAGATTTTTCCTGGCCCTGGCGAGGCACGGGAGTCTGTCGGCCGCCGCCCGGGTGCTCCATGTCTCGCAATCGACGGTCGGACGCCGGCTGAACTCGTTGGAGGCGACTCTCGCGGTTCGCCTGCTGAACCGCACCCCCGAGGGCTACGTGCCGACGCTGGCCGGCGAGGAGGTCCGCAGGAAGGCCGAAAGCCTTGAGGCGGAGGCCCTCGCGCTGGAACGGGATGTCACCGGACGCGATACCCGCCTGCGCGGGCTGGTGCGGGTGACCTGCACCGAGACGATCGCCGCGCATCTGCTGGCCCCGAGCTTCGCCAGCCTGCACGCCAGGCATCCCGACATCATGATCGAGCTGATCCCCAACCCGCGGGAACTCAGCCTCGCGATGCGGGAGGCCGACATCTCGGTCCGCATGCGGCAGCCCGAGCAGCACGATCTCGTGGTGCGCCGCATCGGCGGCATCGCCTTCGGCCTCTACGCGACCGCGGGCTATATCCGGGAGCGCGGCGAACTGAACTTCGATGACGGCTGCCCCGACCACCACCTCATCACGCAGATGGAGGACAGCCAGGAGATGACGCAGTCGGCATGGCTGACCGAGATGGCCCCGATGTCCCGTGTCGTCCTGCAGACGAGCAGCCACGAGGCCGCCGTGCTGGCGGCCGCCAACGGCGGCGGGCTGGCCTGCCTGGCCCGGTTCCGCGGCGACGAGGAACATCGGCTCATCCGCATGGAGGTGCCGACCGAGCCCCCCAGCGCCGACATCCTGCTGCTTGTCCATAAGGACAATCGCGACACGCCGAGGATACGGACGGTGCTGACCCACATCACCGAGAGCATCCAGGCGCTCGGCCACGTTCTCCAACCTCCGGGGGCGAACGGTGAGGACGTCAAAGTCGTCGGCGTGTGACACTCTCACGAAGCTATGATGCATCCACACAGAAGGCGAGGATTAGGCTACATTTATCAATCAGCGGCAGAACATCCTTTGATTCACATCGAGCTCGGGCGAGATATTTTGAATATAAGTCATTACCCGCATTTGAATAGCTAAATCTCAAAATTGCTTGGCGCATGTTTTGTGGCGGGACGCTAACTTGCCATCGAGCAGATCCGCCGGCTCACCCGCCGCCCGGATCGCACCGACGAGGGCAAGCCGTCATGATCACCGACGAGAGACTGACGCAGGACGTGACCGCCGAGCTGGCATGGGATCCGAGTGTGACCGCCACGGACCTCGGGGTGACGTCGAAGGATGGCATCGTCACCCTGACCGGCCACGTGACCAGCTTCGCGCAGAAGCACGCCGCCGAGGCCGCCGCCCGTCGGGTCAAAAGGGTCAAGGCCATCGCCGAGGAGATCGCGGTGGACTTGCCCTTCGAGCATCGACGCTCCGACGAGGATATCGCGGCGGCGGTCATCAACCGGCTCGACTGGGACGCCTCGATCCCTTCCGATACGGTCACCGCCCAGGTGCAGGACGGATGGGTCAGCTTGAACGGCGCCGTCGACTGGAACTTCCAAAAGGAAGCCGCCGCCCTCGACGTCCGGTCGCTGCTCGGCGTCGTCGGGCTCTCGAACCGGATCACCATCAAGGCGCGCGCCAATGCCCACGACATCGCCGAAGGCATCAAGAGCGCGCTGGGGCGGTCCTGGTTTTTCGATCCTAAGCGCGTCGGGGTCGACGTCGAAGGCGACCGCGTCCGGCTGACGGGCAGCGTCCACACCGAGCACGAGCGCCTGTTGGCCGCCGTGACGGCCTGGGGCTCCCCGGGCGTCGGCATCGTCGAGAACGACCTCGCCATCGTCTGACGAGCGCACGCGTCCTCCCAGTCAGCTCCAGGAACCTTCCGTGCGCCGTCTCATCCGCCCCCTGACGTTCGGGGCCTGCACAGCCCTCGCCCTCGCAAGCCCACTCCGCGCCGCAAAGGAGCCGAGCGCCGGCCCCATAACGGAGACGGAGGCCAAGCCGGCCCAGGCCTGCCTCGACCACCGCAAGGCCTTCGGCGCCCGGCTGGAGAAGGACGGATACTGGCTCGGCGGGTCGGGCTACGGCTACGGGTATCCGCTCGGCGGGTTCTGGGCTGGAAGCCTGGGGTCCGACGCCGGCCTGGCGATGGGCGCCGCGTCCGCGATGATGCGGTACGCGAACGCCCGTCCCGGATACGAGGTCCGGGTCCTGCTCGCCGGCGCCGACATCCTGGCACGCCACGGCAAGCAGCAGCCCTGCGAGGACGTGCTCGTCCAGATCCGGGCCAGCTACGAGGAATACAAGACCGACCTGCAGGGTCGTGACCTTCGGGTCGCGAACGCCATGGGGTTCCGTAAGCAGGAGCTCTCGATCGCCGTCCCGGTCGCATCGCGGAGCACCGCGTTCCGCTCCGACGACCTGCTCGGGAGCGAGGTTCGCACGCCCGGCAACGTCGCGCTGGGCAGCGTCGACGACATCGTCATGGGGCCGGAGGGCGGCAGGATCGCCTACCTCGTCGTCGCCCGCGGCGGCGTCTTCGGCCTGGGCGAGCGTCACGTCGCGGTTCCGTGGGACCAGTTCAAAGTCTCGCCGAACCTGCACATCCTCGTTCTCGACACGACCAAGGACGCCATGGATCAGGCGCCCCGGATCATCGAGGGCCGCTTCGTGAAGGCGGAGCCGTTCGCCCAACAGACGGCGAAGGCGGACGCCTACTGGATCGCCGCTGCGAAGCCCCTGCGGACGGACTGAGGCGCGTATCGGCCGGACTACGACCACTGCCTCCCATTCCCTAAAGACACGATTGGATCTCACCATGCGTACGATGACGGCACTGACGGCGACGCTCCTCGCCCTGTCGATGATGAGCACGGCCCAGGCGCAGGCGCCGGTGGCACCCTCCACGGATGCCGCGGCGAAGATGCGGGAGGCCGGGCGCGAGGCGAAGGAGGCCGCCGATGCGGCCCATGAAGCGGCGCGGCTCGCGATGCAGGCCTCGAAGGCGGCGGTGAAGGGCGCCCCGAAGCAATCTGCCGACATGATCGGGAAGCTCGTCACCGACGCCGCGGAGGCCGCCAACCGCGCCGAGGCCAAGATCGCCGAGGCCAACAGGGCGGCGGGGGTCTCGGCAAACACGTCGATGCGCAAGGCCGCCGATTCCGCTCAGAAGTCCGTCGAGGCGACGCAGGCGGCGGTGCGGAGATCACAAGATGCCGTCGCGGCCTCGATAAGCTCCAACATGGCGTCGATGCGTCGGGCCGCATCCGGTGCGCGCGCAGCCATCGCCAGGGCTGCCACAGCCACCGCGAACGCCGCCCGTGCCGCCCGCGAGGCCGCCAGGACCACCTGGGACCGCGACATGGCCCAGACCCAGGTTCGCGGCTGACGACGGGCGGACTGGACCGGCGGAACGCGCTCTTCGAGGAGGTTTGACGATGCCGATGAGCAAGATGGCACGGGCGTGCGAGGAAGCCGCGCACCAGCACGACCGGGCGGCCGCACATTACCGGCATTCGGCTAAGCACCTTTCGAACGGCGAGCACGCCGCCGCCGCGAAGGAGCGTGACCTCGCCCTAGACCACTCCGAGAAGGCCCGAATCGATGAGGTCGGCCTTCGACCCGATGGGGTGGCCGACGATGGGCGGACCAGGTCCGAGGCGGCCTGGCACTTCATGGTCTGACGCGGCCGCGCGTCGGTTTTCCTACCACCAGCGAACAGGAATTCCCCCATGGCGAACCCGAACTTTCCCGCCCGCCCGAACCCGACGTTCCCCGACCCGTCGCCGGCGCATCCGCCCAATCCCGACCAGAGCCCGCTTCCCGAACCGCGCGGCGTGCCTGACTTCGGACCTGACGAGATGCCGCCCTCGAACGAACCGCTGGGCGTCCCGGGCGGTTCGCCGCCCGAGATCGGATGACAGCCGACATGGATGTACCCTTGGCGCGGGGACCGCTGTTGACGTACGTGTACGAGGCTTCCTGCTGACGGTTTAATGGGCCACAACCTGCTGACCTGATGGTCGCCCGAACAGCGTCCGTCCCGGCCACCCAGTGGACCAAATGACGTTTAGGCACCAAATCCGAACGGGATGACGCACAGCCGCGAGTGCGCCGTGGGCTTTCATGCGCAACCGTCAGAAAGCAAACCGGCTTAAATCGTGCCAACCCAGTCGACGAAGCTTCCCGGCCGGATACCAGATTGCAGACATCGTAGATCCTACCCGACCAGCACGACGGCCTTGCGCAAGTAGGATGGACGCTCGATCTCCTCGACGATGAAGTGCGCGACGTCAGCCCGGGAGATCAGTCCGTTGCACCACGAGGACGGGTCGGAAAGGACCTTGTAGCGCCCGGACGCCGACCCGGTTGTAAGAACGCCAGGCCTGACAAAGGTCCAGTCGAGGCCACTCTTGCGGATGCGCATTTCCTGCACGTCTTTGTCGTAGTAGGCCCGTCCGAAGACGAGGCGGAACGGAACGCGTTGAAGGAAGCCGATCGCCTGCCGACTGTCGCCCGTGCCGAAGCCCGTGACTGCGATGAGCCGGCGGACGCCCGCCTTCTCCATGGCGGGGACCAGCACGCCGGTTGCGTTAGAGAACAGATTAACGGGACCAAGGAGATCCTTCATCGGAACGCCAAGAGCTTGAACGACCACGTTGACGCCTTCGAGGGCGGAGGCGACATCGACCGCGTTCAAGGCGTCGCCGGGAAAGCGCTCCAGGCCGGCGTCGCTCAGTGTCATGGCGGAAGCGGATCGGGCGAAGGCTCGCACGCGATGCCCCGCCGCCAAGGCCGCCTTGACGGTCTCAAGGCCGATGCCGTTGGTGGCTCCGATGACGAGGACGTGGGCCATGTGCTTCCTACATTAAGTCAGGTGCGACTAGCCCAGACGCAGCGCGGCCGCGCCATGCGGCCGTTTGACCTTGGCACACGCGATCTCGGATGGATCGCCGCCCGCCATTCACGGTCACACCGTGGGGCTGGGAAGGGTCAGGTCCAGCTGCGCACTCTCTGTGTCCCGTCCCATCCTGCGGTCGAGGACGCGAAGGACCGGCGTGACGGTGACGCCGTGCAGGAGGATCGAGATGAGCACCGTCAGCCCGGCCGTGGCCCAAAGGAGATCCGTCTCCTCGAAGACGGCATGACCGGTAGCGAACGCGAGGTAGTAGATCGTCCCCAACCCACGGATACCGAAGAAGCTCACGACGGCACGGTCCTCGGTGGATCGCCCGCTTCCGAGCAGTCCGACCCAACAACACAAGGGTCGCGCGACGAGAAGCGCTAGCAGGGCGAAGGCAACGGCCGGCCAGGTCAAGGCACGGAGCAACCCGCCGCTGACGAGCACCGCCCCGAACCCGATGAGCAGCACCATCATCAGAAGGCGTTCGAGTTCCTCGGCGTAGTCGTGCATCTTGCGATGGTATTCATGGCCGCGACTGGATGCACGCAGCGCAAGGGCCGCCGCGAAGACGCCGATGAAACCGTATCCGTCAAGAATCTGGACGCATCCATAGGCGATGCAGGTCACACCGAGCGCCACGAAGCCGTCTCCGGTGCGGGAAAGCTTCGACAGGTTCGGCAGGTGAAACATCAGCCATCCCAACGCTTGGCCGACCGCCGCGCCGAAAACGGCCCCCACGGCGATCTTCCAGAGCACGTCGATCGCAAGCCAATGCGACCACGACAATCCGGCAAGACCGCCACCGGCGAGGCCAATGGCGAGGTTCACGAAGGGAAAGGCCAAGCCGTCGTTGAGCCCTGCCTCCGAGGTCAGGGCGAATCGCGGCTCGTCCTCATGGTCCTCGTCGGGATGACCAACCTGAACGTCGGAAGCCAAGACCGGATCCGTCGGAGCCAAGGACGACGCGAGGAGCAGTGCCGACGCGAGACCAAGCCCAAGCAGGGTCGATCCCAGCACGGTCAAGGCGAGGATCGTCAGCGGCATGCCAATGCCGAGGAGCCGCCACGTCACCGACCAGGTTCGCCATCCGAACAGGCGGTCGATTTTGAGGCCTGCTCCCATCAACGAGATGACGACCACGGCCTCGGTGGCATGCTCGATCAGCTTGGCGTGGGAGCCGGGATGGGGTGTGATTTCCGCGACCACCGGGATGGTCGACAAGGCCGCGCCGATGCCGACGCAGCAGATGGGCAGCGAAAGAGGCAGCGCCCGGAGCACCATCGGCAACCAAGCCGTCAGAAGCACCAGGACACCGAACCCGGCGGCGACGAAGACATAGGTTTCCATAACGACTCAAACGATTCCGGAATTGATTGTTCAATGAAACGACGTGCCCGCGACCATGGCGACGGGGCTGTATCGCTGCACCGACATCTCTCGAACGAGACCACCGTGTCAGGGCGGTGAGTGCCTTCAGGTCTCGCTGGCTCGGTCGTCGGTCCGTCGACGAGGCTTCCCCTCGTCGTCCAGTGCCACGTAGGTGAAGACCCCTTCGGTGACCTTATCCGGATTGCTCCCGGTACGGTCCCGGATCCAGGCTCCGATCCTGACACCCAACGATGTCTCACCACTTTCCTGCAGAGTGCAGTCGCAACTCACCTCGTCACCGAGGGCAAACGGCCGGAAGAAGCGCATCGCGTCGATGCGGACGGTCGCCACGCGGCCAGTGGTTCGCTGGGCGTCGAAGGTGCCGCCAGCCAGATCCATCTGCGAGACCGTCCAGCCTCCGAAGACGGCGCCAGCAGCGTTCGTGTCGCGCGGCATGGCGATGGTGCGCAGGTGCGGGCCATCGGGGACGCTCGGGAACGTATCGGTCATGTCTGACGCCCCACCCTTGTGCGTTCAGGTCCGCGACCCGACCAGTGGCGAGGTTTCATACTGGGCAAGAAGTTCGGCCGGGTCCTTGTAGGTCGCGATACAGCCGGCCTGCATGAGCTCCTCGGCCGTCCACCCGCCCGTGAGCAACCCAATCGTGCGGATGCCGGCCTTGCCGGCGGCCTCGGCATCGTAAGGCGTATCGCCGACGACGACGGCGTCCTGCGCTGCTATGTCGTCGAGGCGCTTCAGGGCGGCCTGGAAGATGTCCGGGTTCGGCTTGCTCTCCTCCGCGTCGTCCGACGACGTCTCGATGGCGATGAGCTCCTTGATGTCGGCGATCTTCTTGTAGGTCTTGAGCTCGTCGCCCTTGGCGGAGGAAGCCAGTGCGAGTTGCTTGCCGTCGGCCAGCAGGCGTTCGACGAGTGCCCGGACCTGCGGCAGGCCCTTGATGGTCGGCAGGTAGCGCTTCTTCAGGATCCCCGAACGGTGCTCCTCCAGAGCGTCGCCTTTCTCGGCGATCTCAGCTTCCGACAGGAATACCGGCATCAGGAGGTCCCCTCCCTTGCCGATCTGCCTCCGCAGGTCCTCGAACGGGATGTCGTGACCGAAGTCCCGGAAGGCATCCTGCCAGGCACGGGCGTGCTGCGGAACCGAGTCGATCAGGGTGCCATCGACATCGAAGATCACTGCGGTGGGCATAAGTCGCTTTCTTGTCTGTGTTGGGCAGCGGTGGACATTCGGGAGACTGCTGTCCTTTGCCTATTCGAGGCGCATGGCGCCCGTCGCCGGGTCTGAAGCGGGCCCGGCCGAAACGGTGGCGGCATCGATCAGGCGTGTCGTCCCTCGACCTTGGTGTAGGTCCCGGACGAAACCTGCTCGGCGAGCTGCGCCTTGAAGTCGGCGATGCCGAGGACCTGGACGGGAGTGCCTGCGTCGTTCAGGAACTCGTAGAGGGCATCCTCGACGTTGCGGTTGCTGAAGAACACGATGGCGTCCTTGTTGCCGCCGCCTTCCATGTGCGGTTCGCCGTTCGCGGGCCCGGAGACGAAGCTGCCGGTAGGTCGTGTCTCCGTGTGGGTCCCGTCCTCGCGGTAGAACCGGAGCTCTCCCTGCATCACGAGCGTCACGTAGGGGCACTTGTGCCGATGGAGCATCACCTTCTGGTTCGACGCGAACTTGAACACGACGTCGACGATGCGGTTGTCCTCGTCGACCTTGTAGACGAAGAACGCGATGTGTGGCAGCCAATCCAACGTCCGCCAAGTAATGTTGCTGTCATCGAAAACGTAGTCCGACATCCGGTCTCCTCCCGCTCGTTTTGTTCGTTCGGGGCCGGGCACGACTGGCGCATGTGCACTGCCCCGTGGTCGTGTTTCAGCCGTGCGGCTTGAACACCACCTTCGTGCAGCTGTCTTTCTTGTCCCGGAACATGTCGTACAGGGCCGGGCCATCCTCCAGGTTCGTGGAGCGATGACTGATGATGAAGGACGGGTCGATCTCGCCGTTCTGGATGCGCTCCATCAGGGGCTTCATGTAGCGGACCATGTGGGTCTGGCCGGTCTTCAAGGTCAGACCCTTGTTCATCAGGATGCCGAGGGCGACGGGACCGACCGGGCCCGCGAAGACGCCTGGCATCGAGACGTTGCCGCCGGGGCGGCAGGCCAGGATGGCCTGGTTGAGGGCGAACGGACGCTCCAGGCTAACGGTGTGCTCCATGATGGCCGAGGAGACCTTCTGTAGCGTGGTATCCGCCCCGTGCGACTCCATACCGACCGCCTCGATGACCGAGTCCGGACCGAGCCCGTGGGTCATCTCCATGAGGGTGTCCTGCACGTTCTCCGTGGACAGATCGATGGTCTCGGCGCCGGCCTCCCGGGCCAGCGCGAGGCGCTCGGGAACGCTGTCGATGGAAATGACGCGCTTGGCGCCCAACATCAGGCAGCACTTGACCGCGAGCACGCCGACCGGACCGCAGCCCCAGATCGCCACGGTGTCCGCGGGACCGATGTCGCAGTGCTCGGCGGCCTGGTAGGCGGTCGGGAAGATGTCGCTGAGGAACAGGACCTGCTCGTCGGTGAGACCCTCGGGCACGACGATAGGGCCGACGTCGGCATAGGGCACCCGCAGGTACTCGGCCTGGCCGCCCGGGATGCCGCCGGTGAGATGCGAGAAGCCGAACAGTCCGGCGAGCGGATAACCGAAGACCTTGGCCTGCATCGCTCCGTTCGGGTTGGTGCGTTCGCAACAGCTCCAGTTGCCCCACTTGCACTGGCGGCACTCGCCGCAGCAGATGGTGAAGGGCACGACGATGCGGTCGCCGATCTTGAGCTTCTGATTGTCCCGACCGACCTCGATGACCTCACCCATGGTCTCGTGCCCGAGGACGTCGCCGCACTCCATCGTGGGCATGAAGCCGCCCATGAGGTGGAGGTCCGAGCCGCAGATCGCGCAGGCTGTCACCCTGATGATGGCGTCACGACCATGCTCGATCTTCGGGTCCGGCACGGTGTCGCACGAGATTTTGCCTCGGCCCTGCCAAGTAAGTGCCTTCATTTCGATGATCCCGCTGGAAAATATTGCGCTCAAAACCGTAGGAAAAACCATCCACGGTCGAGTGCTACGCATATGACAACCGACTGTTGGGTCGCTTGATCCCACGAAGGCCAATAAGAATTTCTGCGGATGAGACCGACCGCTCGCCTTTCGGGACGCTGGCCCATCGTCCAAGGCGCCGCTGGCGAGTGTGTGGACACCGGGCCATCGCCGCTGGCTGCTTGGCGGCGGCGACGGGTTGCGACGATGGCAGCGGTCGACACGGGTCTGCCCCGCGTTTCGTGCTGCGGCGCAACATTCGATGCCGGGCACGGTTTGACTGACGCTAGCCTCGCATCGCCGCGTGAGGGACGGCATCCCAGCGCTCGCTCGTGGAGCCGGTTCGGAGGTGCTGCCATCCCTCCGGAGAACCACCATGATGCGCCTGGTTGCCGCCGCCGTTCTCGCGACCCTTCCGCTTCCCGCCCTCGCATCGTCCTGCGCCGAGCAGATCGGCACCGTCGAGCGTCGCCTCGACAGCGCCGGGGCCGTTCAGGTCTCCGGCCTGATGGAGCGCCACGAGCTACGAACGGATTCGCCACGGGGCCTGACGACCGTCCGCGCCGGCTCCCCGAGCGATCCTTAAGCGGTCTCGACCGCCGACCACATCGCCGCCGCGCGAACCCTGATCGTCCGGGCGACCGCCGAGGACCGGGGCGGCGACAAGCGCGCCTGCGAGAATACGATGACCGCGGCGAAGGGCATGATCGGCGCCCTGCCGTAGCTCGCGATCCGCATCATACTGGGCCGTCCCCGAAAGCATCTCGATGACATTGCGTCCCGGACCTACGTCGAGGGAGTCGAGCGAGCGGTCCTTTGATCGGCCCGGCGCCTTGGCACGCCGATACGGTAACAGGGCGGGAAGTCGCGCCGACGACCTGTTCGTGCCGTCGGGCTCCGGTCACGGCCCGCGGCTGACGGTCCAGCTGTTCGTGTTCAGAAGCGGAGGAAGTCGGAGTCAGGCGGAGGTGGCATGTTCCACCTGCATGACCACACGAGGCCACCCTCTACAGCATCTGTGAGGACGCCAACCCCCGGCACGTCCGCCAAGAAGAGATCCATGGCGCGGCTGGCGGCCACGATTGCTTCGCTAACGCCGTGCGCCTCGATCGTCTCGGAGGCGATGTCGACGCTTCCGTGAGCCCGGCTCCGGGCTATGCGCAATCGATATTGCATTCGAATCAATAACTCAAGTTAGATATCTCTATTCGTGACATACATTACTATATAAAAATCACATTTTGGACATAAGATCAATATCCACAGAGGCTTATCAACCTTGGCCAGTGCGTAATACCACCGCTGGGCGCAACCTACAGCTTGCCACAACCGGAAGTCGCTTGATCGAGCGCGGCGACATCAGTATTGCTTTGCCGGGGAACGGCCCGGATAGGAGTATTTGGGCAATGTATCCTATGCATAGTGTCGCATATAGTGGAAGGCCATCAGTTTTGATTGTCGACGATGAAATCATCGAGAGACATTCGACGGTTGAGTCGTTGAAAATTGCTGGATTTGAAACCGTTGATGTCTGCAATGTGGCCGAGGCTGTTTTCGCACTCGAAATGGTGAGCGGTATTCGTGTTGTACTCACAGACATTGATCTAGGAGATAGTCTCGATGGGATCGTGTTGGCCGCTTGCGTAGACAGGCGCTGGCCCAGTGTCGGCATCATTATGACGTCTGGCAAGATCGAACCCATGCCGGGGGATGTGCCAAGCCGGGCATGCTTCCTGCGGAAACCCTATTGCGAAGCGAGAATGCTGGCGACCGTGCGTGGGATGATCGAGCAGAGTGTGCCTTGAAGCGCCGGCCTGAAGTCCGAGAGGTTGGACGATCGTTTGGCGGCTACCCGGCGTACACTTTCCGCAGTGCAGGGGCAGGCGCCGACACAGAACAGGGGCCCATCACGTTGGCGATCTTAGGGAAGGTGCCGCCGGGGTTGGCTGATCGGGCACCCTTCCGACAAGACACCCTGCGCACCGGGCGGTGGCGGGGCGAAGTCGATTTCGGGTCGAAAATCCCGGGCGTCTCCAAGTCTCAACGGTACCATCAGGAGATCGAGACGGCATGGGGGGACGGATGCCGCCCGGATTGCGCGACCCTACGGTGACTGAATTTGGACGCCTTCACATAGGTGGGGAAGCCAATTCTCGGTCTCTTCGCTTACGCCGGTGCCGCCGGCCGACCTAGATCGCTTTCTGCCGTTCAGCCGATGCCGTGAGAATAGCCGCTTTTCTCCTGCCTTTTCCGAGAAGCGGACAGGCCGGTTCCGGCCAGCATCGGCCGCGTTGGCGGGCGCCGCTGAACGGCCGGGTTGGGTAGTTTCCTGCCCGACCGCTTCCGAGCGGCGGATACATCGAAGCAGGCACCGCCATGGGCATGTCTTTCGGCGCACTACGGTTTTCTGCGAAGTCTACCCCTCGGAGGCCCGCAATGAAATTGCTTGATCAACTGGGTTCCAGACCCTTGGCACGGATGATCGTTGCCGCGGCAGGCGCCTTTAGAAACGAAAGAAAAGCCTCGGCCCGAGCCTTGTTCGCGGTGGCCGAGATCCCTCCAGCCAGCACCACGAAGGACTGAACTTCCGCAGGCAAGGGGCCGACCACGTCCACCCCTGAGACCGACAGCAACTCAGGCATCAGTTGCACGGCAAGGTCCGCCTCGCCCCGAGCGACAACGTCACCTGTTAAGCCGTTCGGGATAGCCTTTCCTTTGGCCTTCACCGCGTCCGCGATCCCGAGCTTCTGGAGAGCAGCGGCGAAGACCGCCCCGCTCGCACCAGACGTGCTGTAGGCCACCGACCCTGCGCTGGTGAGCGCCTGCTTGAGCGCCTCGGCAGAGCCGATGTCGGGTCGGGCTGCCCCCTTCTTGACGGCAAGGCCAACGCCCGTGCGAGCGAGCGTGGCCGCGGTGCCGTCTACAACTTTGCCCTGCTGGATAAGGGCTGTGATCAGAGGCGGGGTTAGAACGACGACGTCGAACGGCTTGCCCGCCTCGACCTGCGCCTTAAGGATCGCAGAGGTGTCGTAGGTGACGATGAGATGGTCGCCGCTCGCCCGCTCGTATTGCGGGATGAGGTCGTCCAAGGCGGTCTTGAGTCCCTGCGAACAGAGAACGGTGACGTCGGCCGCATGGACGCCGGTAGCGATACCCCAGACCGAGATCGCGAGTAGGCTGAGCGTGCGCAACCTTCCTACCAAACTGACCATCGTGCCCCTCATGCGTTCGGCTCTACTATTGCACAGACGCCGACGAACGCACCATGAGCGCAGGCGCTTGCATGCTGCGATCGCTTCAGAAATCGCGTTGCTTTGCTTAGGTTTCGTCGGCGTCTGAGCACTAGCGCACGCTTCGGATCGGCTAGGCCGGCATCCGTCCGTCCGGCTGTAGCGGTCGACGGCCTGGGGAAGTTCACGCGACAGCCGGGAGAGGAGTCCCTCTCGGGACAGCCCGGTCCGCTGCGTCAGGGTCGCCAGGACGTCTGGGCCGATGGCCTGCTCAAGATGCCGCGGCGCGATTTCATGCTTCAACCCCTGGTCGACGCAGGATTGCGCGGTCGCCCCGTGCCCTGCCTGCTGGAAGCGGTCCAGCATCTCGCCGAGGCCGCTGTTGAAGAACCCGCCGGGCGCCTCGCCGCGCCTGTCCCCCAGCGATTCGCCGAGTTCGCCGCTCGACCCAGCCGACGCCGCACCCTGGCCCGCAGGAGCGGGAGCGGACTGGCCAGCCCCGCCGAGCATCTCCGCCAGCTTGTCACGGTGTCTCCGGGGCATGGCGGCAGCATCGGGACATGCCGCCCTCGAAAGCGGGCCTTGAACGCACGAGGGCGGCGGCCGGGTGCAGGCACTGCCATGGGGCCACCCCTCCCGCGACCGTGACCCGGCGCACGGAACGTGGCCCGGGCCGGGACCGTTGCTGGTTCCCGTGGCCGCCATGGCCGCGAAGGAGAACCGCCATGAGCAGCACCACCGACAAGATCAAAGGCCTCGCCAACGAGGCCGTCGGCAACGTGAAGCAGGGCATCGGCAACGTCACGGACAACGACAAACTGAAGGCCGAAGGCAAGGCCCAAGAACTTAAGGGCGAGACCCAGAAGACCACGGGTGACGTCAAGGACGGCGCCAAGCACGTCGCCGACAAGGTCACCGGCAAGGCCTGAAGCGTTCGCCCCGGGGCGGTTCCGCGCCCCGGGGAGTACCGACGTGACGGCCACGGCTTCGACAGAGACCGTCGTGAGCCCAGGCATAAGCTGTTTCGACGGGAGCAGCCCACCTTGCCGCGCTCGCCGGTCAGGCCGATATCCGATTCGCAGCCGGACCGTCGCCTGCGACCAGCATCGCGGGCCCATGGACCAGTTGAAAGCGTCGCAGCCGACGCCCGAGATCGACCTCTCCTCCTGCGACCGCGAGCCCATCCATATCCTGGGCGCGGTGCAGGCGTTCGGCTTCCTCATCGGCGTCTCGCCGGACTGGATCGTCACTCGCGCTTCAGACAACGTCGCCACCTGGCTGGGCAGAACCGCCGACGAGCTCCTCGGCCTGCCCCTCGATGCCGTCCTCGACAGCGAGGCCATCCACGTCCTGCGCGGTCATCTCCAGACCCTGCGCGGGCCGGACGCCGTGGACCGGGTGTTCGGCCTCCGGCTCCTGCCCGCTGGCGAGTCGTTCGACGTTGCCTTGCATCTGTCGGGGGACACCATCGACTTCGAGGCCGAGCCGGGCGCCACCGAGCACCTCAGCGCCGGCAACCTCGTGCGCGGCATGGTCACCCGCCTCCAGCAGACAGAGGGCTTCGACGCGCTCTGTCGAGAAGCCGCGCGACAGATGCGGGCGCTGACCGGCTTCGACCGTGTGATGGTCTACCGCTTCGCCGAGGACCATTCGGGCGAGGTCATCGCCGAGGCGGTTCGGTCCGGCCTCGACCCATATCTCGGACTGCACTACCCGGCGTCGGATATCCCCAAGCAGGCCCGCGCCCTCTACGAGCGCAACTGGCTGCGCATCATCGCCGACGTCGACGAGACGGGCGCCGCCGTGGTGCCGCCGCGCGATCCGGCAGGGCAACCCCTCGACCTGTCCTTCTCGACCCTCCGGACGGTCTCGCCGATCCACCTCGAATACCTGCGCAACATGGGCGTGTCGGCCTCGCTCTCCGTGTCCATCCTGCGCAACGGTCGCCTGTGGGGCCTGTTCGCCTGCCACCACACCGAGCCGCGCCACATCTCCCTCGAACGGCGGACCGGCGCCGAGCTGTTCGGGCAGATGTTCTCCTGGCTGCTGGAGGCGCGCGAGCGGCAGGCCGACGCCGAGCGCGAGGTCCGCTCGCGCGAGCTGCACAACCGGCTGCTGGGTGCCCTGGCCTCCGGCGGCACCAACCTGGAGAGCCTCTCCGACTTCCTCGACGACCTCTCGGCCATCCTGCCCTGCGATGGCATCGGGTTGTGGGTGAACGGCGAGATCACCCTGCAGGGCTCGACTCCGACCGCGGAGGAGTTCGCCGGGCTGGTGCGCTTCCTCAACCGCACGGCCGCGAGCAAGGCCTACGCGAGCGACGAGATCGGGCGCGTCCACGAACCGGGCCGGGACTTCACCGAGCGGGCGGCGGGCATGCTCGCCATCCCGGTGTCGCGGACGCCCCGGGACTTCCTGGTCTACTTCCGGCGCGAGGTCTCGCGGACCGTGACCTGGGCTGGCAACCCGGTGAAGCCCGCGACCCCGGGGCCGAACGGCATCCGCCTGACCCCGCGCAAGAGCTTCGAAGCATGGCGCGAGACCGTGCACGGCCGCTCCCTGCCCTGGGCGGAGGTGGAGATGCGGACCGCCGAGGCCCTGCGCATCACCCTTCTGGAGGTGATCCTGCGCCTCACCGATTCCGCCGAGAAGGAGCGCAAGGTCGCCCAGGAGCGCCAGGAGCTCCTCATCGCCGAGCTCAACCACCGGGTCCGCAACATCCTGAACCTGATCCGCGGGGTGGTGACCCAGAGCCGGCCAGCGGACGGCGTGGACAGCGCCTTCGCGACCGTGGTCGGCGACCGCATCCAGGCGCTCGCGCGGGCCCACGACCAGATCACCTCGTCCAACTGGGGTCCGGGTTCCCTGCGTGACCTCATCATGCTTGAGGCCGGCGCCTACCTCGGCCCCAAGGCCGGCCGGGTCGTCCTCGACGGGGCGGACGTCCTGCTGGAGCCTCAGGCGTTCTCGACCCTCGCCCTGGTCGTGCACGAGATGATGACGAACTCGGCCAAGTACGGCGCGCTCTGCGACAGCCTCGGCCGGGTCGACGTGCGCTGGGAGCGGGACGCCCTCGACCATCTCGTCATCCGCTGGCGCGAGACCGGCGGTCCGGCGGTGCGCGCGCCCACCCGGCGCGGCTTCGGCACGACCATCATCGAGCGGTCGATCCCGTACGAGCTCAAGGGCGAGGCGGAAGTGCGGTACGAGGTGGCCGGCGTCGAGGCGCGCTTCACGATCCCGCCGGCGTTCGTCCGAAACGCCCCGCGCGCCGCGCCCAAGGCCGTCCGGGCGGCCCCCGCCGAGGCTCCGCGCAGGCTCACGGGTGCCGTGCTGGTCGTGGAGGACAACATGATCATCGCCCTGGAGGCGGAGGAAATGCTCGTCTCGCTCGGCGCCACCAACGTGGACATGGCCTCCTCGACGCGCGAGGCGCTCCGCCTGATCGATGCGGCGCCGCCGACCCGCGCTCTGCTCGATGTCAACCTCGGCTCCGAGACCAGCATCGCGGTCGCGCGCAAGCTCTTCGAGCTCGGCATTCCGTATGCCTTCGCCACCGGCTACGGCGACGGCTTCCGCATCCCGGAGGACCTCGCGCAGGTACCGGTCGTCAACAAGCCTTACGGCGCGGATGACCTCATGCGCGCCTTCCCGGCCTGAGCCCGGTTTCGGGCGCTAATCAGGGCGGTGATCGGGCTGACCGGCGGGTCGGGCGATGTCGACCGCCGTCCTCGTTGCACCAGGGTGTTCGGCCACGAAGCGCTCGAAGGTCGCGCGATCCTTGGCGCGCTTCAGCTTGTCGACGAAGCCCTCGAACTCTTGGAGACGCGTTTCGAGGTCGCGGCGCTGCGCCTCGATGCGGCGGATCTCGCCGTCGCGCCATTCGTCGAAAGCGGTGTTGCCGCTGGTCCGCGCCGGGGTGAACCGTGGCCGCTCACGGGTCACGGCACCGACGCCGAAAGGTCGCCGCAGGCGTTCGAGGCCCGGCAGGCCGGACAGCCTGAGATCGCGCGCTACGAGCGCCTGCCGCGCCACGAGGACGAGGCCGGCGAAGCCGCCGACATAGAGGGCGTCATGAATCCAGGGCATGATGGGCATGGCAAAGCTCCTGGCGCCTGTAGGCGCCGTTGACGACGGCCGGAGCATGCCAACGTGCCGCTGCCGCAGGCTGAACGGGTCGGTTAAGGCCGGGTTAAGCCTTCAGGCCCTGCCGACCGGTCGCACGTCGGTGGCGGCCGCGAACGAGGTGAACCGGTCCGGCTCGTCGCGGGGCACGTCGAGGCTGCAGCGCAGTCCGTCGAGGGCGAACTCAAGACGGACCTCGCCGCCGAGTTCCCGGCTGACCCCGCCCGTGATCAGGCGCGTGCCGAAGCCGCGTTTGCCCGTCTCCCGCACCGGCGGGCCCCCGCTCTCCTGCCATTCCAGGGCGAGCCGCCTCGCGCCGCTCTCGCCGACCACGACCTTCCAGGTGACGTCGATCCGGCCCGTGTCGGTCGAGCGGGAGCCGTGTGTGGACGCCCCATCGGATTCAAGGGGGTGTTTGAGAGATCTGTGCGCGCAGGTTCAGGTGCTTCCGTGTGTCCGGCCTGTTGATGCAGCCATCCTCACGGCTGCTGGCCTGTATGAAGATCGCGGATCGGGTCCAAATCGCTTTTGCGCGCTCGAGGCGCCTGACATCCACTGGTTCTCCCGACCCCGTCTTCTGACCGTTGCGCCATACCTCTCGACTGACCTTCCCTGCCTCCCTGACGCCTCAGGCCGTGGCGATCACGCTGTGGCCGGAGCTCTGTAGGAGCCGCCATGGGCCATCAAGGCCCAGACGATCCGCGCCATCTTGTTCGCCAGGGCGACGGTGATCAGCATGCGCGGCTTGCGCGACAGTATGCCGGCCAACCATGCCCCAGCTTTATCGGGATCACGCGCCGCGACCTTGGTCGCAGAGCTCGCGCCCAGGATCAGCAACCGTCGCAAGCTGCGCTCGCCCATCTTGGTCGTTCGCCCGAGCCGCTCCTTGCCGCCGCTGAAGTGTTGCCGCGGGACGAGACCGAGCCAAGCCGCAAAGTCGCGCCCGCGGCGGAAGGTACTGGCGGCCGGTGCCAGAGCCATGAGTGCGGTCGCGATCACCGGGCCGACACCCGGTATCGTCATCAGCCGCTTGGCCACGGCATCGTCCTTCGCGCGTTGGGCGATCTCGCGGTCCAGAAGAGCGATCTGCGCCTGGAGCGCCTCCAAGCTGCCCGCAATGATGGCCAGGACCCGCCTCGCCTCGGCCGGCACGTCGGATGTCGGGTCGCGGACGATCGCCACGAGCTTGCCGACGTGCCCGACACCTTGGCGAACGACGTACCCGAACTCCGTGAGGTGCCCGCGCAGTGCATTGATCAATTGGGTCCGCTGACGCACGAGCAGGTCGCGCGTACGGAACACCACTGCGGAGGCCTGGGCCTGCGCGCTCTTACCCTGAACGAACCGCATCGTCGGCCGCTGCGCCGCCTCGCAGATCGCCTCAGCATCGGCCATGTCGTTCTTCTGCCGCTTCACGAACGGCTTCACGTAAGCTGGTGGAATGAACCGCGTTTCGTGGCCTGCCAAGGCTATCTCACGGGCCCAGTAAGTGAGCGCTGGCGCATGCTTCCATAGCGACCACGCAACGCGGAAGTGTCGAGAAGGACGTCAGCACCTGATCGCGCCGCAGCTTCTTGCGGAAAACGACGGCGCCGCTCGTATCCGCGCCGTGAACCTGGAAAACTGATTTCGCCAGATCGATCCCGACTGTGCTAACCTCACCCATGGACGCCTCCTGCAGTGATGTTGCAACACCTTCACACTGGCACATCGATGCCGTCAGGGGGCGTCCACCCCTACGCTTCTGGGTGGCCTGATTGACGAGGGCCTACGATCGGAACGGGTGGAGTTCCGCCGGTCCGCTTCTGGGATGGCGATCCATAGGAGCGGACTGCGAGGCGGCGCTCATCCAGCAACCGTCGACGTTGCCCGACTCCTCGTGCTTCGGTCCCGATATTGGTCCGTCCGCCAGGATCGGATCATGTCCGTCGTGCGGTCCATCGTCAGCCTAGGACGATCCGTAGCTTGTTCGCGAGCTCGTCTCGTTGGTAAGGCTTGCTAAGGAGCGGCAGGTCTGCCGGCACCCCTTGCTCGTCGAGAGCCGTGCCCGTGTAGCCTGATGTCAGGAGCACACGCAGGCCAGGCCGCAGACGCCGTGCCTCGACGGAGAGCTGCACCCCGTTCATGCCGCCGGGCATAACCACGTCGGAGAACAGGATGTCGATCCGCTCCGGACCCCTCAGTCGTTCCAGGGCCTGCGCGGCGTGCGTCGCGGTGAGCGTCCGGTAGCCGAGCTCGCCCAGGCTCTCGATGGCCATCTCCAGCACAGCCGGCTCGTCCTCGACTACCAGCACCACTTCGCCCGAGGCGGCGCGGCGTAACGGCAGCGCGCCGTCCGGTCGGCTTGCCACCGCCTTCTCAGCCGAGCGCGGTAGGTAGAGCTCGACGGATGTGCCGCGCCCGAGCTCACTCCTAATCTGAGCGTGGCCGCCGGCTTGCCGCACGAAGCCGTAGACCTGGCTCAGGCCGAGGCCAGTGCCCTTTCCGACGTCCTTAGTTGTGAAGAACGGCTCGAACGCGCGGACGAGCGTGCCGGCATCCATACCATTGCCCGTGTCCGTGACGGACACGAGCACGAAGGCCCCAGGCCGCAGGTCGGGCCGATCCACGATCTCGTCGGCGTCAAGGTGTACGTTGCAGGTCTTCACCGTCAGTGTTCCGCCACCCGGCATCGCATCGCGCGCGTTCACCGCGAGGTTGAGCACCGCGCTCTCGAACTGGCCCGGGTCCAGCCGCACCGGGTCGAGGCTCGCGTCGAGGTTGAGACGGACCTCGACGGTTTCGCCCACCGCCCGCTGGAGCAAAGCCTCGAAATCCTTGAGCAGGCGGTTCGGGTTGACGGTCTCTGGCCGCAGCACCTGCCTGCGCGAGAAGGAGAGCAGCTTCTCCGTGACCTCGGCCCCGCGCTTCGCCGCGGTCATCGCCGAGGTCGCAAGGCGCTCCACGCGTTGCGCGTTGTCGGGTTTGCGCACGATCATGTCGAGGTTGCCCACGATGATGGTGAGCAGGTTGTTGAAGTCGTGCGCCACCCCGCCCGTGAGCTGGCCAATGGCCTCCATCTTCTGGGCCTGGTTCAGGCGCTCCTCGGCCTCGTGCTGTTGCGTCGTGTCCATGACGATGCCGGCAATCGTGCGCACCCTGCCCGCTGCGTCGAGGTAAGCCTTGCCCCGTAGCGCGATCCAGCGGATCGCACCGTCGTCGGCCCGCTTAATTCGGCAGTGCAGGTCGAAGCGCTCAGTGCCGGTCGACCCTTCCAAGGCAGCTCGGGCCATGCCGCGATCCTCCGGCACGACGTGGTTGAGGAAGGTCTCGATGCCCCAGGTCTCGACCGGATCGCGGTAGCCAAAGATTGCGTCGTGCCGTGGGTTGCGGCGCGAGGCACCGCTGCGCAGGTCGAGCTCCCAATCACCCATCTCGGCCGCCTCGAGCGCCAAGGCCAGGTTGTCGCGCGCCAGTTGCAACTCCGCCCGTCGCGCCTCGCGCTCCTGGGCCGTCGCCTCGGCCCGGGCGTACAGGAAGTCGACCTCGCGCAGGTAGACGCCGAGCAGGATGAACCCTGCAACAAGCGCCTCTAGGCGGCCCGCGAACCACCCGACCGTGCCGCGGGCGGCGCCTGGGAGGGTGACCATGTTGTCGAACACGAGCAGGAGCAGTGAGACGGCCAGCCAGAGCTGCAGGACGGTGCGCAGGCGCGTGGTCCAGCACAGCGCAGCCAGGGCCAGCACCGTCAGAGCGACGACGGCCGGGCCGACGCCCGAGGTCGTCAGCAGCCAGTAATCGTCGCCCTCGACGCTCTTCGGCAGGAGGTGGACGTAGCGGGTCACCACCACGGCCGTGAGCGCGGCGGCCGCCACTGTTCCTGCGACGGCGAGCAGGCCTATCCGGTCGGCGCGCGACGATGGCACCGACCCACCGTGCTCGCCGCCTTCCATGATGGCGTAGGGCAACGCGAAGAGCGGGGGGCCGAGATGCCAGAAAGTCCAGAGCCAGATCGTGGTGTCCGGGCCGTCGCCGAGGATGCGTCCTTGTGCGAGGACGTTCGGGAACGACAGCATCTGCACGAGCACGACCAGCGTCACGTAGAGGCTGCCGGTCCCGAGCACGAGCAGCGATCCCGAGTGGGTGCGGCGGTAATGAGTGAGGAAGAGGTAGGTGGTCAGGCCGTAGACCACGACGAGGGCCGATTGATAGACCGGCACGAAGCCCGGCATCGGCGGTATGGGCCGGCTTGCGAACGGAAGCAGCGCGAGCGTGACCGCGCCGAAGGCGAGGCTGACGAGGCCGGCGATCAGGCGCTGCGTCCTGCCAGCCCGGGCGGTGGCGAGAGTGGGACCCGTGGTGGCCGTGCCCATCATGTGTTCCGTGACGAAGCGCGAAGGCTGACCGTGCCGGCTAGTCGCTCGCGAAGCCTGGGCGTACCACGGCTCAGGCCGAGGCACCATTTGGCGACCCCGCGCTTTGGAACCGGCAGTCCGGTCAGCCGAAGGGCTGTGATGGAGCGCGAAGCCGACGGTCGGCCTCCGGGCGGCGGCTGAATGACAGCTCACCACTCCCGAGCCGAAGTTGCCGGAGGGCTGACGAATGGCTGCTTCCGGAAAGCGCCGGAGGCGTCACAGGCGGCCGGGTTGGGTCGGTAGGAGGCCGTCCGTTTTTCTGGCGACCCTGCTCTGAAGCGGACGTGCTGCTTACGGCCAGGCGTGAGCGCAAGGTGCAGATGAGGCGGGGCAGAGATGACGAGGCGGCGCTGACCGCCGATCTCGTGGAGCTGGCACGTTCCTATGGGCGCTAGGGCTACCGGAAGATCGGCGCGCTGCCGAAGGCAGCCGGCTGGTTCGTCGAGGACAGGCGGGTCGAGCGGATCTGGCGGCGCGAGGGACTTAAGGTGCCGGGCCGCCAACCGTAAAAGAGCCGGCTGTGGGACGGGGATGGCTCGTGCAGCCGGCTCAAATCGGAGCGGCGCGTTCACGGGTGGCCCTACGCCTTCGTCGAGGCGCGCACGCATGACAGACGCAAGTTCCGGACGCTCAACGTCGTCGACGAGTTCACCCGCGCATGTCGGGCGATCCGTGTCGCACGCAAGCCGAAGGGAGCAGACGTGATCGACGTGCTCTCGGACCTGTTCATCCTGCGTGGCGTGCCGGGGCACGTTCACTCAGACAACGGGCCCGAATTCATCGCCAAATCGGTGCAGGCTCGGATAGCGGCAGTTGGCGCAAAGACCGCCCACATCGCCCCGGGCTCTCCGTGGGAAAACGGCTCCGTCGAAAGCTTCAACGCGCGCCTGCGGGACGAACTCCTGGGAAGCGAGATCTTCACCGCTCATGGAGACAGAAATCAGAATCGGGAGCTGGCGTCGACACGACAACACGGTATGCCCACATGGACCACTCGGCTACAAGCCGCCGGCGCCCGAAGTGTTCTGGCCAGCCATGGCGGCTTGGCCGGCTGCGCCTGCCCAACCGGCTCCGTCGGCGAAGCGACCCGCGGAACAACGGCCTGACCCTGACTCCACGCCTTGGACGGGCTAGAGCGTCGGGAAGATGTCCGCTCGGGTGCCCGTATCGCGCGGAAGCGGACCGGCGATAATCCACCTATGCCGGTGACAAATACGGTTCCTCTCCGCGGCTTGAAACCTCACGCAAGAGCACGGTGACAGAACGTTACGCGAGGGTCTTCGAAGGTCACATCGTAGCCATGTCGACCCGCGACGATACCCCGATACGTTGCATCGATTGCCGTGCAGCGACGGAGGATCGCAAATGTCCGGTGTGGCCGAAGCCGTCCATGTGGTGTGGGGGGTCAGTCGGGCGGAGGCGATCCGTGATGCCCTACGGTTGCAAGGCTGCAAAGCACGCGTCATCGCACTCCCAAATTGCTTGAGCGTCGGCCCCATCGATCCATCGGATCCGGACGCGCGCCGGAGGTGGGCCCGGGAGAACCTACGCGACGACGACGCGTCCGACTGGGACGAACCAGAGGCGCCCTGGACAGAAGCAACCGCCCCCGACGTTCACCCAATCGTCTGGGTCTGTCTGTCCAATGCCGCCGAGCACGCGAGCTTCCTTGCATTCACATCGCGCATGGCTGGCCGGCCCTTCGACATCGTCGACGCGACGGGGCTCGGCATCTCGACGGTCGGCGGCGTCTCGCCGATCTGGTCCCTTGGCCTGCTGCGGCCCGAAGAGATTGTCGCGTCCGGTCTCTCCGCGAGGCGCCGTCCGGTCGCACCCGCGGAGAGCGCCGCGGCCTCGGAGGCTTGGTCGCAGCTTCAGCGGGAGAATGCGCCGCTCCGCGTCGTGCGCGACGGCCAATTGGTGTCGGCTCCGCTGGAGCACTTCGACCCCGTCTTGACGGAGCTCGCGACACCGGACTGGGAGTTAGTCGTCAAGCTGATCGGCCGCGCCCTCCACCATCTGAACACCGAGGTCGACCCGCCGGGCCAGGGTACCGGCAGTGAATTCCTGTTCGCCCGCGTCCTCGCTCTCGGAGAAGCGGGGATCCTGGAGGTTACGGGCTCGGGACCGGGTATGCGTGAGTTCGAGGTGCGACGGCCCGCCATCCGTTCGTCGTCCTGAGCCGTGGGAGAAGCGTGTCTGGGCGGCGGTCGGGTGAACGTCCGCTTCGGCAGTTCGGCCTCCAGGAAGCGGACCGTCAGCAAACCACCCACCTGAGACGATCAGGCGAGCGATGCGTGGCGGCAGATGCCGGCCGTAGGCCGTTCCTCCGGTCTGGAGAAGTTTTGCCGGAAATCGGACGCGTTCATATCGATCCGAGGCAGTCGCAAGGGCCATTCCGCCGAATATTTTTGACCAGGCATCTAGCGGATTTTTTGATCACTGTAATTTTTCAAATCATCGGATCAAACTCTTCGCGTCGATCTCCGGCATCTTCGCCATCTGGTCGAGAGGCACGACCGCCATTACGTGGCCGTCCGGCATCTTGATGATGTTGAACTGCTTGCCGGTGGCTTTGTCGGTAGCCATCGCGACGAAGAGCTCCATCGGCGCGAACGGCGTAACGACGAAGTCGTGTCCCCAGGCGCCGACGAGGCTTGAAAGGGAGGCCATGGCCATGCTTGTGCCAGCGAGAAGATAGACGGCCGGCAAAATCGTGCGCACCATGATAGATCCCTTCCGGTTTGATCGATAGGATTTCGCAGGTTTGGACCGAGCAGTTACCGGCAGTGGATCGTCATCACGCGCCTCGTAACGGGCAGCCGCTGGCGGACGAAAAAGCGGCGGGGCGAAAAGCGAGGGACGGATGACGGCGCAGGGCGAGCAGCGGCGCGTCGTTCATCGGACAGCCTTCGGGCTCGTTCGTGGAGTCTCATACGCGTTACGTACCGCCGGCCGGATCGCCGGTGCGTTCTTCCTCGCGGCTTTCAGCATCCTCTTCCTGAACTACGTGGTCCTCTCGACCGACAAGGCGCACGCCTACCGCAATCTGGACCCAGGCCTTGCCGAATGCCGCGATGGGCTGGCGAACGGCTGGACGATCCTTGCCGATACCGGCCGTGAGACCTTGCGGTCGACGATGCCGATCGACGGTGACGGCTGGGTCGATGTCAGCAACGATGAGGACGCGGCGATCGACAGGGATTCCCGCTGGGCGACGCGGCTGCGCTGCGCCCTGCAGCGCCACCGCGTCTCGGCTCGCGCGCCCGGCGGCCGGGACCTCGCCTACCATTTCGGCTTCATCGAATTTCAGGAGGATGGCGAACCCTACGCCCTGGTTTCCCGCGAAGGGGCCAGCGACTCCGCCATCGACAGCGCGATGCTGCGCCACGCCATGGACACCGAGATGCGGGCCAAGGGCATGCCGGCCACGATGGTCAAGCCCGTCATCACCCAGCTCGACGCCCTGAAGAAGCATCTTTCGACCGGTTCGCACTACGTGATCGCATTCGTCCACGGCTGGCGGCACGACGCGCGGATCGGCGACCGGAACGTGGCGGATCTGCGCCTTTACGCAGCCCACGCCGCCCGATTTCTCTCACAGCGCTGCCCGAGCGATCCAAGCGTCTGCGATATGGATGTCACAGCGATCTATATCGGCTGGCGTGGAGCACGGGTCGACGAGCGCGGTCTCCGGCGCTGGTTCGGCGATACGATCGGTGGCTTTTTCGGAAATCTCTCGGCGGGCGCCACCTTGTTCGATCGGAAGCCGGTGAGCGAAGCCATCGCGCCTGCGGCGATCTCAGCCTTACGCACACTTGAGACGACGCTCAGCGCGCCGGGCACGCACAACAAGTTGATTGTCGCCGGGCACAGCCTTGGCGGCAACATGCTGGCGAGCGGGCTCAAGGATGACGTGATCAAGGCGGTGCGGCGCCATCGATTTGGAGAAACGCTACCGCCGATCCTCGGCGATCTCGTGGTCCTGATCAATCCTGCGTCCGAAGCGAGCAAGTGGACGTCTATCCAGCGCGAAGTCTGGATGAAGTTGGCCGACCATGCCGACGCCAACACGCCGGCTGCAGAGGTCGAGCGCGACGACGGTTACTTCCCCACCGACCAGCGGCCAGTCCTGATGTCGGTGACCGCGGCCCTGGCATTCCCAGCGGGCGGCTTGCGGCCTGGTGACTGTGCGTGGATCGGTCTCGATGTCGACGATGCCTATGCCGCTGCCCGCCGGAAAATCCGGAGCCGGCTCTCGGCGACTGACCACATGTTCGATGCGGGCGTCGACTATGATTGGGCGACCCACGATTTATTCCCGACCTTCAAATTCGATTTCCGCCCGGCGGCGGGCTTTCTCGACCGAGTGGCAGCAAGGTTCGAGGGCCGCCAGCCTCGCGGCGAAAGTTGTAGCGCGCCGGCGCCCGTCGATCTCGGAGCCGAATTGCTGACCCTGCCGCTACGCACCCTATCGCTGCTTGCCGCAACCTTCCCGTTTCAAAACACCGCGCGCGAGGATTCACACACCATCGGCAATCTCGATCCGCCGCGGCCAGCGGCCGGCGTGCTCGCCGATGCCCAGCCTTCGGCTGCGCCCTTCGGCACGACCCACGAACTGCTCGGTCTTGATGCATCTGGGCTTGAGCGGCACCACCCCTATGCTACCCTCGCTGACGACACCCTTGACTGCCCGCGCTCCGACCACTGGCTGACGCGAGCCCGAGTGGCGCGCGCAGCCCGACGCGGCAACTTCTGGGACAGCGCCGACCTCGTGCCTGGCAGCTTCGGCGAGAGCGGGCCGGCCGCACGCTTCCTGCACGGCCTTCAGTTGACAGGCATTGCGCCGATCACTCGGCCCAACGACCCTTTCTGGAATGTCCGGGCTTTCGACAACGCGCTCTCGCGCCACGACGGCTACCGACTGTCTTCGTTCATTTGTGCCTTGAATCAGCTCGTCATGGACAACATCACGGATGCGCAGTCGTTGATGAGTGATCACCAAGGCTCCCAGAGCCCATGAAGGCTATTGCAAAATACTAGTTTGATCAGATTTTGCTGCAAAGCGGATGATCGCAAATCCACTTACCGGATGCGCTGAGAGGGCTACCAGCGCAGGCAGGACATGGCCGAAAACTGCCCGTCATCTTCCAAGAAGCGGCGCCCGAGGAGCAGACATTCGCTTAATGATCCAAGTCGGTTACTGTCATGTGGGATCAGCAGGAAGACGTCCTTGCTCGGCGGCACGGGACGGAGATTGATAAATCTTAAGTGCGGGTCGCTGTGACGGATGTAATGGGGAAGGAGCGCACGCCCAACACCAGACCGGGCGGCGATGGATCGCGCGAATTGGTCATGCGCCCGGAAGGCTAGGTGCACGCGTGGGATATGCCGCGTCACCCACGCCGCTCCGGGAAGATTCGCATCCGCCTCGTCGAATCCAATTAAGACCGGTTCGGAGCGCGCCTCGCAGACGTCAGGGCATAACCTTCAGGCCGGCGCTAAACGAAGGTCTCACCCAGGCTGCGTTCCAGGGAGAGGGGCCGCCGCGAGGGAGTAGGTTTTCCACATCGACGGAGGCCGCTCGTGTTCGCAAAGTTCGACAGCCTGTTCGACCTGATGGCGGCGTTCCCCGACGAGCAGACGTCCGTTGACCACTTCCGTGCGATCCGCTGGCGCGACGGTGAGTTCTGCCCCACTGCCAGGGCAATCGCATCTATTCGTTCTCGGATCGTAAGACGTTCAAGTGTGGCGACTGCCGCAGGCGTTCTTCGATCAAGTTAGGCACAATCTTCGAGGATACCAAACTGCCGCTGCGCAAGTGATTTATGGCGATTTGGCTCATTACGAACCATCCGAAGGGCATTGCCAGCACGACGCTCGCCAAAGACCTTAAGATTGCTCAGAAATCTGCGTGGCTCGTCTTGCACCGCCTGCGGCACGCTGCGCGCACCAAATCGTTCAACGCGCCGCTCAAAGGCACTGTCGAGGCGGACGAGACCTACGTCGGCGGCAAAGAGGAGAACAAGACTGCCACGGACCGAAAGGGCGGCACGCCATGCTTTCGAATTCCGGGATCTTCAAAGCGAACGGCCGGGCGGGCTGGACCCTACGCCAGCCAGACGATGCGGAAGCGCCCGAGGAGGAGGAAGAGGAAGTGGATCAGGACGACGCAGAACAGCGCGCTCCCAAACAAGCGGAGCGTAGCGCCGAAATCCGGCAAGAAGATTTGGACGACGAACTACCGCCGCCCTCGTCTCCACGGCCTCCCCCTCCGCCTCCTGCGGAGCGTCGGGCATCACCCGCACGCGGAAACTATGGTATAGACGACAACGTTCCGTTCTAGATCGGCCTCGCGCCGGGTCTTTTACAGGCGCGGCATACTAGCTCGCACTTATGGTTTTTTATCTTCGTCGTAAGCTTCAAGTAAACGAACTGGGTCAATATCAGCCACTGCGCCGAGATCGCGAGGGCTCAAAACACGGGGTGGAATTTTGATTTTACAGCTAAGTGTTGATCAGCCAATGCCAGGACGCATCTGAAATTTAATGTGCGTGACTTGATAGTCGCCGGCAGGCAATGTCGAGCCGACACGGGTCAGGAAAAATGGCTTTTGACAATCGACTTCAATGACGCGAGTGCGCTGTTGAGACATGGGGCGTCCCTTTCGCAGGCAGCTCAGGCCGATGAACGAGTCGGGTCAAGCACGTATATTGGTCCTATCGGAAAGGCCATCTCAGAAGCGAAAATCTGATCGGAATCCATCCGGAAACACGTTCGCGATGTCTGCGTCTGAGCGTCCGCGAAGTTTGACGGAATGACCGGGAAAGGCGCCAAGCCGAACAGCCGGTTTTGCGCCCATTGGCAATTCGGCATGACGCAAACTGGCCGGAAGGAGAATGTCCGCTTCGGTGAGAGCGCACTGGAAACGCGGACGAGCCCCCACCGCGCAATCTGAGGTATACTGAGAGTCGCCTGGGGTTTCCCAAACGCGGTCGGATCACTCCCCACCCGCAGGCGCCCTGGACGGCATCGCGCACCCGATGTCGGGAGGAATTGGTCCCCGACTGCGCTGAGGGTGCTGACAATTTTACTTCATGCGAGCGGCGGCCCAGGCGATATGGTCGGCCATGAAGGTCGAGATGAAGAAGTAGGAATGGTCGTAGCCTTCGCGCATGTTGAGGGTCAACGCGATGCCGGCCTTCTTGCAGGCCTCCTCCAGCAGCCAGGGGCGCAGGCCGTCCTGCAGGAAGCTGTCGGCGGTGCCCTGATCCACCAGGAATTCGGGGAAGCGCTTGCCGTCCTCGATCAGCGCGGTGGCGTCGTGAGCGCGCCAGGCGGCCGGATCCGAACCGAGGTACTTCTCGAAGGCAGGCTTCGACCAGCCGGCCGTGGAGGGCTGGGCGATCGGCGCGAAGGCGGAGCAGGACTTGAAGCGCTCCGGGTAGGTTAGCGCGACGGTGAGCGCCCCGTGGCCGCCCATGGAATGGCCGAAGATGCCCTGACGGGTCATGTCGGCGGGGAATTCCTTGGCGAGGAGCGCCGGCAGTTCTTCCGTGATGTAGCTCCACATCCGGTAGTTCTTGTCATAGGGCGCCTGCGTAGCATCCAGGTAGAAGCCGGCGCCGGAGCCGAACTGCCAATTGCCCTCTTCGTCCGGGATGCCGGGGCCGCGCGGGCTGGTATCGGGGGCCACGATGATCACGCCGTGCGCGGCGGCGGCCGCGCGGTACTCGCCCTTGTCCATGACGTTGGCGTGCGTGCAGGTGAGACCGGACAGGTACCACAACACCGGCACGGGGCCGTTCTCGGCCTGGGGCGGCACGAACACCGCGAAGGTCATCGGACATCCGGTGGTCTGCGCATCGTGCTTGTAGACGCCCTGCGTGCCGCCATGGGCGCGGGCCTTCGAGATGGTTTCCATCGGCTGTGATCTCCTGTGCGTGGGCTGAGACGATCGTCTTCAGAAAGTCGCGGCTCTCCTCCCCCTGCGGAGAGGAGTTGACGGTGGGGGTGGCTCGGCCAGCCTCAGCCGGCCGAGGGTCTCCCGACCAACCCCCATCCCTGGCCCCTCCCCGCACGGGGAAGGGTTGTCGAGTGTCAGTAGACGACCACGGATCGGATCGACTTGCCCTCGTGCATGAGGTCGAAGCCGTGGTTGATCTCTTCCAGCGGCATGGTGTGGGTGATCAGATCATCGATGTTGATCTTGCCCTCCATGTACCAGTCGACGATCTTCGGCACGTCCGTGCGGCCGCGGGCGCCGCCGAAGGCCGAGCCCTTCCAGACCCGACCGGTGACCAGCTGGAACGGACGGGTCGAGATCTCGCGGCCGGCCTCGGCCACGCCGATGACGATCGACTCGCCCCAGCCGCGATGGCAGCACTCGAGCGCTTGGCGCATCACGTGGACGTTGCCGGTGCAGTCGAAGGAGAAGTCCGCACCCCCGCCGGTGAGATCGACGATGGCCTGGACCACCTTGTCGGTGCCGACCTCGTTCGGGTTGATGAAGTGGGTCATGCCGAACTTGCGGGCCATGGCCTGCTTCTCCGGGTTGATGTCGACGCCGATGATCTTGTCGGCACCGACCATCCGGGCGGCCTGGAGGACGTTGAGGCCGATGCCGCCGAGACCAAAGACCACCACGTTGGCGCCGGGCCAGACCTTGGCGGTGTAGATCACCGCGCCGATGCCGGTGGTCACCCCGCAGCCGATGTAGCAGATCTTGTCGAAGGGGGCGTCTTCGCGGATCTTGGCCAGCGCGATGGCGGGCAGGACCGTGAAGTTCGAGAAGGTCGAGCAGCCCATGTAGTGGAACACGGTGTTCGATCCGGAGGGGCTGCCGCCGGTGGAGACGCAGGAGAAGCGGCTCGTGCCGTCCGGCATCACGCCCTGGCCCTGGGTCGCGCGGATCGCGGTGCACAGGTTGGTGCGCTGGGACAGGCAAGACTTACAGTTGCGGCATTCCGGCGTGTAGAGCGGAATGACGTGGTCGCCGGGCTTCAGCGTGGTGACGCCGGCGCCGACCTCGCGAACGATGCCGGCGCCCTCATGGCCGAGGATCGCCGGGAACTTGCCCTCGGAATCGAGGCCCGAGAGCGTGTAGGCATCGGTGTGGCAGATGCCGGTGGCCATCAACTCGACGAGAACCTCGCCGGCCTTGGGGCCCTCGATATCGATGGTCTCGATCGTGAGAGGCTTCTTAGCCTCCCACGCGACCGCGGCGCGCGTCTTCATCACGTGTTCCTATTGTCTGGATGATCACGGACGGCGCCGAACTGCCGACTCTTCGGCGCACCTCACTCAAGGGCTGCGCACCGAACGGTCCGAGGATCTGTCGCGTGTGTGATGCTTCTTGTGCCCGGATGCAACGCCTGCATCCGCGTTTCCGTCGGGGCGACCCCGTTCCGGTCGGTGCGGGACGTGGGTCGCCTCAGCGCCGTCCGAGTCGAGCGCGAACTCCAAACCATGGATCGCACTCTCCCCAGGACCTGGGGCACGCGGCTCGACCGTCTCTCTACTGTCCTGTGGGTGAGCCGGTGCCGGTTACGCCTCCGCCTTCCCGGGACTCCGTCGCCCCCGCTCTCTTGGATCGATCGTCGTCAAACGTCCGGCCGCGCACGCGACCGCAATCCGTCGTGGCGTATTCTGGCCGATCGCTGAACGGCCGGTGACGGATACCAGAGCCGGCGAAGCGGACGCTCTGCCCAGAGGTCTGTGGCCGACAGCTTCCATCCAATCGTCATTTCTCCGGACCGCTCACGAAAGCGGAGCGGTACGCCTCATCGGATTCCGTCGATGGCAATTCCGAGCTGTCGGGGACCGCGCAGTGAGGCACCGGGACGGTAGGGCGGCGGATCCTGCAAGAGGCGCGGCGATACGAGCCTGCGGCTCAGTGCGACGAGGGCGATCTCGGCCTCGATCCGCGCGAGGGGCGCACCAACGCAGTAATGCAGGCCGCCACCGAAGCCGAAGTGCTGGTTATCCTCTCGGTCGGGGTCGAAGCGGTCGGGCTCGGCAAAGCGCGCGGGGTCGCGGTTGCCAGCGGCGAAGACCAGGATCACAGGCGCGCCTTTCGGGATCGTCTCGCCGGCGATCTCGATAGCCGCCAGCGCCTTGCGGGTCCGGAAGTGCACCGGCGGATCAAAGCGCAGCAATTCCTCGATCAGCCGCGGCGACCGCTCGGGATCGGAGCGGAGCCGCTCCAACTCGTTGGGGTGACGCAGGAGCTGAAGCATCCCGTTGGTGATGAGATTCACCGTGGTCTCGTGGCCAGCCACCAGCAACAGGACGGCGGTGGCGATCAGGTCGAAGTCGCCCATGCGCTTGCCTCCGGCGGAGGCCGGGGCGGCAAGGCCGCTCAGCATGTCGTCGACCGGGCGCCGCCGCTTCTCTCGAATCAGGTCGCGCATGTAGGCGGAGATCTCATCGAAGGCCGCCACCGTCCTGTGTCGACCCGCCTCATCGTGGCGAGCGTCCGGCTCTATGGCGGTGGCGAGTTGCGTCGCCCAGGCCTGGAACCGCGGCTCGTCCGCCTCCGGCACGCCGAGAAGCGCGCAGATCACCGTGACCGGGAGCGGATAGGAGAAGTCATCCACGAGGCAGATCCTATCGCGGCCACGCCATGCGTCGATGAGCCTATCCACCTCGCGGACGATGCCTTCACGCAGCGCGTTCACCCGCCCCACCATGAACTGGCGCATCACGAAGCGTCTCAAAGTGTCGTGGTCGGGCGGATCGCGGAAGATCAGCGGGCGATGCGCGGTGACGATCCGGTTCTTGATCGGGTTGAGGAACCAGTCTCTCAGCGGGTTACCGGTGTGAGGACGTCTCGACGGCGGCAGGTCCTCGGAGCTGAGACGCGGGTCGAAGATCAGGCTTCGGATCGCCGCGTGTGCGCTCACGACGTAGCTGCCATCGCGCTGTCGCGAGACCGGGGCCTCCCTCAACCGCGCGTAGAGCGGGTACGGGTCAGCGCGATTGTTCTGCCGGATGATCTCGGAGAACAGCGCATCCCGCTCTTCGACGTGCGGAGGGGCGTCAGGCATGTCGGATCGCTGCCAAGTCCAGGCTCACCTGTCGGGTTGGCCGCATCGCGGCCACCGAACCATCCATCACGGGCTTTCGGTCGATCCGTTCGATGAGCCACCACTCGACAACAGTGGCTTGAGATCTCCGAGCACGGTCGGAATCAGTTCGGACACGGTGGGATGGATCGGGACCGCCCATTGCAGGGTCGGCGCGGTCGCGCCCACGTTCATCATGTCGAGGATGCCGTGGATCGCCTCGTCACCGCCGGTGCCTAGGATCGCCGCGCCCAGGATCGCGCGGCTCTCGGCATCCACCAGCACCTTCATGAATCCCTTTGTCTCGCCCTTCTCCACGGCCCGACCCACCCTGGTCATGGGACGGGTGCCCATCAGCGCCGGTCGGCCGCTCTGGCGCACCTCCGCCTCGCTCATTCCCACGCGGCCGAGAGGCGGGTCGGTGTACAGGGCGTAGCCGGGGATCCGGTCGCTGACGCGTCGGCTCGCTCCGTCGAGGAGGTTGGCGGCCACGATTTCGAAGTCGTTGTAGGCGGTGTGGGTGAAGGCGCCTCGCCCGTTGCAATCGCCGAGCGCGTAGACGCCCGGCACGCTGGTCTGAAGGCCGTCGTCGACGGTGATGAAGCCGCGCCCATCCGTGGCGATGCCGGCCGCGTCCAAACCGAGATCGTCGGTGTTGGGGCGTCGCCCCACGGCCAGCAGCACGTGAGTACCGATGATTTCCGGCTCGCCCTCGGTGCAGTCCACACCGACAGCGACGCCGTCGCCATGGGGCGCGAAGCGGATGCACTCGGCGTTCAGCCTCAGGGCGATGCCCTCGTCTCGCAGGATGCCGGCGACAGCCTCGGAGACGTCCGGGTCCTCGCGGCCGATCAGCCGCGGGCCCATCTCCACGACGGTGACCTCGCTGCCGAAGCGGCGGTAGGCTTGCGCGAATTCGAGCCCGATGTAGCTGCCGCCGACCACCACAAGGTGCTCCGGGATGGTGTCGAGCTGCAGCAGCGCGGTGTTGGTCATGAACGGCACCGCGTCGATGCCGGGCAAGGCCGGCACATGCGCGCGGCCGCCCACGTTGATGAAGATGCGCTCGGCCTCCAGCACGTCCCCGCCGACCAATACCGAATGGCCCGACAAGAACCGGGCGTGCCCCGAGAAGATGGTGCAGCCATCCATGCCGCGCAGCCAGTTCTCGACACCGGCCCGCGCCCGAGCCGAAACGCCCTGCTGGCGCGCGGCGACCGCCTTCGCGTCGATGCCCACACCTCCATGAAGCACGACGCCGTATTCCGCGGCGCGGCGGGCGAGGTGGGCGGCGTAGGCGCTGGCCACCAAGGTCTTTGTCGGCATGCAGCCGGTGTTCACGCAGGTGCCGCCGAATAACTTGCGCTCGATCACCGCGACCCGCTGCCCGGCAGCGGTGAGGCGCCCGGCGAGCGGCGGCCCGGCCTGGCCGGCACCGATGACGATGGCGTCGAACCGGCGTCCCATCACAGTGCTCCGAGAACGAGCGCCCCGGCGAGCAGGGCAACCCCGTCCTCGATGAAGGCGGCCGGGCGGTCCTTGCCGAAGGAGGCCGCGAGGCGTCCGCGCACCGCGGCGCCCCCGAGGGTCCCGATCACGGCGCCGACGATGCCCGCCACGAGCCCCCCGAGGAGCTGTCCGGATGGCAGGCCGATCGCCGCTCCGCTAAGGGCGCCGCTGAGCAGCCGGGGGGCGAACTGCATCGGGACCTTGCGGCTCGGAGTGCTCGGCAACTGGTCCGTGACGAACTCGCCCAGGGCCAGGAGCGTGAACACGTAGGGCGTGAACCGGTAGCTCAGGAAGGCGAGCCACGATCCGTCCAGGTTGAGCCACCCCAGGGCCGCGGCCCAACTCACCACCGCCGGAGCCGTGAACGCCCGAAGGCCCGCGATGACGCCGAGGAGCAACGCCAGAAGATAAAGGGTCACCGGTCGTCTCCTTCGCGGGGAATATCAAAGGAAGCCAATGTCATGCCGGACATCGGCCAGGCGCTGCGGAATCCTGCAGCGCCGTAGTTTTTGCACGTCGTCAGGAACGGGCCGCCGTATGGTCGTTTCTTGTTCTAGCCCTCGTTCAAGACGTCAGCGTGAGCACGGGCGAACTCGCCGACCGTCATCGAACGCTTGCCCGTCAGCAGCTCGACATTGTTGTCCGCCCCGGACATGGCTCCGTGTTGGTACTCTTCCATCGCGCCGGCGAAGTGCTGGACGATGTACGCAGGCACGCCCATCGCTGCCAGCGAGGCGCAGTATTCGTCAACCGGCAGGTCTTGAAAGACAATCTTGCGTCCGAGCGCCTCGGACAGTTCGGCGGCCATCTGATCGTGATCCATCTCGACCGGACCCGAGAGCGGGATGGTTTTGCCGATGTGGGCCGCGGGATCCTTCAAGAGGGCCGCGATGGCGCGACCCTGGTCGTCGGCGGCGATCGGTGAGTGCCGCCCCTTGCCGGCCGGCATACGCAGCACGCCCTGCCTCAGGTACGGGAGCTGCCATGGATAGAGCAGCCATTCGAGGAAGTAGGTCGGCCGCAGGTGGATCACCGGGACGCCGGACCAGTCGAACACCTGTTCGGCGATGAAGGTGTCGCGGCACGACGCGCTCTTCGAGTGGCGGTCTGCGGAACGTTGCGAGAGGTTGACGATCGTCCCGACCCCCGCCTCCTTGGCGGCCTGGGCGAAATTGACGGCGGCACTCAGGAGGCCTGGGGCGACCGGCCAGACGAAGTAAGCCGCGTCGACGCCCTCCATGGCGGCGCGGACGGTATCGATCTCCTGCAGGTCGCCGACGACGACCTCGGCGCCCAGCTTCTCCAGCGCCTCGGATCGGGCGTCCCGCTTGTGAACCATCGCCCGGACGGCGAGGCCGAGTTCGATGGACGACCTCACGGCGGCGCGGCCGGTGTCCCCGGTGGCGCCCGCGATCAAGACCTTGCGTGACATCGTCGGCATCCTTCTGCGTCCATGACCGAAACCATCCGTCGCCCCTCGTTTGCCGGGAGGCCTTCGCGACAGCGGTGACCGCGCCCTGCAGGGACGAGGGCGTCGTGGTGTGTGTGAAGCTCAGGCGTCGGCTTCCGGGCGCAGCCGGCTCGGTGGCACGACCGTGTCCACGCGCCCGGTCGCGACGTCGTAGACGACACCCGTGACGACGAGGCCGGCGGGCAGCCGGAGGTTGGCCTTCACGGCGGCCACGTCCACGGCCACCGCCTTGTAGGGATCCGTGATGGCCAGGCCTTCGAGGGCGGCCTCGTCAACGCGCAGGTACTCCGCGATCAAGTCGGGCACGAGTCGGTACCCGATGTTGATGCCGCAGTCGGTGTGGTGGAGGACGATCAGATTCCAGCCCTCGCCGATGTCCTTGCCCGCGCCCTGGGCGACCTTCCTGAGGATTGCCATCGTCTGGAGCGTCGTCATGTCGACGCGGCCGGCGACGTTGCGGATCACGACGGCCTCACCGGGCGCGAGGTCGAAGACATCCACGGGATCGACCCGGGGGTCGACGCAACCGACGATGATGGTTCTCTCGGACGGCAACATCTTGAGGCCTGAGGCGAACGTCCGCTCGGCGAAGACTTTGTTGCGCTGCGTGAGCGTCTCGACGAAGTCCATACTGCTCTCCTGTCGGTCCGAGGGACCCGGTCGGTCGCTCACTTGGCCGGATTGTTCAGAAGCATCCGCAGGGGGCTGATCGGCCCGAGCGGGATGAGCTGGAACTCCATCAGCCCAGCCGGGCCGAAGGGCAGTTTTTCCAGGAGTGCCTTGGCGTCACCGGCGTCGGTGACGTTCATGAGGAACACGACGCCGCTCTGATCCTGCTTCACGAACCACTGGTCGATCTTGCCGTCGAGGTAGAGAAGCACGGTCGCGCGCACCTCGTCGGGCAGCACCTTCTGCCAGTCCGCGGGGGTCGCCTTCGCGGTGAAGCTGCCGATGGCGAGGACCTTCGTCGTGGGCACGGGCACCGGAGCCCGCGACGCCGCCGTTTCCGGCGGGGTCCCCCCCTGGGCGTGGGCGGTGCCAGGCAGGACCGCCAGGGTGGCCAGGGCGAGGAGCCCAAGGCCTCGACCCGCGAGATCCCGAGCGACCGGGCGAGCGAAGAGGCGGTTCATGACAGCATCTCCGCGGCCACGAGGGCAGGCTCGTCGAGCTGCAGCCAGTGACCGGCCGATAGGAGGCGGAGGGAAGCGTTCCTGAAGTAGGAGGTGTACTCACGCGCGTGATCCGCGCTGAAGTAAGGATCGTTCTCACCCCAGATGACCTTCGCCGGGATGTCGAGCTTGGCCAGCTCGGGGATGCGCGCCGCGTTGCGCTCCATCTCGTCGAAAAACTGCGCCGTCATCTGCACGAAGGCCGGTCCGGCGCCATCCACGCGGAAGTTTTTGTCGATGACCGGGCCGAGGAAGGCGTCGTAATGCGCCTTGTGCTTGTCCGCGAGGTGCCGCTTGAAGGCCTCGCGCTGGAAGTTCACGACCCATCCGAACTGCTCCGGGCTCTGGATGAGGGCGCCCGACAGCGCCGCGAGACTTGGAGTTGCGAACAGGGTGATCAGCTCGGGCCATCGCGCGGCCGGCGATGCGGCGAAGGCGGCGTTGAGGATAACGAGGGCGGCGGTTCGTTCGGGATGCGCGAGGGCGAAGTTCAGCGCCGCGGCACCTGAGGAGTCGTGCGCGACCGGGACGATCCGCTCCAACCCGAGCTGATCGACGACCGCTTCGAGGTCACCGCGTTGCTGCCGGAAGCTGTACTGCGCTCCTGCGGGCTTCTCCGACTGCCCAAAGCCCAGGAAGTCGAAGGTCACCACCCGACGCCCGGCGGCCACCAAATGGGGGACCAGGTCGTCGTAGATATGCAGGTTGTCGGGGAAGCCGTGCATGAGCACGAAGGCCGGCCCATCGCCCGGATAGTCGCGGGCGTAGACATCGCCCAAAGGGCGTTTGATGCGGTGTTCCTTGAACGCCGGTGCGTCGGCATCCGGGTGGGCTGATAGTCGGGTCACGGCTCTGCCTCATCGGTTGGTGCATATGCAACAATTCGGGTAAAACTCAGACGGCCTCCGGCTTGCTCAGGATGTTGTCGGCGATGTCCATCACGGCGACCGTGCCGGCTTGGCCGAGCAGCTTCTTCGCCTGTGCTTGCGCCTCTCGCCATGCGGGTGTCGCCTGGATCAGGAGCGCCTTGCCCGCATCGGTCAGTACGAGTGGCCGGACGCGGCCGTGTGCGCGGGTCGGATCCTCTTCCACCCATCCCGCGGTCATGATGACCTTGAGGTTGCGGGACAGGGTCGACCGGTCCTGGCGGTGATAACGCCCGATCTCTGCCCGACTCGACGGTCCCAATTTGCCGATGACGACCAACAGAACGAACTGCGCGGCACCGACGCCGAACGGTTGAAGCGCCTCGTCGTGGATGGCCGTCACGACGCGGGCGATCAGGCGTGTCCGCATGAGGACGCAGGTACCCCCGATCTCCGCGAGGATCTCCTCCACTGTGTCTTGGCAGCCCTGAGATGTCATGACCTTCAATTGGTGCATATACACCTTGATGTCAAGGCCGGGTCTCTTCTGCCGTTCCCCACAATCGGATGCGGGCGGGGGCATCGTGCATTTCCCAGCGGCGGTCGATACGCTCACGCGGGCAGACTTCAGCCCTTCCGGCGCTCCAGCATCAGTCCCCCGCCACTGGCGGCGACGCAGGCCATGACGGTGGCGACGACAGCACCGTGGAAGGCATCGACCAGCGCGGATCCACGAGCGGCGAGGATGCCGCCGATGAGGCTCGTGGCCACGAGACCGCCCGCTCGGGCGACGGCGCTGTTGAACCCCGACGCGGATCCGCTGTGGCGCTCATCGACGGACCCGAGCACGGCAGTCGTGAGCGGTGCGACGGCACAGGCCATGCCGAGGGCCGCGACGACGAGGCCGGGCAGAACCGTCGACACGTACGCGGTGTGCTCGCCGATACGCAGGAGCAGGAGGAACCCGGCCGCGACGACGAGGGGACCGGCTGTCAGGAGGGGCCTGGAGCCGATGCGACCGGCGAGACCACCGAGAACCGGCGAGCCGACCGCGATGACCAGCGGCAAGGGGAGGAGTGCCGCCCCTGCGGCCGTGCTCGAATATCCCGAAGCCTCGATCAGGATGTAGGGCAACAGGACGAGCATGGCTCCGAGCGCTCCGTAGAGGAGGAGCGTCAGCAGCGTGAGGCCGGCGAAGGATCGCGTGCTGAACAGGGCGAGCGGCATCATGGCTCGGTCGCCCTGGCGTCGCTCCCACAGGACGAAGCCGACGAGGAGCGCCGCGCCGATGCCGAGAAGCGTCAGAGCCTGCCAGTCGAAACCCGGATGTCCGGATCCGACGATGAGGCCCCAGGTCATTGTTCCGAGTCCGAACGTCGCGAGGATCGCCCCGCCGATATCGAGGTGCCCGGCGTCGGCGGTGCGGTCGGCCGCGACGTAACGCCAGGCCAGGAAAGCGGCACCGAAGGCCAATGGCAGGTTGACGAGGAACATCGCCCGCCAGCCGATCCCGTCGATCAGCCAGCCTCCGAAAACCGGGCCGATGGCGGCTGTCGCCGCACCCGCGGCGGACCAAGTGCCCACCGCGCGACCTCGGGCCTCTCCGGTGAACGTGTCGCTGAGGATGGCCAGGCTATTCGGCAGGAGGAGCGCGGCTCCGACGCCCTGTCCGAGCCGGGCGGCGACGAGGATCGCGAGGTTCGGTGCCAGGCCGCAGGCCAGCGAGGCGGCCGCGAACAGGAGGGCCCCGAGGATCAGGGTTCGGCGGCGCCCGATCCGGTCGCCGAGCGCCCCGCCCAGGAGGAGCAATGCGGTGAGCGGCAGGAGGTAGCCGTTGATCACCCATTGCAGGCCGGCCGCGCCGCCACCGAGATCCCGACCGAGGGCGGGCAGGCCGACATTCACCACCGACCCGTCGACGAAGGCGAGGCTCGACGCGAGGATGCAGGTCGCCAGGGTCAGTCGGGGGTGTCCAATGGGCTCACGCCTGCGCGACTTCAGGGACCCGTCGTGAAGGGAAGCGTCCAATGCGTGTTCCTACGTTCGAGGGTTCATGGCTGAATCGGTTTCAGAGTCGGGTCGTCCTGAAGCGGTCTCAATGCGCGCCGGCCGCTCCCGCACCCGCTCCGGATTTGCGTGCCAGCAGGACCGCGACCGCAGCCACGGACAGGATGACCCCGATCACCGCGAAGGTGTCGCTGAAGCCCATGACCAGGGCCTGCCGCTTCACGACGGCGCCAAGCTGGCCGACGGCCTTCGCCGTAGCGACAGCGCGATCCGCGATGCCGTGGGCCATGAAGTAGTCGGTCATCTGTTCGAGCCGGGCGCGGACCTCGTCCCGGGTCAGGGTGATCGACTGCCCGATAATGTTGGAATGAAACTGCTCGCGCTTGGTCAACACCGTCGACAGGGTCGCCGTACCGACGGCGCCGCCGAGGTTGCGCATCATGTTCGACAGCCCGGATGCGGCGCCAGCCTCGCTCGGGGCGATGGCGCCGGTGGTGATGGCGCTGATCGGCGTCAGGACGAGCGCCTGCCCGATGGCCCGCACGACGTTCGGGATGAAGAACTGATCGCCCGCGTTGTCGTAGGAAAGCGTGACGTTCATGAAGCAGCTCGCCGCGAAGACGCTGATGCCGACGAACGCGATGTACCGCGCGTCCCAGCGCTTCATCATGAGCGGCACGAGCGGGATGAGCAGAAGCTGCGGCAGGCCCGTCCAGGCCAGGACGTTGCCGGTCTGCTCGGCGTTGTAGCGCTGCACCTGTCCCAGGTACTGGGGCAGGATGTAGACGGTGCCGAACAGGGCGAAGCCGACGAGCGTGTTCGCCAGGACTCCGATGCCGAAGTTGCGCTGCTTCAGGAGGCGCAGGTTGATCAGCGGCTTCGCGACCGTCAGCTCGATGGCGACGAAGGCCGTCAGGAACAACGCGGCGACGATGGCCAGCCGCAGGATGAACGGCGAGGCGAACCAGTCGTCCTTGTTGCCCTCCTCCAGCACCGTCTGGAAGGCCGCCAGGCCGATGGCCATGGTGACGACGCCGGCCCAGTCGCCCTCCTTCAGGAGCGCGAGGCGCATCGGCGAGGGGTCGAGCGTGAGGGCGAGGGACACCACCATCACGGCGCTCGGGACGGCATTGACGTAGAAGATGGTCTGCCAGCCGTAGTTCTCGGTCAGGTAGCCGCCGATGGTCGGGCCGATGGCCGGGGCGAAGGTCACGGCCAGGGCGAAGATCGCGAGCCCGATGGGCTGCTGCGGCTTCGGCAGCTTGGTCAGGACCATGGTGAACGCCATGGGAATCAGGATGCCGCCCGCGAAGCCCTGCAGACCCCGCATCGCGATCATCGAACCCAGGTCGTGGGTGAAGGCGCAGGCGATGGAGAACAGCGGGAACAGGATGCTGTTCACCAGGATGTAGCGGCGAAACGAGAAGACCTTGCTGAGGTAGTCGGTCAGGGGGATCACGATGATCTCGCCGATCAAGTACGAGGTCGAGATCCAGGCGCCGTTGTCCACGCCGGTGCCGATGCCGCCCTCGATGTCGAGGAGCGAGGCGTTGGTGATCTGGATGTTCAGGATCGCCATGAAGGCGCCGATCATGCTGGCCGTGACCGCGATCCACTCGCGGGTGCTCGCACGGGCCGGCTGGGGTGCGGCGGATTGCTGGACGTTCGGCATGGGACAACCCTCCTCGGGGCGATGCGTCACTCGGCCTGCGCGACGGCCGGGCGGCCCTGAGCCTGCGCCTTGGTGTCGATCACCGGCTCGACCGACATGCCGGGCCGCAGGTCGCCCGTGCGGAGGCTGGCCGGGTCCAGCGTGATCCTCACCGGTATGCGCTGCACCACCTTGGTGAAGTTGCCGGTGGCGTTGTCCGGGGGCAGGAGGGCGAAGGTCTGGCCGCTGGCCGGCGCCAGGCTGTCGACGTGGCCGGTGAAGGTGCGACCCGGGAACATGTCGACCTCGACCGTGACCCGTTGGCCGGGGCGGACATCGGTGAGCTGCGTCTCCTTGTAGTTCGCCACGACGTAGACGGCCGCGGTCGGGACCACCGACATGAGTTGAGTGCCGGCATTGACGTACTGGCCGACGCGAAGCGTGCGGTTGCCGACGACGCCGTCCACCGAGGCGCGGACCTCCGTGTAGGACAGGTTGAGCTCCGCCTGGTGCTCCAGGGCCCGGGCACGCGCCAGGGCGGCCTCGGCCTGGGCGAGCTCGGCCTTGAGCTGGCCGACCTGCTTGGTCGCGGAAGCGAGCGCCGCGACATCGCGCTGAACCGTCGCCCGGGAGGCGGCGATGCGGGAGGCCGCCTGCTGGGCGTTCTGAACGGAGCCGTAGCCGGTGGAGGCGAGGTCGGCGTAGCGCTTGTTTTCCTGCTCGGCGAAGACCTGCGTGGCCTGGCTGACGGTTACGGTCGCCTTGGCGGCTTCGATGACCGCCTGCTGCGTCTCGATGGCGGCCTTCTTGCTCTCGATGGTCGCCAGTGCCGCCAGGACGTCGGCCTTCGCCTGATCCACGGAGACCCGGTAGTCGCGGTCGTCGATCCGGGTCAGGACCTGGCCGGCCCTCACGGCTTCGTTGTCGCCGACGAGCACCGCGCCGAGGTAGCCCGAGACCTTAGGGGCGACGGTGACGCTATCGGCCTGGACGTAGGCGTCGTCGGTCGAGACGTTGAAGCGGCCGACCGTCCAGTAGTCCCAGCCGTAGTATGAACCGCCGGCGATTGCGGCGAGGCTCGCGCCGACCATGAGCATCCGGCGGAAACCGCCCCGGGCCTTCCCGGGAGCGTGCAGCTGGTTGGCCTGGGCGACCAGCTTCGGATAGGCGAGCGCCTCGTCCGGCGAGACTTGGCGTTCGACGGTGAATGCGTCCGGATGCTTCGACATGACCGCTGCTCCTGGTGAGGCGGATGCCGGCCTCAGGATCGGCCCGGCATTTTGGAAACTTGCTAGTTTCCAAAATGGTTCCTATAATCTGCGGAGTCAATCGAACCGCCGAGATTTATTTGATGGATCCTCAGGCCCCGTCCGCCCGCCGCTCCCGCGGCCGTCCGCCGACCCGGACGGACGACGAGACCTGCCGCCTCATCGCCGAGGCGGCGCGGCAGGCCTTCATGGCGAACGGTTTTGCCGGCACCAGCATGGACGACGTCGCCCAAACGGCCGGCGTGTCGAAGAAGACGCTCTACCGTCTCGTGCCGAACAAGGCCGGCCTCTTCGAGAGTTCGGTGACGGACCGCATCTCGCGGTTCATGCTGGCGGTCGATCCTGCTGCACTGGACGCGCTGCCTGTCGCCACGGCGTTGGGTCGGATCATGGAGGAGTACGGCCTTCTCACCCTGTCGCCGGACACGGTGGCGATCCAGAAGCTGGTCATCGCCGAGAGCGACCGTTTCCCGGACCTGGCGACCACCTTCTTCACGGATGCGGTCGTGGCGACGCAGCGGGTTCTGGCCGCCTATCTCGGCCAGCAATGCGAGCGAGGAATCCTCAGTATCGAAGATCCCGACATGGCGGCGGGCATGCTTCGGGGGATGATGGCGATGGAGCCGCAGAGGGCGGCAATGATGAAACAGCGTGCACTGCCGTCCCATGAGGAGATCACGGCGCGGGCTCGCCACTGTGTCCAAGTGTTCCTGTACGGCGCCGTGGCGAAAGCCTGACCGGCCACGATCCGACCGGCCGCACAGATCGCTGCCGGTCCGCCGCGGCATCACCGGCCATAATCGTCGCATTCGTGCCCATGGCCGTTCGCCGATGATTTGGCATCGCCGGCAAAGCTGGAAGAACCGCTTGACCACAAGGTGCATATACACCAGTTTGCCGTGATCCAGGAGCTGGTAGACGGGTAAGGCCCTCGCCGATGGCGCCGCAGCGATCCGAAGCTGCGACGTCTGAACTGTCCACCTTGTATGGTGCATATGCACCTCTGCTGGATCGATGGTCAAGGGAGAAGGTCATGGATGCGCTCATCGAGGCGGTCAGGGAGCACTACAGCCCCTCCAACCTGACAGCGCGCATCATAGGGTTGCTGGCGGACCTAGCCCCCGGCGCGCAGCGTCTCACGGTCGACCAGCTTGCGCCGCTCGACCAGTTCCACACGCGCGGCCTCGCAGCCACGTCCGAACTGGCTGGCCTTGCAGGCATCGATGGGCAGACCGAGGTTCTGGATCTGGGATCCGGCCTCGGCGGTCCCGCCCGCTACCTGGCGGCGACGTATGGGTGCCAGGTCGTCGGTGTCGACCTCAGTCCGGAGTTCGTCGAGGCCGCCGCCTACTTGGCACAACGATGCGGCTTGACTGATCGCGTCACGTTCAAGCTCGGAAGTGCCCTCGACCTTCCGGTCCCGGATCAGGCTTTCGACGTCGTGTTCCTCCAGCACGTCGCGATGAACATATCGGATCGCGACCGGCTATACGGGGAGGCGCGACGCGTGCTCCGGCCGGGCGGCCGCCTTGCCATCTATGACGTGGTGATGCGCGAAGGCGAACTGCATTACCCCGTACCTTGGGCATTGGATGACGCGACGAGCTTCGTGTTGCGTGCCGATGCCACGCAGGAAGCCCTGAAGCGGAGCGGCTTCGAGGCTCTCCATTGGCACGACGACACGGACAATGCCCTGTCATGGTTCTCTGCGGCGGCGGCGCAGCCCGCGCAGGGTCCTTCTCTGGCGACGATCCTCGGATCCGAGTTCCCAGGAAGGGCCGCGAACCTCGCTCGAAATATCCGCGAGGGTCGGGCGGGCATTCTCTCGGCCATCCTCAAGCTTGACCCAAGCTTTGATGCTTCCCGAGCCAATGCACGTCACGAATGATCCCATGACATCCGACGCCGTTGGCGGCGGATATTCGATGCGCCGCTTGATCGGATAAAATAACCGACCGCTTCGCGTGGCCTCGCCTCGATGTGTGCGGATTGGCTTCACGAGATCGACATGTCTCGGCTCGACCAACACCCTCCCGACGTTCGAATTTACGGGAGCGAACCGCCTCGCGCGCCAGCCTCTTTGGACCCGGAATGGTTGCGCGCCCTTTGCCTGGAGGCGGGCGCCGACGACGTCGGCTTCGTCTCCGTCGACCGACCTGAGCTCGCGGGTGAGAAGCCTCACTTCCTCGAAGCCCTACCGAAGACCTGGACCCTCCCAACGTGCATTCCGCGACCGAGCTGACCGGCGGGTCTGCGAAGCGGCTGAGTGTCTGTCTCTAGGTCCGCGACGTCTTCGACACGATCTATGTCGCCTCGGCACCGAATCGCGCCGACACGATCAGCGGCGCGAGCGGTCTCCAGAACAACGCGGCGACGCTGATGACCACCACGGGATCAGTCTTCGCGGGTGCGCTGCGGAACATCGTGGGCGGCATGCGGCTGGCATTTTGATAACCGCTCTTGGGCCTGCGCGTGGTGCGAGGTCCGGGCTTGCACTAAAGTCCGCGCTCGATCGCCAGAGCGGCTCCCATGGCCGCGCGTCCGAGCCCGTGCGGCGCGGGCCGATGCTGGTGGGGCTGGCGCGGTGTGCGGATGAGGCGGCGGAGCGTTATCGCTGGATTGCCCTTGGCGCTGGCCGCGTGGCCCCGCGGCGCGCGCGCGCAGGCGCAACAGGCGCACGTGACGGCGCTCTGGCCATTCGCGGCCGACGATGCCGAAGGCCGCGCCCTATCGGCGGCCTTTCACGCGGCCCTCCGTGATCACGGTCAAGGCGCCCTGCGGGTCGAGGATCAGTGGGGCGGAGCCGACCGCGAACGCACGCGCATGCTCGCAGCCGATCTGGTCGCGAAAGAACCGCACGTCATCTTCACGTATCTGAGCGCCCAGCTCACGGCCGTGTCCGCACTGACCAGCAAGATCCCGATCGTGTTCGTCGGGGCGTCCGATCCCGTCGGCTTCGGCTACGTTGCGAGCCTGCAGCGCCCGGGCGGGAACATCACGGGCTTCACCCTGTACGAGTCGTCGCTCGGCGGCAAATGGCTGGCCGCCCTCAAGGAGGCGGTTCCGACTCTCCGGCGGGTCACGCTCCTGGCAAACCCGAGCAGCGAGATACGAGGCAGCAACTTCTACGCGGATCCCTTCAGGAGCGCGGCCGCCGCCCTTGGAATCGAACCCGCCGTCGCGATGGTCCAGAGCACCGTCGACATCGAGCCCGTCATCGCGGAACTCGCACGGCAGGGCGATGCGGGGCTCATCGTGGCGCCCGGCACCTTCAGCGAAGCCAACGGCGACCGCATCGTGGCGCTGGCGGCCGGTCACCGGATCCCGACCGTGTTCGCCATCCGGCGTTTCGCCAACCGCGGCGGGCTGATGTCGTACGGTCCCGACACCGTTGAGGCCGTCCGCCGCGCGGCCGCCTATGTCGATCGTATCCTGCACGGCGACACGCCCGCCACCCTGCCGGTTCAGGCCCCCACGAAGTTCGATCTCGTGGTGAACCTGAAGACCGCGCGCAGCCTGGGGCTGGATGTCTCGTCGGCGCTTCTCGCCCAGGCTGACGAGATCGTCGAATGACGAGCCTTCGCGCGCTCGGCGCGGCTCCCGATCTGAACGGCGCATCGAAGCGGTTCCGGCTTCCGCTGTCCGGAAAGTTCGCGGTGGCCTTCGTCGGCCTCGTGACCCTCGTGCTGCTTATCAACGGCGTCGTCGACCTGTCTCTGAACTTCGAGGATGCCAAGCGGACGGCGATCGAGGTTCAGCGCGAGAAGGCGCGCGGAGCCGCGGAACGCGTCGAGGCCTTCCTCTCGGAAATCGAGAGCCAGATCGGCTGGACGACAAGGGCGGAGTGGCGGCGGGTCCCCCTCGAGCAACAGCGCTACGACTTCATCCGGCTGCTGCGGCAGGCCCCGGCCATCACCGAGGTCGCCTATCTCGATCCCAGCGGCAAGGAACAGCTGCGGGTCTCGCGCCTCGAGCCGGACGTCGTCGCCAGCGGGAAGGACTTCTCCACCGCGTCGCGTTTCACCCAGGCGCTCAAGGACAAGACTTGGTTCGGGCCGGTCTATTTTCGGCGCGGATCCGAGCCGTACATGACCGTTTCGGTCGCCCATGCCGGGCGCGATCCGGGCGTGACCGTTGCGGAAGTCAATCTGAAGCTGATCTGGGACGTGGTCAGCGCGATCCGCAATGGCAGGGACGGCTACGCCTTCGTGACGACCGCGACGGGGCGCCTGATCGCCCATCCGGACCTCAGCCTCGTCCTGCGCGACACCGACCTGTCCAGCCTGCCGGAGGTTGCGGGGGCGCTGTCCGGAAAGGCAGGCGCGAAGGATTACGAGATCACCAGCGGGCTTGGCGGCGGGCTCGTGCTGGCCGCGCATGCCGTCGTCCCGCGGGTCGACTGGATCGTGTTCGTGCAGCTGTCCCTGAGCGAGGCGATGGAACCCCTGACCGAATCGATCATCCAGACGATTTCGCTGATGGGGTTGGGCGTTCTCATGGCGGGCGTGGCCGGAACCTTCCTGGCCCGGCGCATGGTGATCCCGATCCGTCAGCTCGAGGACGGGGCCGAGCGCTTCGGCGCCGGTGACCTGTCCGAGCGCATCGTGATCCGAACCGGCGACGAGATCGAGACTCTTGCCCACCGGTTCAATTCCATGGCGCGTCGCGTCCAGGAATCCTACGAGACCCTTGAGGCCAAGGTCGAAGAGCGGACCCGCGACCTGAACCAGTCCCTCGACGACCTTCAGAGGGCGCAGAGTCGCCTCGTGCAATCCGAGAAGCTCGCCTCGCTGGGGCAGCTCACCGCGGGCATCGCCCACGAGATCAAGAATCCCCTGAACTTCGTGAACAACTTCGCCTCGCTCTCGAAAGAGCTGGTGGACGAGCTTCGGGATGTGCTCAAGCACGCGGCAATCGACCCGGACACCCGAGACGAGGTCGATGAAATCGCCGAACTTCTGAAGGGCAACCTTGATAAGGTGGTCCAGCATGGACGGCGCGCCGACTCGATCGTCAAGAACATGCTGTTGCACTCGCGCACGGGTTCCGGCGATCACCGCCCGGTCGAGATCAACGCCCTCGTGGAGGAGAGCCTGAACTTGGCCTATCACGGCGCCCGCGCGGCCAAGCCCGGCTTCAACGTGACCCTCGCCCGCGATTACGACCCTGCGGCGGGCATCGCCGACCTCTACCCGCAGGAAATCACCCGTGTCCTGTTGAACCTGATGTCGAACGGCTTCTACGCCACCGAGAAGAAGGCGGAGGGCGCCGTTCCGGGCTATGCGCCGACCCTGTCGGTCGCAACCCGGGATCGCGGCGACAGCGTCGAGATCCGCCTGCGCGACAACGGCACCGGGATCCCCGAGAGCGTCAAGGCCAAGATGTTCGACCCGTTCTTCACCACCAAGCCGGCCGGCGAGGGCACCGGGCTGGGCTTGTCCCTCAGCCACGATATCGTGGTGAAGCAGCATGGCGGCACCGTCGACGTCGCCACGGAGCCCGACGCCTTCACCGAATTCACGATTGTGCTGCCGCGCCAGGGGGCTGGGGCGGCTGCGCCGGCGACGGCACCCACACCCGCCTTTGCGGCCGAGCCCAAGAGCCAGCCATGAACGTCCTGATCCTCGTCGTCGATGACGAACCCGACGTGACCGACCTGTTCCGCCAGCAGTTCCGCCGCGAGCTGAAGGCCGGGCGCTTCGAGATGGCGTTCGCGCATTCGGCACCGGAGGCGCTGTCCCGGATCGCGGCCTCGGACGGCCCGAGCCTGATCCTGATGTTCTCGGACATCAACATGCCGGGAATGACCGGGCTGGAACTCCTCCCGCTGGTGCGGGCTGCCCGGCCCGACGTACCGGTGATCATGATCACGGCCTATGGCGACGCGGCGACGCGCGAGGCCGTCGAGGCCGCGGGCGCGGTCGGGCTGATCACCAAGCCCATCGACTTCGCCCTGCTCAAGGCGGAGATCGACCGAAGGCTCGCCACGATCGCGGGGACGGAATGAATCCGGGCCAGCCCTGCGCCAAGATCCTCGTGGTCGACGACGAGCCGGATCTCGAGGCGCTGATCAGCCAGAAGTTCCGCCGTCAGATCCGCCAGGGTCTCGTCACGTTCCTGTTCGCGCACGATGGGCAGGAGGCGCTGGAGAGCCTGTCGGAGAACCGCGACATCGACCTCGTGGTGTCGGACATCAACATGCCGCGCATGGACGGGCTGACGCTGCTCGCCAAGCTTGAGGAACTCGCCGATCGGCCGACGACCATCATCGTCTCGGCCTATGGGGACATGGCCAATATCCGCACCGCGATGAACCGGGGCGCCTTCGACTTTTTGACGAAGCCGATCGACTTCGTGGATCTGGAGACCACGATCGCGCGCACGCTGCGGCACGTCGAGGCGCTGCGCGAGGGACGGCGGCGGCAATCGCTCGCCGAGCGCGCGCACGCGTCGCTCGCGCGCTACTTCTCGCCGAATCTCGCCGAGCAGCTCGCCGGGGATGCGTCGGGCCTGGAACTCGGCGGCCACCGACGGGACGTCGCGTCGCTGTTTACCGACATTGCGGGCTTTACCAGCCTGGTGGAGAGCCTCGACCCGACCCAGCTGGCCGAAATCCTCAACGGCTACTTCGCCGAGTTGACCGACGTCGTCTTCGCCCACGAGGGGACCGTCGCCAAGATCGTCGGCGACGCGATCCATGTCCTGTTCGGGGCGCCGGGCGATCAGCCGGACCACGCGGCCCGCGCGGTTGCCTGCGCGCTGGCCCTCGACGAGGCCGCAGAGGCGTTCCGGGTCCCCTGGCGCGAACGGGGCATCGAGATCGGCATGACACGGATTGGCGTGCATGCCGGGCCGGCGATCGTGGGGAATTTCGGCGGCGGCCGCTATTTCGACTACACGGCCTACGGCGACACCATCAACACGGCGGCCCGCCTCGAGAACGCCAACAAGGCGTTCGGGACCCGGATCTGCGTGAGCGAGAGCGTGGTGATCCGCGCCGGCCAGTTCCGGGGCCGGCCGCTCGGCGACCTGCTCCTGCGCGGCAAGCAGGAGGCTTTGCGCGCCTTCGAGCCGCTGACCGAAGCCGTCTACGATGCGGCCTCGTTGACCCGCTATCAGGAGGCCTTCGCCAAGCTGGAAGCCGGCGAGGCCGCGGCGCTCCCGTCCTTCGCGGCCCTGGTCGGTCTGCGCCCCGACGACGGCGTGGCCGCCTACCACCTCAAACGCCTGCTCAACGGATCGAATGGGACACGCATCGAGATCCGCTGAAGGCGCGGCGGCGCGCGCCCGCGAGCCGGTGCCGGCGGGGATGCCGGCATGAGACGACGCGACGTGCTCCTGGGTCTGGGCGGCGCGGCGGCGTGGCCGGGATCGGGCCTCGCCCAATCCGGGGGCCAACGCCGGTTGGGGATCCTCCTCGTCTACGGTGAGACTCATCCGGACAGTCCGGTGATCGTCGAAACGCTGAGGGAAACCCTGCAACGGGCCGGATGGATCTGGGGCCAGAACCTCGCCGTCGATCTCCGCTATGGGAACGGCGACGCCGAGACGCTGCGCCGGCAGACGAACGAGATCCTGGCGCAAAGGCCCGATGTCGTCCTGGCGCAGGGCGTCGTCGGGGCGACCGCGCTTCAGCGGGCGACCACAACCGTCCCGGTCGTGTTCATGATGCTGCAGGATCCGATCGGAGCCGGCTTCGTGACCAGCCTGTCGCGGCCCGGCGGCAATCTGACCGGGTTCACGAATTTCGACTTCACCCTGGTGGGCAAGTGGCTCCAGCTCCTCAAGGAACTCAAGCCGGACGTCACCCGCGCGCTCGCCCTGATCAATCCTGATTATCCAGCCCGCCTGGCGGCCTACACGGCCGAACTCGCCCGGGTCGGCCCCGGTCTGGGCATCGAGGCGCGGATCGCCGGCATCCACAACGCCGACGAGATCGCGCAGGCGATCATTCCCTTCGCCAGAAAGCCCGGGGGCGGACTGATCGCGCTGCCCGACGCGGTGACCGGGGTCTACGGTCAGCGGATCATCGATCTGGCGGCGGCCTATCGCCTGCCCGCGGTCTACGCCTACGCGGCGCAGGTGCGGATGGGTGGTCTCGCCGCCTACACGACCAGCGTGGTTCAGGACGTGCAGCGGGCGGCCGGCTACATCGACCGGATCCTGCGTGGCGCCGTCGTCGGCGACCTGCCCGTGCAGGCCAGCGAGCGCTTTCTCACCGTCATCAATCTCAGGACGGCCGCCGCCCTCGGCCTGACGATCGCGCCGTCGCTGATGGCGAAGGCCGACGAGCTGATCGAGTAGCGGCGGCTCCGGGCGAAGCAATGCGCTTTTTCGGCGCGAATCGAGGCGCGCAGGAGGATCCGTCGCGGCGGCCTTGCGCCGCCACGACGGCCGGTGCGGTGCCGCTCAGCCGAGTGCCGGCAGGCGCCCGTCCGGCGAGTAGCGATCAATCGCCGAGGGCAGGTCCCGCGAGAGGCGGGCCAACACTTCGCTCTTGCTCAGGCCGGTCTGCTGCTCGAGCGCTGCCAGGGTCTCCGGACCGATGGCGCGCTCGAGGTCGGCGGCGGGGAGATCGCGGTTGGGCCCGTGATTGATCCAGGATTGTGCGGTGTCCGCGTGACCGCCCTTGGTGAAGTGCTCGATCAATTCGCCGAGGCCACTCGCGATCAGGCCGCCCGCACCGGCGGAGCCGACGCCACCGAGCACGCGCTCCAGGTTCGCCGGGATCGTCGCACTGGACCCGGCGGTCGAGCCCGGAACCTGCGGGATCGGCGAGCGGCCGGTCTCCTTGCCGTGGCCGCCCAACCATTCGGCGATCCTGTCGCGGTTCTGAAAGCCGGCCACCGCCAGAAGACCCAGCAGTGCGGTCATGGAGGGGTATCCCTTGCTCATCGCGTCGTCCTTCCTTCGATCGGGCTCGTCGGCCCGGATGATGCAGCGTTCAGCCGCCGCAATGGTTTCATTCCGCCGCGGCGGAGATTGGTCCGGCCATGTCGTCGAAAAGAGCAGCGGTCGCGTTTCCCGACCGTCCCGTCGCGATCGTACGCTTGATCGTGGAGCGGGCCGCGTCGATGGCGATCGACGCGGCCGACAGGGTTCTGGCCTCGGTCGGACGCTCGAGCGCATGTTTGGCGATCTCGCCAGCGAGATCGTCGATCTCCCGCGCCAAGACATGGAGTCTTGCCGCGTCAAACGTATCCTTTGCCTCCCGGCGGATCTCCAGGAGGCGATCGGTCGCCTCCTCCACCCGCTCCCGACGCAGCCGCGACAGGCGTTGCCCGACCCAGGCGACCCCGGAGCCGATGCCGCCGCCCAGGAACGCGATCAGGTAGATCCAGGTCTCGTAGCGCTCGATGAAGCTCTGCTGCTCGCGCTCGAAATAGTCGACCGCCCCCGGATGGATCGGCAGCCGCGCGCTCGTCGCGCCCACCGTGCTGTCGTAGGCCGGCGCCTGGATGTAATCGGCGGCCGGCGTGGCGTTCGCCATGCCGCTGCGCAGCTCGAACAGGTGCTGGGTCACATCCGCCGCCACCGAGCGCGGGAGGGTCGTCCGGGCCATGAGACGATAGGATGCCCCGATCGTGTGGACGTCCTCGGCCGGGACCTTGGGGCTACCGCCGAAGGTCTCGGCCGGCATGGTCACGACCTGGAGCCGCGGCAGGCGTGCGACGAGCGCATCGGCGTTCTCGACATCGACGAACGACACCTTTTGTGTCCGGCTCGACTTCTGCACGATGGTGACGATGCGCTGCGCCGCCGGTGCCGTCGGCGCGATCACCGAGATGACGGCGTCGGCGCGCTTGCGGGCGATGGCGTCGGCCAGGTCCGCCTCGGCGATCTCCACGAGAGCCACATGACGCGGCGGCACAGCGCCCTGCGGTTCGGTCGTGATCAGCGTCAGGCCGTAATGACCGAGCAGGGCCCGGATCAGCGCCTCGTCGGCGTCCCGGTGGGCCAGGATGGCGAGCCGCTTGCGGTCGAGATCGGGAAACCGCGTGATCCCGGAGCCGTCCGGCGCGGCGATGATCATGGCCTGATCCCGCAGGATCGCGAGGGTCAGGCCGTTGTCGGGCAGATCGACGTCCGGCCGGACGACCGCCAGGTCGGCACGGCCGTCGCGCAGGGCCTCGGCGCTGTCACGCACGTCGTCGAAAGCCAGGATCCTGAGGCGGATCTCCTTATGCCGCTTGGTCAAGGCATCCGCATAGGCCTGGATCAGGGCTGGCTCGGTCCCGTCGCGAGGCGCGACCGCAACGGTCAGGACGGTGGCACGCGAGGCCCAGTAGGCCGCGACCGCCGCCACGCCCAGCAGGATCGCGAGCGCCAGGAAGATGAATTCCCGGCGCAGGAGGATCGTCGAAAACCCTCTCACTGCGGCAGAGCCCGTCTGCGGGATGTCGCTAGAAGGTCCGTCTGGGTCCGCCGCGGCCACCGTAACGGCGACCGAGATAGGCGATGATCTTCGGCACGATGAAGGCCGTCAGGATCTTGCGCAGCATGGTTCAAAACTCCTTGATCAGCGAGTGCGTCGAGCGAGCCAGCCGGCCGCGAAGGCCAGCGCACCCAGCCCGAGCAGCGTGTTGGTGCGGTTGCGGTCGATCGTGCTGACCGCACGGCGTCCGTAGATCTCGCCGCGACGGCTCAGGTCCCGGGCGGTCTCCCGAGCCCGCTGGCGACCATCGTCGATCAGGCGATCGGCCCGCGCGCGCGCGACCTCGGCGAGGTGGCGACCGTCTTCGGCGAGATCCTCGGCCCGGTCCCGGGCGCGGCCATAGGCATATTGCGCGCCGCCGGCGACCTGATTCACGGCGCCGCGGACCTGTCGGGCGGGATCGCCGGTGATGCCGCCGAGGGTCGTCTGGGCGCGACCCTTGAGGTGACGGGACGCGCCACGGATCTGGTCGCGGTTCATGGGGAACTCCTGTCTCTAAATCGTCTGTCGCGATGGGGTGTCCGCCTCGCAGGCATGGATGACGCCGGGCCTGCCGGCGCCATCCTTGAGATCACCGCTTGCCGGTGACCTTGTCGGCGAGGTTCTTGGCGCCGTCCTTGACGTCGCCGACCGTCTTCTGCGCCTCGCCCTTCAGTTCCTGGGCCTTGCCCTCGGCCACGAGCTTGTCGCTGCCGGTTGCCTTGCCGGCTGCCTGCTTGACGTTGCCGACAGCTTCGTTGGCCAGGCCCTTGATCTTGTCGGTGGTGCTGCTCATCGCGTGCTCTCCTTCAGGTGGGTTGGCCGGCCTCGCGCCGGTATGAGCGGCTCCCGCGCACATGCGGGAGCCGATGGGGATCAGAGACGGCGGGTCTCGTAGGCGCCGAGCAGGGTCGCGGGCTTCGGGGCGCCGAGACGGCCGCCGAAGAAGGCAGCGAGCGCTCCGAGGACCAGCGCCAGGGCGGCGTAGAAGGCGCCCTGGGTGGCCGCCGACTTCGCCGTCACGGCGGCCGCTTCAGCCTTCTGCTTGGCGGTGGACACCGCCTGCTCGTACTGCTTCTCGTAATCCTGCACCTGCTGGCGGGCCTGATCGACCGGGATGTTCTGCGCCTTGGCCAGGGCGTCGGCCGCGCGGGCCTCGGCCTGCTGCTTCTGGTTCGCGTCGCCCGTGAACAGCGCCTTGATGGCTGCAACCGCCGCATCGCGGGCCGCCTGGGGATCCTGACCGGAGGCCTGCTCGCGGACCTTCTGCTCGATGCCGTCCAGCGGGTTCTGGATCTTGGTCAGGGACGGGGCCGCGGCCTGCGCGGCGGTCTGCACGGTGCCGCCGACGAGATTGCCCGCGCCACCCAGCGCGCCCGAAACCGTGCTGAGCGTGCCGCCGATCAAGCCGCTGGCGGCCGACGTCAGAAGGTAAAGAACCACCAGGGTCGTGACCGCCCAGGACACCAGGCCGTGCAGGGCGGCCGCACCCGGCAGCGGCTTGCCGGAGAGTCGGCCCGCGATGGCCCCACCAGCCAGCGAGGCGACGATGCCGGAGGCGACGAACCATACGCCCGCGCCCAGCGAGACGGTGGAGGCCGCCGGGTTGTCGGCGCCGTTGGTGCCCACCGAGGCCAACCCGACGCCGACGCCGACGAGATTGACGACGACCTGGGTCACCAGCGCGGTCACGGCGCCGGCGAAGATGGCACCCCAGGAGACTTGGTTCAGCACGACGGCACGCGTATCGGCGTGCGCGTCGGCGCCGAGGGGTGTTGCAACGCTCTGGATGGTGGTCACTCTATCACTCCGGGTCTTGGGTCGTTGACGATTGAGAGAAGCTGGCGGCTCAGTCGCGGGAGGCGCTGACGAGGAGGCCGAGGCCGAACCCGGCCAAGCCGGCGATCAACAGGGAAGCCAGCGGATACTCAGCCACCTGATGGCTGACCTCACGGCTGCCGCGGCGCAGGTAATGGCCGCCGCGCTCATAGGCGTCCTCGGCATAGTCGTAGGCCTCGTCGGCGGCGCGACGCACGCCGCGCTCGGCCCGGACGTAGTGATCCTCCACGGCGCCCTGGGCGCGGCGAACGCGGGTTTCGGCATCGTCCGATCCGATGCGGTCATCCACCGCGTCACGAAGCTTGCCGCCGAGGTCGCGGGCGGTATCGGCAACCTGCTTGGCAGCGCCGCGGATCGTGTCCTTCGCCTGACCGTAGACCCCCTCGGCCTGACCGGCCGCCTCGCGGGCACGGCCCTCAAGGGAGTCCCGCTTGGATCCGGTCAGGTCGCCGACAGCGCCCTGTACCTTGCCGCCAAGCTCCCGCGCGGCGCCCGTAATACGATCCGTGTCGACCATGTCGTTCTCCTCTCTGGTTGTGTTCGATTGCGCGGCGCCCAGCCAAAGGGCGCCGGATCGGTTCGCGCTAGCGCTGATCCGGGCCCGAGGGCTTGGATCGTCCCGGCGCGGCTCCGTCGGGCTCGGCCGCGCGAACGCCGCGCTTATTGCGCCGCCCCTTGGCTTCGACCCGGCTCTCGCCGGTCAGCTTGCCAATGGCTTCCATCACGGAGGCCTTGAGGTGATCGGCGGAAGGTGAATTCCTGTTTTCGGTCATGGGCGCTTCGTGGTCCGCGAGACGTTCGGTCCTCGACCGAAAGATGTGCGCCCGTCCATGCCGATCAATGATGCAGATGTACCGGTAGAGTGATCTTCATCTGCCGGTATGCTCAGCGGGAACCCGTTCTCCCGCCCCCAGACGACCGCTTCGCTTCGTTTGTGGATGCCGAGCTTACGGTAGAGCGCAGCGCCATGATTGCGCACGGTGTTGCGCGACAGTCTGAGCTTCCGGGCGATCGCGTCATCGTCGAGGCCCGAACAGATGAGGTTCAGGATCTGGCGTTCCCGGACCGTGAGGTTGGGCGCCGAGCCATCCGCTCCTTCGCGGTCGGGCCGGCGCAGGTTAGCCAGCTTCTCGATCAGGCCCCGGCTGAACCACGAGGTATCGGCCATCACGGTCTCGATCGCATCAAACAATTCGCGCTCGGAATGCTTGCGCTCCGTGATGTCCTGGACGACCAGGAGCACGAACCCGGCCTCGTTGATGGCGACCCGCTCGGCGGAGACGAGACAGTCGAGGTGGGCGCCGCTTTCGTGTCTCAGGCACACCTCGGCGCCGCGCACGGAGCCGTTCCGATCCAGCGCCGCCTCGACCTGAAGGCGTTGCGCGTCGCTCACCCACAGCCCGGCCTCGGTCAGGCTGCGGCCGACGATGCGGTCCTCGCCCAGGCCGAAGACGCGGCCGAAGGCTTCGTTGACGCCGGTGACCTGGTAATTCTCGGCCCGCACCAAGACGGTGGGAACGGGCGTCAGCCGGAACGCCTTGGCGAAGCGCTCTTCGCTCTGCCGCAGGGCGGTCTCGGCTTTCCGGCGCAGATCGAGATCCGCGAAGGTGAACAGCATGCAGGGCTCGTCGCCCATGGCGATCGGCTGGCCCGCCACGATGACGAAGCGCGAGCCGCCGTCGGGCAGATCCAGGCAGGCCTCCATCTGCGGGATGGTGGCCCCCTCGTTCAGGCGCGAGACCGCGAGATCCCGGTTACGCGAGCCTGCCAGAACGTCGACCTCGTAGACGCTGCGGCCGATCACGGCATCGCGGGTGTAGCCGGTCATCTCCAGGAAGCCGTGATTGACCTTGACGTGCCGCAGGTCGGACAAGCGCGTGATCACCGCGGGCGCGGGATTGGCGTTGAAGGTCGCCTCGAAGCGCGCCTCAGCCTCGAACTGGTCGGACACATCCTTGAGGATCAGCGCCAGGCAGCTCGGATTGCCGTCGCGGTCGGTGGCCACCAGACTGCGCAGCGAATGGACGAAATCCATGTCGGGCTTGTCGGCGCGTTTCACCTCGACGATCACATCGTGGAACCGCTCGCCCGCGAGGACGCGCTCGATCGGGTAATGGTTCGGCGTGAGATTGTTGCGGTAGCGCAGGGCGAAGCGCTGCCGGTACGCATCGACGGTCGATCCGAGTTCGTCGAGGCTTTCGGCGCCGTGCATCGCGAGCGCGGCTTCGTTGGCGTACGCGATGGTCTGGTCGGGCTCGACCAGGATCACGCCCTCGCTGAGGCCGGCGATGATCTGCCGGAGTTCATGCCTGTCGACACCAGCCGTCACAGCCTGTCTCAACCCTTGGTACCGTCCCTGCCCATTCGGCAGCGGGGCACAAACGGGTTGCGCGCAAGCGGGTTCCACCACCCATGTTATTTTCCTGGTATACTCGCATCATTGACGTGGGCGATTTCAGTTAGTGATAAATGATCGGGCCTCACATGGGCCCCATCACCCGCCGAGCAGGCGACCTTTCCCAATCGACACGAGTGCTATCCGTGCAGCCCGCCGACAAACAGCGGGAACCGGCCGATGCGTCCGGCTCCGTCATTTCCCAGGTGCATGCCCAGCTCGGCGAGCAGCTGCGGCAATACTATTCAGAAGTTGTAGAGATTGATCCAGGCTCCCGCCTTGGTAGGGTCCTGGCACGCCTCTCGGCGGCGCTCGATGCCGCCGAGGCCGACCGACAGGTTCCTGGCGCCTTCAAGGACGAGCTGATCGGCATAGTGCCGCGCCTGCGCCGGTACGTCATGTCGCTGGCCTTCGACAGCAGCGAGGCCGACGACCTCGTGCAGCTCACGCTGCTCAAGGCCTGGGAGCATCGCGAACGGTTTCAACCGGGTACCAGCCTTGTTGCCTGGCTGTTCACGATCCTGCGCAACGGCTTCATCAACGGGCGCCGCAAGCGTCGGTACGAGGTTCCGGATCCCAACGGCCTTCACGCCGCCGCCTTGACGGAGCCGGCGGGACAGGATCACGCGCTGCACTTGCAGGAGGTGCAGGCCGCCCTCGACCGCCTCGAACCGCCGCACCGCGAGGCGCTGATGCTGATCGCGGTCGAGGGCCTCCCCTACGACGACGCCGCGGTTGTGCTCGGCTGCCCTCCCGGCACCGTGAAGAGCCGTGTGAGCCGGGCGCGCGACCGGCTGATCCGCGTGCTGGGTGAGGCCTGAACCGAAAAAGGACCCCGCGCGGCGATGCCGGCGGGGTTGAAGGAAGACGGCGTTCGGTGCGTTACGCCGAGCGCCTTTGCGAAGTCTAGCATTACCGCAGATGCCGAATAGCCCTCGCGGTGACAAATAGACTCAAATATTACGATGACACGACCCGTGTTTACGCCTAGTACCTACGAAATAAATTGTGCACTGACCGCACGACAAAAGAGCCGACAAGGGCACATCTGCCTTTGTCGGCGCACGATTCGCGCCCGGCTCAGGACTGCGTCTTGAGGTAGGCGATCACGTCGTTGATCTTCTTGTCGTCCGGGTAGCCCTGGAAGATCATCTTGTTGCCCGGAACCTTCGCCTTCGGGTTCTTCAGCCATTCGTGGAGTGTGGCCTCGTCCCAGGTCAAGCCGGAATTCTTCAGCGCGGCGGAGTAGTTGTAGCCCTCATAGGTGCCCGCCTTGCGGCCGACGACGCCCTTCAGGTCCGGACCCACGCCGTTCTTCTGGAAGTTGTGGCACGCCTTGCACGGGGCGAACGCCTTCTCGCCGGCGGCCGCGTCGCCGGCCTCCTGGGCCTGAACTGACAGCGGGATCAGGGCGGCAAGGATGGCGCCGAGAACGAATGAACGCATGAACTTCCTCTTGAGCCGAGCGGGTTCGTTCGCGATGAGAACCCTTGGCGTTGCGAGAGGTAGACGTCCGTTGTTCCGCCTTAATCCGGCCGCCGCTTGCGCCAGGCAATTTTTCGAGCGGAACCGGTAAGACCGGCCGGATCGAAGCCACAAGCGCCCTCGCCTCTCTCCGAACGCAGGCCGATGTCTCCGCAGGGCTTCGGAGGAGCCTATCGTGCCAGGACGGCGGCCACGCGGATCAGACCGTCGGCTCCCGCGGCCGGATCCGTGCCGATAGGGGCGACCCCGTCGCCGGCCACCGAGCGGGCCAAGCCCCGCCGCTCTCGGATCGGCCGGTCCGGGTGATCGAAATCGTGGTCGGCGGCAAGATACACCGGGATGGCGACGGGCTCGCCGCGCGCCTGGGCGTCCGCGGCAAGGCTCTGAAAGGCGGTCGCGCCCGTCCAGTCATCCGCACCGCCGACCAGGATCCGCAACGGCACACGATCGCGCCAGCCGCGGTCGGCTCGCGCGCGGCATCCGGGACGGAACGCCACGGCCCGGGCCCATGGCAGCCGAGCGTCCGAGACACGCGCATCTGTGCCAGACGGCACGGTCCCACCGCGGAAGCGGGTTCGGATCCCACCTCCGTCAAGGCGGTGTCCAGAGGGAAGAAAAATGCGCCGGTGGCGCTCCCAAGGGGAATCGAACCCCTGTTTTCGCCGTGAGAGGGCGACGTCCTAGACCGCTAGACGATGGGAGCTTTCCGGCGGCGCGGGGGTGCTATAGCCACGACCCGCCGGGGGAGCAAGAGCCTTCCTCAGGAAATCCGCGTCGGCGGATCGAATCGGATGCGGACGGATCGTGGTGGACAAGGACGTCGAAGAGCGGTTCGGGATTGTCGCGGAGGGCGGTGTCCGGCTCGACCGGGCATTGGTGGCCCTGTTCCCGGACCTGTCGCGAGCCCGGTTGCAGGATCTCATCCGTGAGGGTCAGGTGCGCCGGGGGGACGGCACATCGCTGCGCGATCCCGCATCGAAGGTCGGTGCCGGCGTGCAGCTCGCCCTGACGGTGCCGCAGCCTAAGGCCGCCGAGCCGGCGGCGGAGGCCGTCGACCTGCCGATCGTGTACGAGGACGACGACCTGATCGTGATCGACAAGCCGGCCGGGCTCGTCGTCCATCCGGCGCCCGGACACGAGAGCGGGACCCTGGTCAACGCCCTGATCGCCCATTGCGGCGCGAGCCTCTCGGGGATCGGCGGCGTTCGCCGGCCCGGCATCGTCCATCGCCTCGACAAGGATACGAGCGGCCTGATCGTGGTCGCGAAGAACGATGCCGCCCATCAGGGGCTGACCAGCCAGTTTGCCGACCATGGCCGGACCGGGCCGCTGGAACGCGCCTACATGGCCGTGGTCTGGGGGTTGCCGCAGCCGCGCACCGGCACCATCCGGGCGAATCTGGCGCGCTCCCGCTACCATCGCGAGAAGATCGCGGTCGTTTCCGATGAGGCCGGCCGCCACGCGGTGACGCATTACGCGGTCGCCGAGACCTATCCGGAGGCGACCCTGGTCCGTTGCCAGCTCGAAACCGGGCGGACGCACCAGATCCGCGTGCACCTCGCCCATCGCGGCCACCCGCTCCTCGGCGACAGTGTCTACGGCGGCGCTTTCCGCACCAAGGCCGCGCGCTTGAAGCCGGCAGCGCGCGACGCGCTTGCAGCTTTGGGCCGGCAGGCACTCCACGCGGAACTGCTCGGATTCAGCCACCCGCGCACGCGGCAGACCCTTCGTTTCGAGAGCCGCCTGCCGCCCGATCTCACCGAACTCGTGACGGCGCTGCGGTCAGAAGCCGAGAGTCCCGCGCGACTGTAACCGGAGCCGAGCAACGTGCGAAAGGTCACCCCGTACCGCGTCACTTCGTGACATGGTACGACTTAATCGGCCGTTGGCGCGTTGATGACGACGTGAGTGTCTTCAACCGCGACCGGCTCCCCGGCAACCCGTATGAGATGGGTGGTCGGCAGGGTCGGCTCAAGAGCGGCCCGAGTGGACGGCACTATTGCCCGTCGCGTCCGCCCTCAAGGGGGACATAGGTTCAGGAGAAAGCCATGGCCGGTGCGCTACCCGTGCTCGCCAACGAAGGTGGCCTGTCGCGCTACCTCGATGAAATCCGCAAGTTCCCGATGCTGGAGCCGACGGAAGAGTTCACCCTGGCCAAGAGCTGGCGTGAAGCCGGCGACCGGGAGGCTGCGCACAGGCTCGTGACCTCGCACCTGCGCCTCGTCGCGAAGATCGCGATGGGTTATCGCGGCTACGGGCTGCCGATCGGCGAGGTGGTGTCCGAGGGCAATGTCGGCCTCATGCAGGCGGTCAAGCGTTTCGATCCCGACAAGGGCTTCCGGCTCGCCACCTACGCCATGTGGTGGATCAAGGCGGCAATCCAGGAATACATCCTTCGATCCTGGTCGCTCGTGAAGATGGGCACCACGGCGAACCAGAAGAAGCTGTTCTTCAACCTGCGCAAGGCGAAGGGCAAGATCTCGGCTCTGGACGAGGGCGACCTCAAGCCCGATCAGGTGAAGCAGATCGCGACCCGCCTCGGCGTGCCCGAACAGGACGTGATCGACATGAACCGGCGCCTGTCCGGTGACACGTCGCTCAACGCCCCCTTGCGCGAGGAGGGCGAGGGCGAGTGGCAGGATTGGCTCGTCGACAACGCGCCCAGCCAGGAGACTGTGCTGGCCCGTGAGCAGGAGGGGCAGAACCGCCTCTCGGCTCTGCGCGATGCGCTGAGCGTCCTCAATCCGCGCGAGCGGCGCATCTTCGAGGCCCGGCGGCTCGCCGAGGACCCGATCACCCTGGAGGATCTCTCGGGCGAGTTCGGCGTGTCGCGCGAGCGGGTGCGGCAGATCGAGGTGCGCGCCTTCGAGAAGGTTCAGGAAGCGGTCAAGCGCAACATCGCCAGCCGTGAATTGCCCCGGGCCGGCATCGAGGCCCATTGACGGACCGGCCCGGCGCGCGACTGCGCGCCGGCATCTGTGACCAGTGACTCACTGCCAGGTTTCGAAGGCGCTCTGAAACACCTGCGCGCCGGCTGATCCCTTCTCGAACGTCAGGACCGCGCGCTTGCCGGTGGTGTAGCGCAGAGCCAGATCGAACCAGTTGCGGTGAAGCAGCAGATCGGTGTTCCGCTCGACATCGTTCGGCAGCGACGACAGGCCGATCAGGAACAGGTTGTCACGGACGCGGACCGGCAGGCCCGAGACCGGCGATCCGCGGGCATTCTGCTCGTCCTTCGCCTGCAGCAGGCCGACATCCTGCACGGTGCGGGCTGGCCCGTTGCCGGTCTGGCTGAAAGCCAGACTGACCGTGTGCGAGGCCGGTAAGGTCGTGTCGAGATTGCGCTGGAGCGTCATCACCAGGGTCAGCCCCGCGTCGGGAAACGTGACCGTGGCGACCACCGCACTCTGAAGCGGCTGCCCCTGCTCACCGTTGACGGTCTCGAGGCGCCACGTCACCCGGCCGGATGTGCTCGTCGGCTGCGCGTTCTCGGTTCCCGAGGCTTCCTCGATCAGTTCGGCCCGTTGCGCGACCGCGACACTGGCCTCGGTCGGGGCCGTGACCGGGCGCGGCGTCGCGCCACCTTCCGGGCGCGCTGCGATCTTCGGCACCGGCGCGGCGTCGCCGCCGACGCGATCGCCGAACTTGGCGTCGCCCTCGGGCTGCTGCGTATCCGCCGTTTCGGCCCCGTTCGGACGGAGTGTTTGCGGACGGTCGCGCAGAAGGAACGCCGCCACGGCGATGAGCCCGATCACCACCGCCAGCACGGAGCCGACTAAGACGTTGCGCAGCACCCGTGAACGGCCTGTGCGCGGCGGCACCACCTCGATGCGCGGACGCTGGCGTCCGCTGCCGGCCTCGCCAGCGGCGGAAAGGTCGGGCTCTTCCGCGCCGGTCGGGATCGCCGAAGCTGGCGGCTCCGGCGTCTCTGGCGCGGCGATCTGGACGGAGCCGGGGCGTGGCGGCGCGATCGGGAGCGGGGCCTCGCGGGGCTCCTCGGGTTCGGGCCTGGATTCAGGGGCGAGACTCGGCGCAGCGAAGGCAACCGGCCCGGCTGGGGGCAGGACGGGCTCCGGCTCCGTGAGCGCCGGCGGGGGCGGCGACGGCTCCGGGATGTCTGGTGTCCGGTCCGCCGGCTCCTCGATCGCCGGCTGCGCCGGTCCAGGCCCCTGCGCGGCGTCGTTGGCCGGAGCCGGCAGACCCCCGTGATCGATCTCGAGCCGCTCGATCGCGGTATCGAGAGCCCGGCGCTCGAGGTCGATGTCGCTCTCGGACAGGGGCGGATCGAGCGAGCGGAGCTGACTGATCAGGGCGTTGCGCGCGCGGTCGTAGACCGCCTTGCGCAAGGCGGGTGTTCGATCCGGCAGCGCGTCGAGAGCGCGTGCCAGAAGCGGATAGTAATCGGCCATGATGCCCTGGTCCGCCCCCTTCGGCCACCGTCCGGCAGCACCGGTCGAGGGCCGGGGACCGAGGGCCGCTCCCGCCCGTCAGGGTCGGTCACGGCCCGTCGGCCGGTTATGTCGTGATCCGCCGCGCGGAACCGCGTCCGCGCCTCGGTGACCGAGATGGTGCCGGGGCAGCCATCAGGATGGCCGCCCGTCCGCGCGCCCGTTCTAGATCAAGCGGGCACGGGCTGGATACAGTCGGGGTGTTCAAAAACTTGCGCCGTCAACGGGATAGAGAGCGACGCGTCAATCCTCAAAGGGATTGTGCATCAGGATCGTGTCGTCGCGCTCCGGCGAGGTCGACAGGAGTGCCACCGGCGCGCCGATCAATTCCTCGATTCGGCGGACATACTTGATCGCTTGCGCCGGCAGATCCGCCCAGGAGCGGGCGCCCGCCGTCGTCTCGGACCAGCCGGGGATCACCTCGTAGACCGGCTCGACCCGCGCCTGCGCGGCCTGGCTCGCCGGCAGGTGGTCGATCGGTTGGCCGTCCAGCAGGTAGCCGGTGCAGACGCGGATCTCCTCGAAGCCGTCGAGGATGTCGAGCTTGGTCAGCGCGATGCCATGGATGCCGGAGGTGCGCACGGTCTGGCGGACCAGGACGGCATCGAACCAGCCGCAGCGTCGCTTGCGCCCGGTATTCACGCCGAACTCGCGGCCACGGCTGCCGATGGTCTCGCCGATCTCGTCGAACAACTCGGTGGGGAACGGCCCCTCGCCCACCCGCGTGGTGTAGGCCTTGGCGATGCCCAGCACATAGCCGATCGCGCCCGGGCCGAGGCCCGAACCCGTCGCTGCCTGCGCGGCCACGATGTTGGAGGAGGTGACGAAGGGATAGGTGCCGTGATCGACATCGAGCAAAGCGCCCTGCGCGCCCTCGAACAGAATGCGCTTGCCGGCCCGGCGCTCCTCGTCGAGCAGCGCCCAGACGGTGTCGGCGTAAGGCAGGATCTTCGGGGCGATCGCCGTCAGCTCGGAAAGCAGCGCCTCGGCATTCACCTCGTCGATCCCGAGGCCGCGCCGCAGGGCGTTGTGGTGGGTCAGCACGCGCTCGATCTTGGCCGGGAGTGCCTCGGGATCGGCGAGATCGACGACGCGGATCGCCCGGCGCCCGACCTTGTCCTCGTAAGCCGGCCCGATTCCGCGTTTGGTCGTGCCGATCTTGAGCCCGGTATTCGCCGTTTCGCGAAAATGGTCCAGCTCCCTGTGGAGCGGCAGAATCAGCGTGGCGTTGTCGGCGATCCGCAGGGATGTGGGCGAGACCTCGACGCCTTGCGCCCTGATCCGCTCGATCTCGTCGACGAGGTGCCAGGGGTCGACAACCACGCCGTTGCCGATCACCGAGAGCTTGCCGCCGCGGACCACGCCCGACGGCAGCAGCGCGAGCTTATAGGTCACGCCGTCGATGACGAGCGTGTGGCCGGCATTGTGCCCGCCCTGGAACCGGACCACGATGTCGGCCTGCTCGGAGAGCCAGTCGACGATCTTGCCCTTGCCCTCGTCGCCCCACTGGGCGCCCACAACGACGACGTTGGCCATGCCTGCCTGCTTACCCGCGACGGAAACCGGGACGCCGCCGTCCGCGGGTGCGGGCGGCGTACGTCGTGAGCCGTTTCCGCGATCCGGGCAGCGAAATCAAGCAATTCGCCGCATGGCAGCCGGTATAGCTGCCGCGCGGATGCCTACTTCGCCTCGGTCCCGGGCGCGCGGCCCGGCAGTTGATCGGGCTTGATCACCGGCATCGAACCGGACTGGTCGGGCTTGACCACGGTTCCCGTCGTCCCGGTCTCCGGCGGCTTGATGACGCCGTCGTTCTGCTGAAGCTTGTCGCTGAGCGACTGGTCCCTGGGCGGCGCATCCGCGCTCGGACGAACCCGGTCCGGCGGCGTCTGCGTCCCGGACGGGAGAGCCGGATCGGAATCGCGCCCTTTCAGAGGCGCATCGAGATTCTGGGCATAGGCGGGCAGCGCGACCAGCGTCGCCGCCACCGCCGCGAGCAGGAACTTCTTCGGCACGATCGGCCTCCCCTCTCTCAGGATACGAATTCGGGGAGGAACAGCCGGGGGCAGCATCCGTTCCTGCCCCTTCCAGAGAGACCTCTCCGACTCAGCCCTGGCGCGCCGTCTCGATGTACAATTCGCGCAGGCGCCGGGTCAGCGGGCCGGGCCGGCCTTCGCCGATCCGCTTCCCGTCGATCTCCACAACCGGCATCACGAAGGCCGAGGCGCTGGTGTAGAACGCCTCCTGAGCTTCGTAGGCCTCGGCAACCGGGATCAGCCGCTCCTCGATCCGCAGATCCGCCTCCTGGGCGAGCCGCAGAACCGAAGCCCGGGTTATGCCGGGCAGCAGGGCCGTGGATAGCGGGCGGGTCACGAGAACCCGCTCGCGGCTGACGATGAAGGCCGTGGACGACGAGCCCTCCGTCACCGCCCCGTCCTCGACCATCCAGGCCTCGGCGACACCGGCCTCGGCCGCCTGCTGCTTGGCGAGCACCTGCGCCAACAGGGCCACCGACTTGATGTCCCGACGCTTCCAGCGCAGGTCCTCGACGGTGATCACCCGGGCGCCGCTCTCGGCGAGCGGGTTGGCCAGCACGGTCTTGGCCTGCGTGAACATCATCACGGTCGGCGCGACATCGCCTTTCGGGAAAGCGAAGTCGCGCTCGGCGACGCCGCGCGTCACCTGCATGTAGACGAGCCCCTCGGCGACGCCGTTGCGGGCGACCAGCTCGGTCTGCAGGCGCTCCCAACCGGCGGCATCGTGCGGGTTGCGGATGCCGATCTCTCCCAGGGAGCGATCGAGGCGCGCGAGATGCGCGGCGTTGTCGACGAGCATGCCGTCGATGATCGCGGAGACCTCGTAGATCCCGTCCGCGAACAGGAAGCCGCGATCCATGATCGGCACACGGGCCTCCTCGAAGGGAAGGAATGCGCCGTTGAGGTAGACGATGCGGGGTGAGGTCACGGATTGCCTTCCTGTGTTCGTCGCGGGCCCAAGCAGGAATCGTGCGGCGCTCAGGGCGCGCCGAACACCCGCGAGAAGATCGTGTCCACGTGCTTGAAGTGGTAGCCGAGATCGAAGCACTCCTCGATCTGCTCCGGCGCGAGCGCCGCGGTGACCTCGGGATCGGCCTTGAGGAGCGCCAGGAAGTCGCCCTCCCCGCGCCAGACCGGCATCGCGTTGCGCTGGACCAGACGGTAGGCATCCTCGCGCGACACGCCGGCCTGCGTGAGCGCCAGCAGGACCCGCTGCGAATGGACGAGGCCGCCGAGCCGGTCGAGGTTCTTCTGCATGTTGGCCGGGTAGATCAGCAGCTTCTCGATCACGCCGGTCATGCGGGCGAGCGCAAAGTCGAGGGTCACGGTCGCGTCCGGGCCGATCATCCGCTCGACCGACGAGTGCGAGATGTCGCGCTCGTGCCAGAGCGCCACGTTCTCGAGCGCCGGCGTGACGTAGCCGCGGACCATGCGGGCGAGGCCGGTGATGTTCTCGGTGAGCACCGGGTTGCGCTTGTGCGGCATGGCCGAGGAGCCCTTCTGACCCTCGGAGAAGAACTCCTCGGCCTCCAGCACCTCGGTGCGCTGAAGGTGGCGGATCTCGATGGCGAGTCGCTCCAGCGACGAGGCGACGACGCCGAGCGTGGCGAAGAACATCGCGTGCCGGTCGCGCGGGATGACCTGGGTTGAGACCGGTTCGGCGGTCAGGCCCATCTTCTCGGCGACGTATTGCTCCACGCGCGGGTCGATGTTGGCGAAGGTGCCGACGGCTCCGGAGATCGCGCAGGTGGCGACCTCCGCGCGGGCCGCCACGAGCCGGCTCCGGTTGCGCTCGAACTCGGCATAGGCCTGGGCGAGCTTCAGCCCGAAGGTCACCGGTTCCGCATGGATGCCGTGCGAGCGGCCGATGGTGGGCGTGAGCTTGTGCTCGTAGGCCCGCGCCTTCAGGGCGGACAGCAGCGCGTCCACATCGGCGATGAGGATGTCGGCCGCGCGCACGAGTTGCACGTTGAGGCAGGTGTCGAGCACGTCCGAGGAGGTCATGCCCTGGTGGACGAAGCGCGCCTCGGGACCGACGATCTCGGCGAGATGCGTCAGGAACGCGATCACGTCGTGCTTCGTCACGGCCTCGATGGCGTCGATCCGGGCCACGTCGAAGATGGCGTCCCTGCCCTTCGCCCAGACGGTCTCGGCGGCCTCCTTCGGCACCACGCCGATCTCGGCCAGCGCGGTCGTCGCGTGCGCCTCGATCTCGAACCAGATCCGGAACCGGCTCTCGGGCGACCAGATCGCGGTCATCGCGGGGCGGCTATAGCGGGGGATCATGAAGGCCTCGGCACGGTCCGGATTGCGTGCGAGGCCGGTAGCATGCGCCGGGCCGGCCGCTCAATGCATACGGATCATGCCCGTGGGACGCGGCATGTGCAGCGATCTCACGCGGTCCGCATCCAGCCCTGCCCCATCAGCCGCTCCTGAGGCCGGAAGCGGGACTTGTAATCCATCTTGCGCGAGCCCTCGACCCAGTAGCCGAGATACAAATACGGCAGACCGAGTTCGCGGGCCCGGCGGATATGGTCGAGGATCATGAAGGTCCCCGGCGAGCGCCCGGCCTCCGTCGGATCGTAGAACGAGTAGACCATCGACAGCCCGTCGGCGAGGACATCTGTCAGGCAGAAGGCCAGCGGCGGGCCCGAACCGCGCCCGGTGATCGCCGTGTCTGGGCCGTGCCGTCGATACGAGACCAAGTGCGTGTCGACGTGGCTGTCCTCGACCATCATGGCGTAGTCGAGGACGGTCATGTCGACCATGCCGCCGTCGCCGTGGCGCGCGTCGAGGTATCGGCGGAACAGGGCGTACTGCTCCGAGGCTGGCCGGTTCGGCTCCGCTGTGCCGACCCAATCCGTGTTGCGGGCCAGGATGCGCCGCTGGCTCGCGCTCGGCATAAAATCATCGACGACGACACGCACGGAGACGCAGGCGCGGCAGGTCTCGCAAGCGGGACGATAGGCGATGGTCTGCGAGCGGCGAAAGCCGCCCTGGGTCAGGATCTCGTTCAGGTCGCGGGCTCGGCGCCCGACCAAGTGGGTGAACACCTTCCGCTCCTCCTGGCCCGGAAGGTAGGGGCACGGCGAAGGCGCGGTGAGATAAAATTGCGGCGTATCGCGGGGATGGCTGGTCACGCTTCTTCTGGACTCTGCGCCGGATGCAGCCTCTCGGTGCCGGCTTATCAGTGTACAGGTGGCGTGGCCGGGCTCAATGCCCCCGGCCGGCCGGCCCGCGGGTTTTTCGTCGCGTCAGAACGTCCTCAGCGCGCGTGGACGACCGCGAGGCCGAGCAGCAGGTCGTGACCGAGCCGCCGGTCGGACCGCATCAGCCCGAAGGCGATGTCGACGCACCAGAGCAGGAAGGTCGAGATCGCCACGTAGAACAGCAGCGCGTGGACGGCCGCCGAGATGATGTCGACCCGCGCCCCGCTCTCGGGCGCGATGGTCCGCAGCCCCATCAGCCGCTGGCCGATCGTGCTCTGCTTCGCGCCGCCGACCGTGATCGCGCTGTAGATGATCCCGCTCGCCGGCAGAATGGCGAAAAGAGTCCAGCCCAGACCGAAGGTCACGACGCCGACGACGGTGATCAGCAGCGTCAGCAGGACCGTGAACCCGAAGATGAACAGGATATCGAGGAGATACGCCATAGTCCGGCCGCCGAGGCTCGCCCGGACGAACGGCACGGGCAGCGAAGCCTCGTAGTCGGGTGAATCGAAGCGCGGTGCGTAGCCGGGTTGAGGGTTCTGCATGGTGTCGCGTCCTGCAAGCGAGGCTGCGCCGATCAGGTAGGTGCGCGTCGCGAAAGCCGCAAGGGCGGAGGGGTCTCCGTCACCGCTCGGCCGGATCGCCGGCCTGGGCATCCGGCGTATCGAGATAGAAGCGCTTGAGCATGTAGAGCGAGGGCCCCGATAGGCTCATGCTCTCGGTGGCGAGGGCCACGAGAGTGGACCCGGCATCGAAGCGGCAGGTGAGCCAGTGCTGCCGGTTGCCGTCGGCATAATCGACCCGCACCGTGTTCGTGGCCGGGCCGGTGGCGGCACGGAGCAGGCGGATCCCGGCCTGGGGCGCGATCGCCGGAAGGGCGCGGCGGCAGGTGGCGACCCGCTCGCGCCGCAGGGTGTCCTGACAGGCGGCGAGCCCTCCGAGAAAGCCCGTCACCACCGCGGCCCCGAGGAGCCAGCGGTGCAGGCGCCTCACGGCTGGCTGCGCAGGCGTTCGGCGACGCGGGGGGCGTGATAGGTGAGGACCCCGTCGGCCCCCGCGCGCTTGAAGGCGAGCAGCGCCTCGACCATCGCGCGGTCGCCGTCGAGCCAGCCGTTCCGGGCGGCAGCCTCGATCATCGCGTACTCGCCGGACACCTGATAGGCGAAGGTCGGGACCTGGAACTCGTCCCGGACGCGGCGGATGATGTCGAGATAGGGCAGGCCCGGCTTTACCATGACCGAGTCCGCACCCTCCTCGAGGTCGAGCCGGACCTCGCGCAGGGCTTCGGCCGAATTGCCCGGGTCCATCTGGTAGGTGCGCTTGTCGCCGACCAACGCCGCCTTGGTGCCGATTGCGTCGCGGAACGGTCCGTAGAAGGCGCTCGCGTACTTGGCCGCGTAGGCCATGATCTGAACGTCGAGGAAGCCCGCCTTGTCGAGGCCGGCACGGATCGCGCCGACACGTCCGTCCATCATGTCGGAGGGCGCGATGATGTCGGTGCCGGCCTCGGCCTGGATCAGGCTCTGCTCCACGAGAATCGCGACGGTCTCGTCGTTGAGGATCGCGCCGTCCTTCATCAGCCCGTCGTGCCCGTGGCTGGTATACGGGTCGAGGGCCACGTCGGTCATGATCCCGACCTCCGGGACGGCGCGCTTCACGGCGCGGACCGCCCGGCAGACGAGATTGTTGGCGTTGAGCGCCTCCGAGCCCGTCGGATCGCGCAGCTCGACCTCGGTGAACGGGAAGAAGGCAACGGCCGGGATGCCGAGCCGCGCCCCGCGTTCCGCGTCGCGGACGATCTCATCCACCGAGAGCCGCTCGACGCCCGGCATGGAGGCGATCGGCTCGCGCCGCCCCTCCCCCTCGATGACGAACATCGGCCAGATCAGGTCATCGACCGTAAGCGTGTGCTCGCGGACAAGGCGGCGCGACCAATCCGCCTTGCGGTTGCGGCGTGGCCGCTGGGTGATCTTCAGGCCCTCGACACGGGCACCCTCGCGGGCGGCCTCCACGGCGATGGGACGCGGCTCTGGCAGTGTGTCTGACATGCGGCTTCGCTACGGTTCGCGCGGGCAATGCCGCGGACGGCCGGCGCACCGGCGCCGAAGCCATCGGACTAGCATAGGGGGCGGACGGGGCGAAACCCGACCGTTGACGTCGGGCGACAGAACCGCTTCAACCCGGCGCATCCCTCACCGATCGACCTGGATCCCGTCCCCGATCATGAACCGGCTCTCCGCACCCGCGAGCGCGTCCTAGTGCCCGGCTACCTTCCGATCCGGCGCAAGGCGACCCGGCCCGGCGAGATCCCCACCGACCGGATCGAGCGCGCCCAAGGGCCTGCGCCTGGCACATGGGACACGGTGCTCGTCTGGTTCATGCGCCTCACTGCGCTTGCCTGGCTCGTCAAGAGCATCCTGGCCTGGGCAACGATCCTCGACGTGCTTCCCGGCGCGCGGCCGTTCGAAGTCGAGCCCTTCGGACGACAGGCGGCGATCGTCTATTTCGCGGTGGTCGACGCCGCGGCGGCGATCGGGCTGTGGCTTACCAGTTCCTGGGGCGGCGTGATCTGGCTGCTCGCCGTGACGTCGGCCATGACGCTCGCGGTTCTCACGCCGCAACTTCTGCCGCTTCCGGTTCCTCTGCTCGTATTCGGTGCCAGCGTTGTGACGTTGTACTTCCTGCTCTCCTGGCTCGCCGCTCAGGAAGCACGGTGAACGAAATGTTTTGATCTTCGCTTCAGTTTGTCTTTACCTCGAAGAGTAAATCGCGAATTCATCCTGTCGCTTAAATCGCCTTTCATTCCCGAGCCCTAGCTTCACCAACATGAGCCGCCCCGCATTGTATGGAGGTGGCACCAGATGGCGAGGCAGAGATGAAGACCCAGAGCGCCCGAGTCGCGAAGATCGAGGCTCCCGAAGAGGCGTCGACCGCGAAAGGCTCCTACCTGGAGGCACTTCACCTCGTGGAGCGGCTGCACCGGCGACTGCTCGACGTGATCAAGGACGAGTTCGAACGCCGCGGCCGGGAGGACGTCAACAGCGTCCAGGCGCTGCTCCTCTACAACATCGGCGACAAGGAACTGACCGCGAGCGAGTTGCGGACCAAGGGCTACTATCTCGGCTCCAACGTCTCCTACAACGTCAAGAAGCTCGTCGAGGCCGGCTATCTGCACCACGCCCGCTCGAAGACCGATCGCCGCTCGGTCCGGATCAGCCTGACCGACAAGGGCCGTCAGGTGCACGAGATCATCCAGGGGCTCTACGACAAGCACGCCCGCACGATCGCGCCGATCGGCGGCATCTCGGACGACGATTTCGGCCGGCTGAATCAGGCACTGGGTCGTCTCGAGCGCTTCTGGACCGACCAGATCCGCTACCGCCTCTGACGATCCGTCAGAGGTTGAGAAGGCCCAGGATCCCTGCGATCACCGCGTAGGCGAACCCGGCATTGATGGCGACCCCGAACAGGCCGATCACGAGGCCGCCCAAGACGACGATGCCGTCGCGCTCGACGAGTCCGAGACCGACGAGGCAGACGGCGAGACCCAGAGGGATCTGTCCCACGATGGGCGCGGCCACGATCAGCGCCAGCGCCAGGGCCAGCAGGACGATCCCCATGCCGCGCATGCCGAGCGCGGTTTCGAAGACGCTCACGCGCGGTCGCGACCAGCGCTCCAGCCGCTTCAGGATCGGCACCGCACGGGTGACCGCGCGCCGCACGTCAGCGAGCGCGATGGAGCGGCCGAGCAACATGCGCGGCAGCCAGGGCGCCGACATGCCGGCCGCGATCTGAATCGCCACGAGCAGCAGAAGCAGGCCGCAGATTAGCGGGATCGGCGGCGGCATCGGCAGGCAGTTCGGCAGCCCGAGCAGCACGACCAGCAGCGCAAAGGCACGATCCCTGAGGACCGCAACGATGTCGCCCACGGTGAGGCGCTCGCCCTCCTGGCTTGCCAGCACCGTGAGGACGTCCGACGTTCGTGCACCGGAGGTCAAGGATCCGCCAACCTTCGCTTTCCAGCCGCGGGCTCTAGCCGAGATCATCTGGCACGCCAAGCACGGCAGATTCGCGACAGCGCAACGGCTTCCGACCGGCAGGCGATGGCCGCCATCAGCCAACCATGTAAATTTCAAGTAGAAATTTGGACCTGCACGTGGAAGTCCAAGCATTCACGCTGCAACCTGCGCAAGAATTCGATGTTTTCGGTTGATCTCCCAAACCCGCGCCTGTCAATCAGCACTGATTCACCTAAGTTTTCTGCCCTCAGATCAAGGGTCAGAATCTTGCGATGCGATTCGATCTTACCTGGATGCGCAAATTTGTGGTTTGCGTTGTGGTTTTTGCTTCGGCCTACGGTGTGCATCCGCTCGCGACTTCCGCTGGGGAGATCGACACGCTGTTGTTTGGCAGCCTCGATGCGAGCGCAGCGACCTTCCTGACCCTCGGGGCGAAGGCTGCGTGGGGGCCCCTCAATCATGACGGTTTCGTTGCGCTCGCAAGTCTCGGCGGCGGGGTTCGTGACGAACGCGGATCCACCGAGGCACGCCAGCGTTACACGGCGAGCGCCGCCCTGGTCATCGGCTATCAATGGTTCTTCGATTGGGGGGTCATCGCTGCCTACGCGGGTCCCGAGGGCATCCGGGAGATGCTCCTCCATGGTCGGGGGCTCGCCGAGCTTGAACCGCACTTCGGCCTTCGGCTGCAGGGCGAGATTTGGGCGCGACCGACGCAGGCCACGCTCGTGCAGGCGGGCGTGGTGGCGGGCTCGGCGCGCGACAGCGTGTGGGCGCGCCTCGCGTGGGGCTACCGCTTCTGCGATACGTATGTCGGCCCGGAGGTGGCCGCCTACACAGACGCCACAGGCTATCGCAAATGGAACCTCGGCCTGCACGGCACGGACTTCACCATGGGTCGATACAGCTTCCGGGTGTCGGCGGGCCTGCAATCCGAGACCGGCCGGCGTACACCCGGTCCCTATCTGGCACTCGCCGTGTGGTCGCCCTGGTGAAGCGGGCCGGGCTCGCTGCTCAATGCCTCCAGGAAGAACGCCGCGTCGCGCCGAATCTCGTCCCGGCGCTTGTCGCCCAGACCGCGAAGGGTCCGATACGGCATGGCCATCCGCTGGTTGCCGGCCAGGCGGTCCTCGTTTTCGATCAGGAAGTTCCAGTACAGATAGTTGAACGGGCAGGCGTCCGGCCCGGACTTTACCTTCACGTCGTACGCGCAGGCCGCACAATAGTCCGACATCCGATCGATATAGGCGCCCGAAGCAGCGTAGGGCTTCGAGCCCATCACGCCCCCGTCGGCCCAGAGAACCATCCCGTGCACGTTGGGCAGCTCGACCCATTCATAGGCGTCGGCGAAGACGATCAGGTACCACGCCTCGACCTGGACCGGGTCGAGCCCGGCGATCAGGGCGAAGTTGCCGGTGACCATAAGGCGCTGGATATGGTGGGCGTAGGCGTGTGCGCGGGTGTCCGAGACGACCTGCGCGATGCAGTTGAGCTTGGTTTCGCCCGACCAGTAGAACCACGGCAGGGCGCGTCTGGCTTGAAGCGCGTTGGTCTCGCGGTAACCGGGCATCCGCGCCCAGTAGACGCCCCGTACATATTCCCGCCAGCCGAGGACCTGCCGAATGAACCCCTCGACGCAGTTCAGCGGTGCGGCTCCCTCGCGGTAGGCCCGCTCCGCAGCCCAGCAGACCTCCTCGGCAGTGAGCAGACCGGTATTCAGGGCTGGCGACAGCAGCGCGTGATAGAGGAAGGGCGCGCCGGTCTTCATCGCGTCCTGATAGTCGCCGAAGGTCGGCAGGCAGCCGACGACAAAATGCTTGAGCGCCGCCAGCGCGTCGGCCCGCGTCACCGGCCACGAGAAGGCCGTCAGGTCGCCGAAATGGTCGCCGAACTCCTGCTCCACGAGGGCGATGACTTCACGCGTCAGCGCGTCCGGCTGAAAGCCGATCCGGTCCGGCGGACGATGCGTCTTCGGCAGACGCTTCCGGTTGTCGGGATCGAAGTTCCAGCGGCCGCCTGCGGGTTCGGCACCATCCATGAGCAGGCCGGTCCGGCGGCGCATGCCGCGATAGAAGGTCTCCATGCGCAGGTGTTGCCGGCCCTCGGCCCAGCGGGCGAAATCCTCCCGCGGGCACAGGAAGCGGTTATCGGACCGGATCTCGAGCGGAACCGGCAGGGTTTCTCGCCAGTCCTGCATCATCTCCCAGACGCGCCACTCGCCGGGCTCGGTGACCACGACCCGTTGCGGCCGGTGCCGCGCGACCGCGCGCTCCAGCTCGCCGGTGAAGCTGCCGGTATTGCCGGCCTCGGTCAGCCGCACGTAATCGACCGTGATCCCCTCCGCCTCCAGTTCGGCCGCGAAGTGGCGCATGGCGGCGAACAGGAAGGCGATCTTCTGCTTGTGGTGGCGGACATAGGTCGCCTCGTCGCGCACCTCGACTAGCAGGACGACATCGTGCTCGGGATCGACGTCCACGAGACTGGAGACGCGCCGAGAGAGCTGGTCGCCGAGGACGAAGCGCAGCGTCGACCGGGCCTTGCGCGGCAGGGACGCTCTTGCCGGCATCGCCTCAGCCCTTGGTTCGCAGGGTCGAGCGACCGCCGTCGACGCCGATCACCTGACCGGTGATCCAGCCGGCTTCGTCGGAGACCAGAAAGGCGGCCAGCGCACCGACATCCTCCGGTCGTCCGAGGCGCTGGAGCGCGTGCATCGCGGCGATTCCCTGGGTCAGGGTCTCGTTTCCGGTGATCGCCGCAGCAAGCGGCGTGCGGGTCAATGACGGCGCGAGCACGTTGACGCGGATCTGGGGCGCAAGCTCGGCGGCAAGGGAGAGCGCCAGCCCCTCGACGGCCCCCTTGGCCATCGCGACCGAAGCATGAGCCGCGAAGCCCTGCGCGGCGGCGACCGTCGAGAACAGGACGACGCCCGAACCGCTTTCACCGGCGCCGGCCTTAAGCGCAGCAGCGGCAGCCTGAACGGCCGAGAAGGCGCCCAAGGCGTTGATCCGAAAATCGTGCTCGGCATCCTCACGGGTCAGGCGACCCAGGGGACGCAGGTTGATGGTGCCGACCGCGTAGACGAGGCCCGCCAAACTCGCGCCCGCGGCCTCCGTCGCCGCGGCGAAGAAGGCGGGATCGGCGACATCGCCGGCGCTGAACGTCGTCTCGCCGAGTTCATCGGCGGCGCTCGACAGGCGGGCGGGGTCCCGGGCGGCCAGATGCAGGGCGTACCCCCGCGCCCGCAGAGCCCGCGCCGTTGCGAGGCCGATTCCGCCCGTCCCGCCGTAGATCATCACTCGAGACACGCGGAGCCCCCTGCTACCCATTCCGACCCGATGAAGGTAAGGCCGATGGCGCTCTCGGGCAGGCGGCCGGGACCGCGCCCTCCACGTGCACAAGGTCGCAGGCGGGAAGCATGAAGTTCGCGTTTGCCGGCATCGACTTCCTGGGCGGTGTCTTCGAGGGGCTCCTGGATGCCGGCTGGACGCCGGTGAAGCTGTTCACCCGGCCCTGCGACGGGATCTACGACCACAACGAGGTGGTCGTCGCCCGCGCCCGATCGCTGCGGCTGCCGATCCAGCTCTCGCGCATCCGCGAAAGCGACATCGCAGGGCTGCAGGCCGAGCACGGCAAGGATTGCGCGCTCGTCGTCGCCGGCTATCCCTGGCTGGTGAGGGGCTGGCACGGCCGCCTCGCCTACGGCCTCAACTTCCATCCCTCGCCCTTGCCGACCGGACGTGGTCCCTACCCGCTCTTCCGGGCCGTGCTCGACCAATACGAGACCTGGGGCGTCACGGCGCACGTGCTCGCCGACGGTTTCGACACGGGCGATATCCTGGCTCAGGAGATCTTTGCATTGAGCCGGCAGGAGAACCACGAGACCTTGCTGGCAAAGTGCCAGATGGCGGCACGGCGCCTCGCCGCGGGGCCCCTCGGTCGCGACCTTCCCAATCGCTGGCGCCGGGCCGAGCCGCAGGGTGATGGTTCCTACTGGCCGCGCGCCACGGATGCGGACCGGACGCTCGACTTCCGCCAGGATGTGGATGCCGTTCTCCGGCGCGTGCGCGCCTTCGGAACCGTCGAGACCATCGCGCGTCTCGGCGATGCACGGGTGTTCGTCGCAGAGGCCCATGGCTGGCGCGAGCGTCACGGACACACGCCCGGCGCGGTCGTCCACCGCCATCGCCGGCACGTGGTGGTGGCGGCACTCGACGGCTTCGTGCAGATCACCCGCTGGTCGCCGGTCGCGCTCGCCGAGGCTGGCCAGATGGGTCGCTGACCGGGCGACCGCGGGAACCGTTCCAGGGCCGCGCGGGTTTCCGGCAGCCTCGAAGGTCACGGAGACCGCCATGTCCACACGCGCAAGCCTCGCCGCGTCCCTCGGCTTCGCCGCCCTGTTCACCGGCTCGGCCTTCGCCCAGGCCGTGATCGTGGCACCCGACGATTTCGAGCCGGACGACGACGTCATCGTCCGCGACTACATCGTGCGGCGCCCGGTCGGGCCTGGGCCGATCGTCGGATCGATCCCGTTGCGGCCCGGCAGCATCGTGCCGCCGGATGTCGAACTCGCGCCCTTCACGGAGGCACCCAACCCGCGCCTGCGCCGATTCGGCTACTTCGTGGCGCCGGGCGACAAGATCGTGGTGGTCGATCCCGCCACCCGCGCCGTGGTGCGCATCCTCGACCGCTGACGCCGCTGCGCCACCCCTACCAGTCGTTGAGCGCGGCCCGCTTCCAGCGGTTCGGGGCAACGCAGCGATACTCGTAGGCCGCGTCCCAAGCGTGTTCGCCGGGGCTGCAGGGTGCATCGCTGCTCTGCGGCGGACGCGGCAAAGCCTCGCGAACGCTGGCCGCCTCGACCTGTCCGGTGTCGCTGACCCGGAACACGGGGCCGCCGCCCAGGCCGTAGACGAGATCGCGCCCGTCGAAGCCAAGGCTGCGCGAGAAGGCACCCTCGCGGTCCCCATCGAGGCCAATCGACTGACCGGAGCCGAGCAGAATCGCCGGGCCGGTAAATCGGGCCGCGGCGGCGTCGATGCCGATGCCATAGGTGCCCTCGCCCTGAAACGAGAAGCCTCGGTCGGTTACCGAGCCGGCGAGATTACCCATCAGGATCCCGTATCCGGTATGGGCGCCCGGCACCCCGCCGGTGGAGATCTGCAGACCGACGCGCTGGCGATTGCGGTCGGTGGTCGGCGCGTGTGCGGAGACGTCGACCTCGGCGCCGATGCACGAGGCAACCGGATCGGGCTCGTCGGTCGTGTCCACGCAGTTGAAGTTGCCGGCCCAGGATGGCCCAACAGGCCCCAGCCCGTTCGCCTCCTTGAAGATCGTCCCGTTGACCGCGACGTTCTGCGCGCCCGTGCTGGCGAGGGCGCGATTGTGCAATTCGCCGGTGATCGTCCACTCGTATCCGGCATTGTTGGGGCCTGAGGAGCCGAGCGCCCAGATCGCCTTGTAGGTGTGGGTGGCCTCACCGGATCCCTCCGGCACGTGGCGGTCGACCCGCAGGGTGGAGACCGGATCGAAGCCCTGCGGCCGGTTCCACAGGAAGACATGGCCGCCGTCGATACCAGGCAGGCCGGTGCCCTGGACGTTGCGGGAGAAGTTCGGCGGCCACGCCGGCGCTGTCGCCGGAGCCGGCGGGGTAGCGGCTATCTCGGCGACCGCCAAGCCCCTCAAAGCCGCCAAGGTGCCGGGCAGAAGGAGCGACAGGAGAGCGACACGGGAGCGATTGCGCATGGGCGGATCCGACCTTCGATTGGCGCCCCTCTGGATCGAACCGGCGAAGCTGCCCACGGCCAGATAGGCTGCGCGCTCGCCCTGGGCCATGGCAATCGCCGAACCTCAAGGCTCATGCGGGGGCGCGCGCTCGACCGCACGGAACGGAATTCGCGACGGCGGTGGATTTGAATCGGGATTGATCGTCAATGATTTCTTAGCGAAGACTGAATAATATTCAGGAGTCTTGCCATCTTGGCGCACCTGCGCAGGAACATCGGCGATGTACCGAAGTGCAAAGCCGAGCCCGCGTTACGTGGAGCAGCGCGCGACCGAGCGGAAGCCAACCGCCCTGCTGGCCTTCGTTCAGCATCCCGACGGGTCAAGATCCCCTTGCCAAGTCAAGAATATCTCGGACGACGGCGCAATGCTGGAGTTCCTGGGCGCGCAAGCCGTCGTGCTGGCGCCCACCTTCGATCTCGTGCTGACCGGCGCCGAGATGCGCTATGCGGTTGCGTTGGTCTGGCGCAAGGAACGGAGCGCCGGCGTCCGATTCTCTCTCGAAACGGCCTGACGGGCAATTCAGCCGGCGTCAGGCTGCCAAGGCGGCCATCAGCGTGAGCCCGGCGGCCGGCAGGGTCACGGCGAGGACCGCGAAGGTGTCGAGGGGCGCAGGACGGCTGGCGGCGAGCCAGCGGTGCTCGGCGAATTTTTCGGCCGCAAAACCCGCAAGCACGAGGCTGCAGCCGACAAAGGTCACAAGCGCGGACATCAGCCGCTGCCTCTTCAGAACGCCGCGCACAAGGACGCGCCTGATCGAAGTACCCCGAAGCCGCCCATATGGTTTCACCGAACAGGGGCGACGCAGGCGAAAAACATCACGGGCCGTCTTTGCCCGGCGTCCGGCGCTAGAGCCGCGAACTCGGGTGAACGGGTTGCAACGCTTCCGCGTGGCGTTTGCCGCGTCACAACCACGCCGTCATGCCGGGGCGCCGCGGGCGAGCCCCTAATCCAGATCTGCCGACCGTGACATACCGTGCGTGCGTTCCGGATCCGGGTTGCGAGCCCTGCTCCGCAGTCCCGGAATGACGGGATTGTCCCTGCACGCGGGAGCCAGGCCTTAACCCCAGTTCGGAGCCCGGCGTTCGGCGCAGGCGGGCTTGCAATCCTGGCCGGATCCGTCGAGGCGGGTGCGCGAACGGTTCGGCGGGGGCATTGCCGGAGCGACAGGAGGGGCGGAC
>Ga0255028_100004_pt1 | contig 95540 bp, 98 predicted proteins | sample DRGLUT_MetaT_FD_178168 | JGI IMG/M metagenome (GOLD analysis project Ga0255028, IMG submission 178168) | Metatranscriptome of freshwater microbial communities from Pennsylvania, United States - DR:GLUT (Metagenome Metatranscriptome) | ecosystem: Environmental > Aquatic > Freshwater > Creek...
ACGTGACTTTCTCTGACGCGACGGTGCCGTCGGCGGGTTCAACGCTCAAAGACGAGGTTCAGCCGAGTACGCGCGATCTCGCGATAGCCGTAGCCCTTGAGGTGCTCCGGCAGATCGATCTGCCACTGACCGGTGCCGTTCTCGACAAGCAGGATGCGCGGCAGGAGTGCTTCCGGCGCCTCGCGCAGGAACGGTTCCAGGATCAGATCCTCGGCGCCCTCCACGTCGAGCTTGACGGCATCGACCCGGCTCAGGCCCTCGCTGTGCAGGAGTTCGAGGAGCGTCACGGCCGGCACGGTAATCCGCGCACCTTCATTGGTGCCGACAATGCGCAGGCTCGACTCGCCGCGGTTGCGCGGATCGATGAACAGGGTGAGCTCGCCCGCCTTGTCGGCCACCGCGCAGGCGACCGCCTTCACGGTGTGGAATGGGTTCTGGGCGATGTTGTAGGTCAGGCGGTCGAACACGTCGGGCTGCGGCTCGACCGCGATGATCCGCGCCGCCGGACCCGCGAAGGCCGCCACGCACAGGGCGTAGGCGCCGATATTGGCGCCGATGTCGAGGAACACGCAGTCCTTCGTGAGACGCGCCTGCAGAAGCGCGCGCTCCTCCGGATCGAAGAATTGCGGCGTGAACAGCACCTTCTTCTCGCAGTTGTTGTTGTACGGGTGCAGCCGCATCCGCGCGCCGTAGCGGGTCACGTCGAGGGGCTTGCCCCCGAGCCGCGAGATCGCGATCCGGCGCAGGAACAGCGCGAGGCGCCGGCCGTACCAGGAATCGGTGGGGATCCGGTTCGTGCGGCGGGTGATCGCCGCCACGAGGCCGGACGGTTCGTAGGTGCCGTAGGGCTGCGTGTCCGTCATGACCGGCGCGGTTTGCCAGCCGGCGCCCCGACCCGCAAGCGCAACGCTGCGCGTTGCCCCGGCGCGTGCGCGTGGTCTAAGCGGGTGGCCGAGCTTACGGAGCATGGATTGCGCGGCATGGAGTCCTTCAATTCCGACGGCGTGCGGATCGCCTACATCGACGTCCCGCCGGCGGACGGCGCCGGCAAGCCGATCCTGCTGATCCACGGCTTCGCATCGAATCACGCGGTCAACTGGGTCAACACCCAGTGGGTCCGGGCCCTGACCCAGGCTGGATACCGCGCGATCGCGCTGGACAATCGCGGCCACGGCGAGAGCGAGAAGCTCTACGATCCGGCCGCCTACAGCTCCGAGGCAATGGCCGGCGACGCGATCCGGCTCCTCGACCATCTCGGCATCGCGCGCGCCCACGTCATGGGCTACTCGATGGGCGGACGGATCACCGCCCATATCGCCCTGGACCACGCGGATCGGGTCCGCTCGGCGCTGATCGGCGGTCTCGGGATGCACTTGGTCGAGGGCAAGGGCTTGCCGTCCGGCATCGCCGAGGCTCTGGAGGCAGCTCCCGGGACCCCGGCTCCAAACCCCACCGCCGCGGCCTTCCGCATCTTCGCCGAGCAGACACGGAGCGACCTGCGGGCGCTCGCCGCCTGCATGCGCGGCTCGCGCCAGACGCTCAGCCGGGCCGAACTCGCGCAGATCGAGGTGCCGGTTCTGGTCTCGGTCGGGACCCTCGACACCGTGGCGGGCTCCGGCCCGGGGCTCGCCGCCCTGATCCCGGACGCGCGAGCGCTGGAGATCGAGGGCAAGGACCACTCGACCGCGGTCGGCGCCAAGCCGCACCGGGACGGCGTGCTGGCCTTCCTCGCGGCGCAGCCCTGAGGCGTCAGCTCTTCAGCCGGTAGCCCGTGCGGAAGATGTAGGTGACGAGGCCGAGGCAGATCACCAGGAACAGAGCGGTCATGCCCAGGCTGACCGCGATGTTCACGTCGGCCTTGCCGAAGAACGCCCAGCGGAAGCCGCTGATCAGGTACACGACCGGATTGAGCAGGCTCACCGCGTGCCAGAACGGCGGCAGCATGCTGATGGCGTAGAAGCTGCCGCCCAGGAAGGTCAGGGGCGTGACCACGAGGAGCGGCACCAGCTGCAGCTTCTCGAACCCGTCCGCCCACAGGCCGATCACGAAGCCGAACAGGCTGAAGGTCACGGCGGTGAGCAGCAGGAAGCCGATCATCCAGAACGGGTGGTCGATCCGCAGCGGCACGAACAGCGCGGACGTCGCCAGGATGATCAGGCCGATCAGGATCGACTTCGATGCTGCAGCTCCGACGAAGCCCAGCACCACCTCGAGCGGCGAGATCGGCGCCGACAGGATCTCGTAGATCGTCCCGGCGAAGCGCGGGAAGTAGATGCCGAACGAGGCGTTCGCGATGCTCTGCGTGAGCAGCGACAGCATGATCAGGCCCGGGACGATGAACAGCCCGTAAGGGACGCCGTCGACAGCCGAGACCCGCGAGCCGATCGCGGCCCCGAACACCACGAAGTACAGGGTCGTCGAGATCACCGGGGCCAGGATGCTCTGCCCGGCGGTGCGCCAGAACCGGCCCATCTCGAACCGGTAGATCGCCCGGACCGCCGGCCAGTTCATGTTCGTGGCGCTGATCATGCCCGTGCTCCTTCCTCGCGGACGAGGCCCACGAAGATGTCCTCCAGCGAACTCTGCTCAGTGTGGAGGTCGTTGAACCGGATGCCCGCCGCCGCCAGGCCGGTCAGCAGCCCGGTGATGCCGGTGCGCTCGGCCCGGGTGTCGTAGGTATAGATGAGCTCGCTTCCATTCCCGGCGAGCGCCAGCTCGTAATCGAACAGCTCCGGCGGGATCGACGTCATCGGCTTCTGGAGATGCAGGGTGAGCTGCTTGCGCCCGAGCTTGCGCATCAGCGCGGCCTTCTCCTCCACCAGGATGATCTCGCCCCGGCGGATCACGCCGATGCGGTCCGCCATCTCCTCGGCCTCCTCGATATAGTGGGTGGTGAGGATGACGGTGACGCCCTGCTGGCGCAGGTCGCGCACGAGGCGCCACATGTCCTGGCGCAGCTCGACGTCGACGCCGGCGGTCGGCTCGTCGAGGAACAGCACCCGGGGCTCGTGCGACAGGGCCTTGGCGATCAGGACCCGACGCTTCATGCCGCCCGACAGGGTCATCAGCCGGCTGTCGCGCTTGTCCCAGAGGGACAGCGCCCGCAGGATCCGCTCGATATGACCGGGATCGGGACGAAGCCCGAACAGGCCCCGGGAGAAGCTCACGGTGTTCAGCACCGTCTCGAAGGCGTCGGTCGTCAGCTCCTGCGGCACGAGACCGATCGCCCGCCGGGCGGCGCGGTAGTCACCGGCGATGTCGTGTCCGTCGACCAGTACCCTGCCGGAGCTCGGCGTGACGATGCCGCAGACGATGTTGATCAGGGTCGACTTGCCGGCGCCATTGGGGCCCAGGAGCGCGAAAATCTCCCCGCGCTCGATGGCCAGGTTGATGTCGCGCAAGGCTGTGAAGCCGGACTTGTAGGTCTTCGACAGCGACGAGATGGTGATGATCGGCATCAGGGCCTGAACGGAGCAGGGGCGCGCGGGGCCGAGACCGACCCAACCCCGAAGATGCGGCGCGCCGATGGAGGCCCGCCTCGGAGACGGCGGGCGCTATAGCATGCCGTGTGTCCGGCGCTCACAGCCCGCGTGTGCGCGAACGCACCGCCGGATGCACAGGGCCTCATGCGTCGGTGTAGCGTTCCACGAGGGCGAGGCACTCCTTCCGGACATCCGGATCGTCGATCCGCGTGAAGGCGGCCAAAAGCGCGGCGCATTCCGACGCATTCGGCCCCCGGCCGCGCGCGATCAGAGAGCTTTTGCCGCGGAAGGTCGTGACCGGGATGTTCAGGGCTTCGGCGATCTGACCGAGCAGCCTCTCCCGCTCATCCGCGCGCGAAGCGGAGTCTTTGGGATCGAATCCACCCGCGTCCGTCATGAGGGGCCTTCAACACCAACCATCGGCCGGGCGCGGGTACGCGCACCATTGCGGGGCTGCACCACGCCACGTGGTGCCTGGCGTGACCATTCACAATTTCTCGGCCGGTGCAACCTACCGTTATGTTTGTACCGTGGCCGATCGATGAGAACTGAGCGCGTGCTGACCCAATCGAGAGGGTATTTACCAGTGCAGGACCCAATATCCGTTTGCAACTTGACTGACCGCGGATCGGAAAGGCGCATGAGTACGTGCAATTGTCAGTAGCGCGATTGGATTGACCCCGCCCTATGCCGCTCGCCGAAGCGTGATCAGAGTCACGAGGCCGGCGAGGGTCGCCGCACCGAGCAGCCGCCGCCAGGGATTGACGCCGCGCAGCACCTCGTCGAGCGCCCACCAGGTCAAAGTGAGGTCCGCGGCGATCGACAACCAAGAGCCAACCACCTCGGAACGCCGCGCCAGCCACGCGGCCACGCTGAGCCCAGCGAAGAGCCAAAGCGGCAGGTTCGGCCATTGCGCGATGGTGATCGCGCCCGTGGTGCGATCACGGAACATCCAGTCGACCGCGCGCCGGATCGGACCCGTCCGTTGCTGCAGCATAGGTGCGCTCCTTCCGGAGGGTGTGCGCCGGTGTCCCGCCACGCCGCGGTGAGCCACGGCCGTACCGAAAACCCCTTGGCGGCGGGGGCGCGATTAACGAACGGATAACCTTACCGAATGGAAACCGCTCGTAAATCCCTAACGGAAGCTGAAAGGGCTCGCGGAAATTCCGTTAATGCGATGATAATCGGGCATCGAGCCGCGACGAAGCCGACGAACGCAAGAGGAAAGACCATGAGCGCCCGTCTCGAAGACCTGAAGTTCATGTTCACCCTCAGCGCCGTCGTCCTGTTCGGCAGCGGCCTCGACATCATCCTGCGCTGAGTGGAGCGGTGAGATCGGAACTGGTCCTGTGAGCGGTGCGTATGATAGCCCGGCCGAGGGCCGAGCGGGCGGCCGAATCCCGCTGTGGTCCGGCGTAACCGCGGCTCGGCACGACCGGGATGGCGCTCAGGCGCGAACCGAACAGGGTCGTCCGCCGCTTTTCTGCGGTGCCGAGGCTTGAGGATGCGCTCTGCCCGGAGCGCAGGAAGCCACGCAGTTCGGCGGCCTTTGCCTGTCGTTCCGTCCGCATCCTGATGATCGCGACCACGAGGCCGACAAGTCCGGCCAATTCCAGGAATGCCGCGACGACGTAGCCCGAACTCATCCGATTTCACCAACCGCGCCGATGGGGGACCGCAACGAAAGCGGCCGATCCGATCTGCGCTGGCAGGGTTACCGCGGCCTTAACGGCTACGTAGATTGCCGCAGACAATCGTCGCGCTGTCGGTGTGCTCGTAGGTCTGAGCCAGTCCTGCGCCCTATTACAAACCCGCGACACTTGCCGCGTTGACTGGATCGACTTGCCAGAGGCGGACTCGACACTCACAGGTGCGTCGGGGCGTATCTGGCTCAATCCTGCGCTGCCTGCGGCGGGCGGAAACGCGGTTTCGCTGGATCCCGCTCTACATGCACGCGGGCGACGGCATGGAGGCCGAACCCTATCGGAGCGCGCCTGATGCCGCCGATTTATCAGAGGTCGCGGCCCGGCTCGCCAGGCCGCCACCGATGCCGCTGGATCCGGGCCGCCCGGTCCCTTGAGGCCAGCCTACCACATGTCGAGGGCGACACGTGCCTCGTCCGACATGCGGCTCTGGTCCCACGGCGGATCGAACACCATCGTCACCGCGCAGGATTGCACGCCCGGCACGGCGCCCACCGCGTTCTCCACCCAGCCAGGCATCTCGCCCGCCACCGGGCAGCCCGGCGCCGTGAGCGTCATGTCGATGGCGACCTTGCGGTCGTCGTCGATGTCGACCTTGTAGATCAGGCCGAGCTCGTAGATGTCGGCCGGGATCTCCGGATCGTAGACGCTCTTCAGCGCCGCGACGATGTCGTCGGTCAGGCGATCCATTTCCGCCGGCGGGATCGCCGAGGCTCCGGCGACGGCGGGGGCGTTCATGCCGCCGGTGATGGTGGCGTCGGTGGTCATCGCTTCACTCTCCGCAGGTCCGCGTCGGCGGCACCAGCTTCAACCAGACTATCAGGTAAACAGCATTTCCGCCCTGCCAAGCGCCTCGGCAAGAGCGTCGATCTCCGCCGTCGTGTTATAGAGGCCGAACGAGGCGCGGCAGGTCGAGGTCACGCCGAAACGCTTGAGCAGCGGCATCGCACAATGCGTCCCGGCCCGCACCGCCACGCCTTGGCGGTCGATCACCGTGGCGATGTCGTGGGCGTGCGCCCCCTTCATCTCGAAGGCGATCACGCCGCCCTTTCCTGCAGCCGTGCCGATCAGGCGCAGGGAATTCATCGCGCCGAGGCGCTCCTGTGCGTAGGCGGTCAGCTTCGCTTCGTGCGCGGCGATCGCGTCGCGTCCGAGGCTCATCATGTATTCCAGCGCGGCCCCGAGGCCCACCGCCTCAATGATGGCCGGGGTGCCGGCCTCGAACTTGTGCGGCGGATCGTTGTAGAGGATCGCATCCTCGCTCACGGTCCGGATCATCTCGCCACCGCCCTGATAGGGCGGCAGGCGGTCCAGCCATTCCTTCTTGGCGTAGAGCACGCCGATCCCGGTCGGGCCGTAGACCTTGTGGCCGGTGAAGACGAAGAAGTCGCAATCAAGTGCCCGGACATCGACGGGCTGGTGGACCGCGCTCTGCGCGCCGTCGAGCAGCACCGGCACGCCGTGGGCGTGGGCGATGCGGACGATCTCGGCGGCCGGCGTCACCGTGCCGAGTACGTTCGACATGTGGGTGATCGCCACCATCTTGGTGCGGGGCGAGAACAGCTTCTCGTACTCCTCGACCAGGAAGTTGCCCTCGTCGTCCACCGGTGCCCACTTGATCACCGCGCCGCGGCGCTCGCGCAGGAAGTGCCAGGGCACGATGTTGGAGTGATGCTCCATGATCGAGAGGATGATCTCGTCCCCCTCCCCGATCAGCCCGCCCCAGCCCATCGACGAGGCGACGAGGTTGTAGGCCTCGGTGGCGTTGCGGGTGAAGATGATCTCGTCGGTCGAGGCGGCATTGAGGAACTGGCGCGTGGTCTCGCGCGCGCCCTCGAATCCCTCGGTCGCGGCATTCGCCATGTAGTGCAGGCCGCGATGGACGTTGGCGTAGCCGGTCTCCATGCAGGAGACCATCGCGTCGATCACCTGACGCGGCTTCTGCGCCGAGGCGGCGTTGTCGAGGTAGACGAGCGGCTTGCCGTAGACCTGCTGGCCCAAGATCGGGAAATCCCTGCGGATCGCCTCGACATCGTAGGTGGGGGTGAGGACGGGTGCGTTCATCGGGTCACGCTCGCGGGTCTCCCTCCCGCCTTTGCGGGGGAGGGTGGCCCTCGCGTCAGCGAGGGTCGGGAGAGGGGAGCCCGGCTGCCGGAAAGGGCTGAGCAGATGTCGCGAACAGAACTCTGTTCGGCACCGTCGCTCCTCTCTCCCGCCTCACTCCATTCGGCACCCTCCCCCGCAGAGGGGGAGGGTTGAAGGGTCAGCCCCGCGCCTTCAGCCAGGCCTCGATCTCGCCGATCAGCGCCGCGCGGGCGCCCTCGTGCGTGACCGATTCCACCGCCTCGCCGACGAAGGCCTGAACCAGAAGGCTCTCGGCGATCGGGCGGGGAAGGCCGCGGGCCATCAGGTAGAACAGCAGGTCCGGGTCCGGCGCGCCGCAGGTGGCCCCGTGGCCGCAGGCGACGTCGTCGGCGAAGATCTCCAGCTCCGGCTTGTTCATCATCTGCCCCTCGTCGGTGAGGAGGAGGCAGTCGGACTTCATCTTGCCGTCGGTCTTCTGGGCGACCTGACGAACGATGATCTTGCCCTGGAACACGCCGGTGGCGTCGCCGTCGATGATCCACTTGAACTGCTCGCGGCCGACGCCGCCGACCGCGGCATGGTCGGCGAGCAGCGTCGAGTCGGCGAGCTGGCCGTTGCGCAGCATCGCCGCCCCGTTCACCACGACGTTGGTATCGTCGCCGGCGACGTGGACGTAGATCTGATGGCGCGACAGCACCGCCCCGGTGACGAGATTCACCGTCTCGACCTGCGCCTTGGTCTCGACCTTCAGCGACAGGGTCGAGAGCGCGATCGTGGCGTCGCCTTCCTTGTTGAGGCGGGTGTGCCGGAAGGCAGCCCGCGGACCGACCACCACGTCGAGGGCGTCGTTCGGCTGGCAGGTGAGTCCGTCCGGACCCTCGTGGCTCTCCAGCAGGCTGAATTCCGCGCCCTCGCCGAGCTCGACGAGCACGCGGGTCGCCGTCGAGAACGGCTTGTCGCCGGTGGCGACGAAGCGCAGGTGGATCGGCTGCTCAGGCTTGGCGCCGGGAGCGACCCGGATCACCGCGCCGTCCGCCAGGAAGGCGGTGTTGAGCTGATAGACCGGATTCTCCCGGGCCTGGGGCACGGGGGCGAGCTGCTTGAGGACGGCGTCGCCCTGGCTCAGCGCGTCGTTCAGCGGCACGACCGTGACTGCGGCCGGCATCCGGTCGAGGTCGGACAATTCGCGGACGAGATGGCCGTTCACGAAGGTCAGGCGCGCCGCCTCGAGCCCGGCAAAGCCCTTGGCCGCACCGACCGCCGCCTTGGCGGCCTCGAGGCTCGGGGCCTCGGCCGGCGGAGCGGCCTCGCTGATGGCGGCCCGCAGATCGGTGTACTTGAAGGCCTCGACCCGGCGGCTCGGCAGGCCGGTCGCCTCGAAGAAGCGGAAGGCCTCCTCGCGGGCGATCGTCGCGTCGCTGGCGAAGCTCTGGCGGGCGGTCTCGAACAGCTTCGACAGGCCGGCCTCGGCGGGGGAGCGGAGGTTGGTGACGTCGGCCATGGCTCAGGCGGCCTCGCTGGTGCGGTACTCGGCGTAGCCGGAGGCTTCGAGCTCCAGGGCGAGTTCCTTGCCGCCGGTCTTCACGATCTGCCCCTTCGACATGACGTGCACGGTGTCGGGCACGATGTGGTTGAGCAGCCGCTGATAGTGGGTGATGACCAGGAACGCGCGGCCCTGGTCGCGCAGCGCATTCACGCCCTCGGAGACGATGCGCAGGGCGTCGATGTCGAGGCCGGAATCGGTCTCGTCGAGCACGCAGAACTTCGGCTGCAGCAGCGCCATCTGGAGGATCTCCATGCGCTTTTTCTCACCGCCGGAGAAGCCGACGTTGAGGGCGCGCTTGAGCATCTCCTTGTTGATCTCGAGCTTGTCGGCCGCGCCGTTCACCGCCCGGATGAAGTCGGGGGTCGACAGCTCGGCCTCGCCGCGCGCCTTGCGCTGCGCGTTCAGGCAGGCCTTGAGGAAGGTCATGGTGCCGACGCCGGGGATCTCCAGCGGATACTGGAAAGCCAGGAAGATCCCGGCTGCGGCGCGCTCGTCGGCGGCCATCTCCAGCACGTTCTGCCCGTCGAGCAGGATCTCGCCGTCGAGGACCTCGTAGTCCTCCTTGCCGGCGATGACGTAGGAGAGGGTCGACTTGCCCGAACCGTTCGGCCCCATGATGGCGGCGACCTCGCCGTCATTCACGGTCAGGTTCAGGCCGTTCAGGATACGGTTATCCTCGATCTGCACGACGAGGTTCTTGATTTCCAGCATGTCTCGGTAGTCCCAAGCTTAGACGTGTTGACTGGCCGAAGCCGTCAAAGAAATTTCTGAAGGGCCACAATGACTGCGACGGGCGCGCCGACGATGGCGCCGATCTTCCCAGTCATACGCGGTTCGAGTTCGCGGAGCGAAGACTCAAGATCTTTCTTCAGCTCCGCGAGTTCCGCCTTGGTCGCGGTATCGGCAAGGGTCATGTCCCAAGCGAGTTCCGCATGCGCCACGGCCTGTTCGCGTCCGACGCCAACCTGTTCCAGCCTTGGCGTGAACTTAAGGGTGTCGAACGCGTAGGTCATGGTCGTCGGCTCAGCCCACCGAGCCCTCAAGGCTGATCGAGATCAACTTCTGGGCCTCGACGGCGAACTCCATGGGCAACTGCTGCAGCACGTCGCGGACGAAGCCGTTGACGATCAGCGCGGTCGCCTCCTCCTCGGAGAGGCCGCGCTGCTGGCAGTAGAACTTCTGCTCGTCGGAAATCTTCGACGTGGTGGCCTCGTGCTCGAACACAGCCGAGGCGTTCTTCGACTCGATGTAGGGCACGGTGTGCGCGCCGCACTGGTCGCCGATCAGCAGAGAGTCGCAGTTCGTGAAGTTCCGGGCGTTCGAAGCCTTCCTGTGAGCCGAGACGAGGCCCCGGTAGGTGTTCTGCGAGCGGCCGGCCGAGATGCCCTTCGAGATGATCCGGCTCGTCGTGTTCTTGCCGAGATGGATCATCTTGGTGCCGGAATCGACCTGCTGCATGCCGTTCGACACCGCGATCGAGTAGAACTCCCCGCGGGAATCGTCGCCGCGCAGGATGCAGGACGGGTACTTCCAGGTGATCGCCGAGCCGGTCTCGACCTGCGTCCACGAGATCTTCGAGCGGGCGCCGCGGCAATCGCCGCGCTTGGTCACGAAGTTGTAGATCCCGCCCTTGCCCTCGTTGTCGCCCGGGTACCAGTTCTGGACCGTCGAGTACTTGATCTCGGCATCGTCCAGGGCGACCAACTCGACCACCGCGGCGTGGAGCTGGTTGTCGTCGCGCTTCGGAGCGGTGCAGCCCTCGAGATACGAGACGTAAGACCCCTTGTCGGCGATGATCAGCGTGCGCTCGAATTGGCCGGTGTCGCGCTCGTTGATGCGGAAATAAGTCGACAGCTCCATCGGGCAGCGGACGCCCGGCGGGATGTAGACGAACGATCCGTCGGAGAAGACGGCGGAGTTGAGCGTCGCGAAGAAGTTGTCGGTCGCCGGAACGACCGAGCCGAGGTACTTCTGCACCAGCTCGGGATATTCCTGCACGGCCTCGGAGATCGGCATGAAGATCACGCCGGCCTTCGAGAGTTCCTTCTTGAAGGTGGTGGCCACCGAGACCGAATCGAACACGGCATCGACCGCGACGCGGCGCTCGGGGGCGATGCCCTCCAGCACCTCGACCTCCCGCAGCGGGATGCCGAGCTTCTCGTAGGTCTTCAGGATCTCGGGGTCGATCTCGTCGAGCGACATCGCCGCCGGGCGCTTGGGCGCCGCGTAGTAGTAGATGTCGTTGTAGTTGACCTTGTCGTAGGAGACGCGCGCCCACTCGGGCTCCTGCATGGTCAGCCAGCGCCGGTAGGCGTCGAGGCGCCATTCCAGCAGCCACGCGGGCTCGTTCTTCTTGGCCGAGATGAAGCGGACGACGTCCTCGGAGATGCCCTTCGCGGACTTCTCCATCTCGATGGTGGTCTCGAACCCGTACTTGTACTGGTCGAGGTCGATCGAGCGGACCCGGTCAATGGTTTCCTGCACAGCAGGCATCAGCGTCTCCTAGGCATCGCCGGCGTCAAGGACCGGGAAGCGTCTGTCGGAAAGCGGGGATGCGGCTCTCAGGCCGCCTGTCCTCGCCGTCTATATAGGGGCTGCAAGGCCCGTTCGCAGGCGTCGAGGAAGCATGCCGCATCCGCGTCCACCGTGTTCCAGCCGAGGCTGACGCGCAGCGCCCCCCCGGCAAGACCCGAATCCACGCCCATCGCCGCGAGCGTCGCCGAGCGCGCGACCTTGCCCGACGAGCAGGCCGAGCCCGACGACACCGCCACCCCGGCGAGGTCGAGGGCGATCAGGGCCGAGGGCGCGTCGAGCCCCGGGACCGAGAAGCTCAGGGTGTTGGGAAGGCGCGGTGCCCCGGCGGCGAACACCACGGCGTCAAGCGCCAGGGCGCGCACGCCGGCCTCGATCCGGTCCCGAAGCGCCGAAAGGCGGCTCGCCTCCTCGTCGAGGGAGGCGCGCGCGATCCGGGCCGCCTCCCCCATGCCGACGATCGCCGGCAGGCACTCGGTGCCGCAGCGCTGCCGGCGCTCCTGGCCGCCGCCCCGCAGGAAAGCGCTCTCCAGGGTCACGCCGTTCGCCAGCACCAGGGCGCCGACGCCCTTCGGCGCCGCGAACTTGTGGCCCGACAGGGTAAGCGCGTCGAGGCCGAGCGCCGCCATATCGAGGGGGATCTTGCCGGCCGCCTGCACGGCGTCGCTGTGGACGAGCGTCCGGCCATGCGCCCGCGCCAGGGCGACGACCTCGGCGAGCGGCTGCACGGCGCCGGTCTCGTTGTTGGCGGCATGAACCGACAGAAGCACGGTCTCCTCTGCCAGGTCGGCGAGGCGCGCCTCCAGGGCGGCGAGGTCGACCAAGCCATCCCGGGTCACCGGCAGCTGATCCACTGCGGCGTCCGCGAAGCGGTGGCCCGCGGCCACGCAGGGATGCTCTGTCGCCGTGTGAAGAAGGCGGGTCGGGCGCGGCTGGCCGCCACGGCGCAGCGCACCGGACAGGGCGGTGTTCGCCGCCTCGGTCCCGCCGCTGGTGAAGATCACCTGCTCGGGCCGCGCGTTCACGAGCGCGGCGACTTGGGCGCGCGCAGCCTCGAGGGCGGTGCGGGCCGCACGCCCTTCCGCATGAATCGAGGACGGGTTGCCGGGAAGGCCCAACGCGCGCGCGACCGCCTCCACGACGGCCGGACGGACCGGAGCGGTGGCGTTGTAGTCGAGATAGGCGCGTGCCCGGCTCATCCGCGTTCCGTTGAATCCTCTGCTGCGGCGCGTCACAATTCCTTGCGCGCGCACCGGCTCGCCGTGCTAAGGCGCGCCGAGAGAATGAGATCCCGCCGACCAAGCTCGATCGGCGTGGCAGCCATTGCGACACTTCAGACGGCTTCTTTAGAACAGTTCTAATCGACTAGAACCGTTCTAAGACTGCTTTTATGATGGTCGCGCGACGAGTCAAGGCTGCTGCGCCGATGGGCCGAACGCTGGCGCGTGGTCTCGAGAGTGAGAGACGAGCGATGCCCGAAGTCATCTTCACCGGCCCGGCCGGCCGCCTGGAAGGCCGCTATCAAGCTCCCAAGAAGCGCGGCGCGCCGATCGCCATCATCCTTCATCCGCATCCCCAATTCGGGGGCACGATGAACAATCAGATCGTGTACAATCTTTTCTACACGTTCGCCAATCGCGGCTTCGCAGCCCTGCGCTTCAATTTCCGCGGAGTCGGACGGAGCCAGGGCTCGTTCGACCACGGGACGGGTGAGCTGTCGGACGCGGCCGCCGCGCTCGACTGGGTGCAGTCGGTCAATCCGGAGGCGAAGTCCTGCTGGATCGCCGGCGTGTCGTTCGGCTCGTGGATCGGCATGCAGCTCCTGATGCGCCGGCCGGAGATCGAAGGCTTCATCTCCATCGCCGCGATGGCGAATCGCTACGACTTCACCTTCCTGGCGCCCTGCCCCTCGTCGGGCCTGTTCGTGCACGGTTCCGAGGACCGGGTCGCGCCGGCGCGCGAGGTCATGCCGGTGATCGAGAAGGTGAAGACCCAGAAGGGCGTCATCATCGAGCACCAGATGGTCGAGGGCGCCAATCATTTCTTCGACGGAAAGGTCGAGGAACTGACCCAGACGGTGGACACCTATCTCGATAAGCGCCTCGGCAAGCGCGAAGAGGCAGCCTGACGCAGCCGGGCCCCGCGCCTTGACGCGGGGAGCCCCGGAGGAATACGGCGCGGGCTTCGGAATTTGAGACTCACCTCCGCAGGTCTGATGTCAGAGAGCCCGTCCGACCAACCCGTGGTACTTCTGGTGGAAGATGACGGCCTCCTGCTGATGGAGGCCTCGGACACCCTGGCGGATGCCGGCTTCACCGTGGTGGAGGCGAGCCACGCCGACAAAGCCCTCAAGGTGCTGGAGAACCGCGACGACGTCGGCGTCCTGATGACCGACGTCGACATGCCGCAGGGCTCGATGGACGGCTTTGCCCTCGCGCGCCTCGTGGCGCATCGCTGGCCGTCGATACCGGTGCTGGTGGTGTCGGGCATGGGTACCCCAGGACCCAACGACATGCCGGAGGGCGCGCGGTTCATCCCGAAGCCCTACGAGCCGACGACCCTGCTCCGGACCCTGCAGGCCTTCATCAGCCGCGCGGCTTGACCGACCGATCGGCTCGGGTTCACCCGTGGTCCGGACACCGGGAACCCGACCCAGAGCCATGACGGACGAGAACCGACCACATCGCTTCGCGACCCGGGCGATCCATGCCGGGGCGGCACCGGACCCCGCCACCGGCGCGCGAGTCCAGCCGATCTACTTCACCAACGGCTTCGTCTTCGACTCGACCGAGCAGGCGGCGGACATCTTCGCCGGGCGCCGGACGGGTTTCTCCTATTCACGCGGTTCGAACCCGACGGTGGCCGCGCTGGAGCGCCGGATCGCCGATCTCGAAGGCGCCAGGGCCGGGGTGGCGGTGTCCTCCGGACAATCCGCGATGCAGCTGGTCCTGATGACGCTGATGAAGAGCGGCGACGCCTATGTCGCGTCCCCGCGCCTGTTCGGCGGGTCGCTGGGCCTGATGCGGCGCCTCGACGGGCGCTACGACCTGAAGCCCCGCTTCGCCCGAGGCATGGCCCCAGAGGACTACGAGGCGGCGATCACGCCGGACTGCCGGGCGATCTTCTGCGAATCAATCGTCAACCCGTGCGGCTCGGTGGTGGACCTCGACGGGATCGCCGCGGTGGCTCGCCGCCACGGCCTGCCGCTCGTCGTCGACAACACCCTCGCCTCGCCGGCGCTGATCCGGCCGATCGAGCACGGCGCCGACATCGTCTGGCACTCCACCTCGAAGTTCCTGAGCGGCTCCGGCCAGACCATCGGCGGCGTGATCTGCGATGCCGGCACGTTCGACTGGACCAAGGCCGGCGGCTACAACCTGATCACCGAGCCCTGGCCGGATTACGACGGGCTCGTCCTCACGAAGGCTTTCCCGGAAGCGCCGTTCGCGGCGGCCTGCCGGTTCTTCGGCCTGCGCGATCTCGGACCGGGCCTGTCGCCGATGAACGCGTTCCTGACGCTCATGGGCATCGAGACCCTTCCCCTGCGCATGGAGCGGCACTGCGCCAACGCGCGGGCGGTCGCGGCCTTCCTAAAGGATCATCCGGCGGTGGATTGGGTGAGCTACCCGTTGCTGCCGGGGCAACCCGGGGAGGACCTCGCCCGGCGCTACACGCCGGACGGTCCGGGCTCGATCTTCACAGTCGCGCTGAAGGGCGGCGAGCCGGCGGCGCTCAAGCTCATCGCCGGGCTGGAGCTGATCTCGCACCTCGTGAATATCGGCGAGATCAAGTCGCTGGCGATCCACCCATCCTCGACCACGCACCGGCAGCTGCCGGAGCACGAGAAGGCCGCCGCGCAGGTCGGGCCGGAGACCGTACGGCTGTCGATCGGGCTCGAAAATGAGGCCGACCTGATCGCGGATCTTCAGCAGGCGCTGGATCGGCTGGGCTGAACGGGCGCGCCTGTACCCTCGTTCCCGTCATCGCGAGCGCAGCGAAGCGACCCAGGGCTGCGCGACCGCGATGGGTGGGGGCGCCGCTGGATTGCTTCGCTCCGCGCGCAAGGACGGCCACGGCCGGCGGAGAGTGGTCGCACCCGGGGAGCGTCTCAGCGCCGACGCTCCAGGATCGACACGTAGTTGGCCACCGCGGCGCCGCCCATGTTGAAGATTCCGGCGAGTTCCGCGCCGGGCACCTGCATCTCGCCGGCCTCGCCCACGAGCTGCAGGCAGCCCATCACGTGCATCGACACGCCGGTGGCCCCCACGGGGTGGCCTTTGGCCTTGAGTCCGCCGGACGGGTTGATCGGCAGCCGGCCGCCCTTCTCGGCCAGCCCCTCGCGGACCACGCGAAAACCTTCGCCCGGCGCGGCCAGCCCCATCGCCTCGTACTCGATCAGCTCGGCGATGGTGAAACAGTCGTGGGTCTCCACGAAGGACAGATCGTCGTTGCCGATGCCAGCTTGCACCCGCGCCTTCTCCCAGGCCATGCGCGCTGCCTTGAACTCCGTCGGGTCCCGGCGGGAGAGCGGCAGGATGTCGTTGACATGGGCCCGGGCGCGAAAGCCGATCGCCCGCTCCAGCCCCTCCGCGGTCTCGGTATCGGCCACCACCAGAGCCGCAGCCCCGTCCGAGATCAGCGAGCAGTCGGTGCGCCGCAGGGGCGCCGCCACGTAGGGGTTCTTGTCCGAGACCCGGTTGCAGAACTCGAAGCCGAGATCCTTGCGCAGCTGCGCGTAGGGATTGCCGACGCCGTTGCGATGGTTCTTCGCGGCGATCCGGGCCAACTCCTCGCTGCGGTCGCCGTAGCGCTGGAAGTAGCCCGCCGCGATCCGCCCGAACACGCCGGCGAAGCCGCCCTCGATCTCGGCCTCCTCCTTCCGGTATGAGGCGCCCAGCAGAATGTCGCCGGTCTCGGCCACGGTCTTGGCCGTCATCTTCTCGGCGCCGATCACCAGAGCGATCCGGCCCCGGCCGCTGTCGACGAAGTCGAGGGCAGCGTAGAGCGCCGCCGAGCCGGTGGCGCAGGCGTTCTCCAGGTGGGTCGCCGGCGCGTGCGCGAGACCCGGCCGGTTCACCGCCACCAGCGAACCCTCGAAGCCCTGCTTCGAGAAGCCGGTGTTCATCGAGCCCACGTAGATGCCGTCGACCTGGGCTTCCTCGACGCCGGCATGGGCCAGCGCCTCCCCCGAGACGCGGGCGATCAGGCCTTCGACATCCGGCTCCTCGAGCTTGCCGAACGGAGTGTGGGCCCAGCCCACGATGCAGGCGCGCGTCATCCGGTGACCTCCCGAGTCTGGGCCGGACGATGGGCCCGGACTCGCCGGCGATCAAGCGTGCCGATCAGCCCTGACCGCCCTCCCCCATCAGGAAGTCGAAATCGCAGCCCTCCGGCGCCTGTGTGACGGTGCGCCGGTACAGGGCCTTGTAGCCCCGGGTCGGGGCCGGCGGCGGCTGATGGTCGGCGAGGCGCCGGGCGATCTCGTCGGGCTCGACGAGCAGATCGATCCGCTTGTCGCGGATCGACAGTCGGATCCGGTCGCCGTCGCGCACCGCGGCCAGCGGCCCGCCGACGGCGGATTCGGGGGCGATGTGCAGCACGATCGACCCGAAGGCCGTGCCGGACATCCGCGCGTCGGAGATGCGCACCATGTCCTTCACGCCGGCCCGGGCCAGCTTCTTGGGAATTGGCAGATAGCCGGCTTCCGGCATCCCGGCGGCGTGTGGCCCGGCATTCTGCAGAACCAGCACGTCGCCCGCCGCGACGTCGAGGTCGGGATCGTCGATCCGCCGGCTCAGGTCCTCCAGGCCGGTGAACACCACCGCCCGGCCCTCGGATTCGAACAGCTCCGGGGTCGCCGCCGCGCGCTTGAAGATCGCACCCTCGGGGGCGAGGTTGCCGGTGAGCGCGACCAGCCCCCCGACAGGTGAGACCGGGTTGTCGAAGGCGCGGATCACCGCGCGATCGACCCAGCCGACCGGCTCGTCCAGCCGCTCCGCGAGGGTACGGCCCTCCACGTCCACGGTGTCGAGATGCAGGAGCGGTCGCAGCTCGCGCAGCAGCGCGCCCATACCCCCGGCGGCATGGAAATCCTCCATGTAGCCCTCGCCGACAGGCTTCAGATCGACCAGCACCGGCGTCTCGTCGGAGATCTGGTTGAAGCGCGCGTAGGGGATCCGGATTCCCAGCCGCCCCGCCACCGCCGTGAGGTGGACGATCGCGTTGGTTGAACCCGAAACCGCCATCAGAACCCGGATGGCGTTCTCGACCGACTTCTCGGTGATGACCTGCGACGGCGCGATCTTCGACTGGATCAGGCGCACCGCGGCTCGTCCGGTCTCCTCGGCGGCGACCAAGCGGTCGGAATGCACCGCCGGGATCGCGGCCGTGCCCGGCAGCGACATGCCGAGCGCCTCCGCGATGCACGCCATGGTGGAGGCCGTGCCCATCACCGCGCAGGTGCCGGCCGTGACCGAGAGCCGCCCCTCGACCTCGGCGATCTCCTCGGCATCGACGGTGCCGGCCCGGTACTTCGCCCAGAAGCCACGGCAATCCGTGCAGGCGCCGAGCCTCTGCCCCCGATGGCGCCCGGTGGACATCGGACCGGTGACGAGCTGGATCGCCGGGAGGTCGGCGGAGGCCGCACCCATGAGCTGGGCCGGCACGGTCTTGTCGCAGCCACCGATCAGCACGACCGCATCCATCGGCTGGGCCTGGATCATCTCCTCCGTGTCCATGGCCATCAGGTTGCGATACATCATGCTGGTCGGGTTGAGGAAAACCTCGCCGAGCGACACGGTCGGGAACGGCCGCGGCAGGGCGCCGGCGGCCAGCACGCCGCGCGAGACCGCTTCGACCAGCTCGGGCATGCCCCGGTGGCAGTTGTTGAAGCCCGACGGCGTCATGGCGATGCCGACCACCGGCTTGTTCAGCAGGCCGACCGAGATGCCCATCGAGCGGGCGAAGGAGCGGCGCAGATAGCGGGCGAAGTCACGGTCGCCGTAATTGGTCAGGCCGCGGTCGAGCCCGTGTGGCTCGGCGTGTCCGGCGTCTTCGCTCATGCCATCGATCCCTGGAACGTAAGCGCCGCGGGCGGTCAGCGCAGGTGGAAGGCGATCCACGCAACCCCGGCCAGCACCCCGGCTGTCAGCAACCCCCGAGCGAGTACGCGATAGCGGATTCTCACGCGCGGAACAGCTCCGGATGGCGCGCGCGCAGTGCCAGGACCAGGGTGAGTGTCTTCAGGTCGGTGATCTCGGCCCGGTCGGCCAGGGCGGCCAGCGCGGCGAGCGGCATCTCGACGACCCGGATGTTCTCGTGCTCGCCCGCGGCACCGCCGCCCGCCTCCGCCCGGTCCGCCCGGCCGTAAGGCGCGAGGAAGAGGTGGATCTTCTCGGTGGTGAGGCTCGCACAGGAATAGGTGGCGCCGATGAATTCCAGACCGTGCAGGCGCAGGCCGACCTCCTCGAGCGCCTCCCGGCGGGCGTTCTCCTCCGGGCTGCCGTCGTCGATCAGGCCGGCCGGGGCCTCCAGCTGGACCTGCTCGCCGGCCGCGAACAGGGGCGGCACCCGCAGCTCGCGCACGAGCGTCGCGACCTTCCGCTCGGGGTCGTAGGGCAGGATCCCGACCGCGTTGCCGTGATCCTCGATCTCCCGCTCGACCACGGCGCCGTCGGCGAGGCGCACCTGCGCGAGGCCGAAACGGCTCCAGCCCTCGTGGACGAAGCGGATGCTGAGGATCTCGGCCTTCATGATGCGCCCTCGCCCGCGGAACCGCCGCCCGCCGCGCTGTGCTTACACGAAGGCGTGTCCTCGGGTTCCGGGAACGGCTCCGCTCCGTGCCACGTTTCGGTCGGATCGGGCGTATGGCCACGCTCCCACGACGCCTTCCGGTCAGGATCGATGCGGGCAGGACCGATCAGCGGGATCAGGAGACGGTCGACGCGTGACGGCGTCGCGATCTGGATCGCGCTGGCCCTCACCTACATGGTCTTCGCCGGGTCGGTGAGCGTCAACGAGGGCATGGCCGCCCTCGGCTGTGCCAGCCTGGCGACGCTCTGGTGGTGGGGCGTCGGGCGGCGCGGCGGCATCCGCTTCCCTCTCGGCGGATCCTCGCTCCGGCCGCTCGGTCCGGCCATCCGCGACGTGCCGCGCCAGACCGCCAAGGTCGGGATCCACCTGCTCAAAGCCGTGCTGGGGCGCGCTGGTGGCGGAGCGACGCGCGAGCGCAGCGCGTCCGAGGTGTCCTGGGCCACGCCGGAGGGAGACACGGCTCCGGCCACCCGGGCCGTCGGGCTGCTGGCCGCCTCGCTCGCGCCGGACAGCTACGTGCTCACCCTCGACCGCGAGCACGGCACGGTGGCGATGCACGCCCTGGAGAACGACGGCCGATGAACCTCTGGACGGCCGCCATCCTGGCGCTGCTGCCGCCGCTCATCCTCGCGGCGGCGCTGGCGTGGCGCGGGCGGCCCGGCCAGCGCTTCGCCGCCTATCAGCTCGCCGGCAGCGTCACGGTGCTGATCCTGACGCTCATGGCTTTCGCCACCGATCAAGCCTCGATCACCGATCTCGCCCTCACGCTGGTCCTGCTCAACCTGCCGGGCTCGATGCTGTTCGCGGTCTTCCTGGAGCGCTGGATATGAACGTCGCGATCGGGGTGCTGCTGGCCCTCGCGGTGGCGGTGACGTGGCTCGCGGCGCTTGCCCTGTGGCGCCTGCCCCGAGCCCTCGACCGGCTGCACGCGCTCAGTTTCCTCAACGTCGCCGCCTCGGGCCTCGTCACGGCGGCGGCCTTCCTGGCCGACGGCATCTCCGGACGCTCGCTGAAGATCCTGGTGATGATGGTGGTGTTTCTCGCCTGGGCCGCGGTGCTGTCGCACGTGTCCGGCCGGGCCCTGCTGATGCGCGAGGGGCGTTCGGCATGACGGTGATCCTGCCGCTGCTGTTCCTGCTGACCGCCGCGTCCGGCACCGCGGTCGTCCTGGTCCGCGATCCCACCCGGCAGATCTTCGCCATCGCGGTCAACGGCCTCGTTCTGACGATTCTGTTCGACGCCCTCCAGGCGCCCGACGTCGCCCTGTCGGAGCTGGCGGTCGGCTCGGCGGCGGTGCCGCTGCTCTTCCTCGTGGCGCTGATGGCCGTGCGCACGCAGCCCCCTGAGGAAAAGTCATGAGCCCGCGCGCGCGTGTCGCGCTGCTGGCATTGGCGGCCCTGATCCTGCTGCCCGGCGCCGCCTCGGTCATCGCAGGGCTGCCGCCCTTCGGCGCGACGATTGCCCGGTACGGGGAACGCATCAATGCGATCACCCCGGAGGCGCGGCACGTCGCCAACATGGTGAGCGCGATCAACTTCGACCTGCGCGGCCTCGATACCCTTGGCGAGGAGTTCATGCTGCTCGCCGCCATCACCGGGACAGTGATCCTGCTGCGCGGACGACGCGGTGAGGGCAAGACCGGCCGCGCCATGCGCCGGCCCGGTCGGGCGGTGATCCCGCGCTCCGAAGCCGTGGTGCTCGCCTGCCGGATTGCCGGACCGCTCACCGCCCTGTTCGGCCTCTACGTGGTGCTGCACGCCACCGTTACGCCCGGAGGCGGCTTCCAGGGCGGCGTGATCCTCGCCTCCGGAACCCTGCTGATCTACCTCGGCGAGGGCTATGTCGGCTGGCGCGACGCCGTGCGCAGCCCCTGGCTCGACGCGCTGGAAGGCGGCGGCGCGCTGCTTTTCGCCCTGTGCGGGCTGGCGCCGATGCTCACGGGCGCCGCCTTCATGCAGAACGTCCTGCCGCTCGGCACCTTCCGCGACCCGTTCTCCGGCGGCCTGATGCTGGTGGAGAACCTCGGCGTCGCGATGGCGGTGGCGGGCGGCTTCACCCAGCTCTTCCTCGAATTCATGGAGGAGACCCGCGAGGCGGACGAGCCCGACGAGCCGGGAGAGGAATCGGCGTGAGCATGCTGCCCTATGCGGTCGCCGCGTGGCTGTTCGGAATAGGCCTCTACGGCATCGCCACCAGCCGCAACTTCATCCACCTCGTGGGCTGCCTCGGCGTCTGCCAATCGGCGACCTACGTGCTCCTGCTCGGTCTCGGCTATCGCTGGGGCAGCATCGCGCCGATCTTCTACGACCACCCGCCGGGCACGCCCGCCGTCGACCCGGTGATGCAGGCGCTGGTGCTCACCGACATCGTGGTCGGCGCAACCCTGACGGCGCTGCTCCTCGTGCTGACGATCCAGGCCTACAAACGCGGCGGCAGCCTCGATCCGGAAAAGCTCCGGCCGATGCGCGCGGGCAGCAAATCCGGGCGTGGCCAGGGATCGAGCCGGGGCAAGGACGAGGAGCGGACGGCGCCGTGACTGCCTTTCCCGCCGTCCTTCTTCCGCTGCCGGTTGCGATCCCGCTCGTGGTCTGTGCCGCGATGCTGGCAACCGCCCATCTGCTGCCGGGCCGGGTCCCCGACATCCTGGCGACCCTCGCGGCGCTCGGCGTCGCGATCCTGTCCGCCTTCATCGCCGCGCACGCCGCCGATGGGCCCCTGGTCTACTGGTTCGGCGGCTGGGAGCCGCGCGACGGTGTCCACCTCGGGATCGGCTTCTCGGTGGACGAGGCCAGCGGCTGGGTCGCGGCCTTCATCGGCCTGCTCTACGCGCTGACCTTCGTGTTCGCCTGGGGCTTCTTCGGCCGGACCCACGGACACTTCCAGATCCTGATGCTGCTGTTCCTGGCCGCCATGGTCGGGTTCTGCTTCACCCGCGACATGTTCAACCTGTTCGTGTGGTTCGAGGTGATGAGCGTCGCCGCCTTCGCCCTCACGGCCTACCATCTGGAGGAGTCTGCTCTCTCGGGTGCCATCAACTTCACGGTGATCAACAGTCTCGCGGGCTTCCTGATGCTCGGCGGGATCGGATTGATCTACGCGCAGACCGGCACCCTCGACTTCGAGGGGATCGCGGCTGCGGTGGCGCGGGGCGGCCGTGATCCGGTGGTGGCCGGGGCCTTCTGCCTCGTTGCGGCGGCCTTGATGATCAAGGGCGCGATCGTGCCGTTCCAGTTCTGGCTCGCCGACGCCCACGCGGTGGCGCCGAGCCCGGTCTCGGTGATCTTCTCCGGATCGATGGTGTCGCTCGGGCTGTTCGGCCTCGCGAAGGTCAGTGCCGTCGTGTTCGCGGGCTCCGATCAGGTCCAGCACGGACTGCCGGTGCTCCTGACCGCGCTGGGCAGCTTCACCGCTCTGCTCGGCGGCTGGATGGCGCTGCTGCAGCGCCACCTCAAGCGGATGCTGGCCTTCTCCACGATTTCCCATGCCGGGATCATGCTCACCGGCATCGGCGCCCTCTCGGCGGATGGAACCGGCGGGATGCTCGTCTACGTGGTCGGTCATGGGCTGGTGAAGGGCGCCCTGTTCATGGTTGCCGGCATCCTACTGGCCACGCGGGCGAGCATCGACGAGATTGCCCTCCGCGGCCTCGGGCGGGGCATCGGGCCGGCCGGGATCGCCATGGCGATTGCCGGGCTGCTGCTCTGCGGCCTGCCGATCGGGGTGCTCGACCAGGGAACGCGCGGCGTTCAGGGGGCGCTGGCGCAGCAGGGCCACGGGATCGCTCTGGCAGCCGGCGCCATCGGCGCGGCGCTGACGGGCGCCGCGGTCCTGCGGGCGGCGGGCCGCATCTTCCTCGGGCTCGGCCCGGATTCCGGCGACGAGGCCGGGGCTCCGAGCGAGGACGAGCGCGAGAAGGCAAACCGCCCCCTCTGGCTGATGCTGGCACCCTGCTGCGCCCTGCTCGTCCTCGATGTCGGTCTGCCGGCGCATCTGATCGAGCATGCCCTGCCCCGGGCGGCGTCGGCCTTCATGCACCGCCCTGCCGTCGACACCGTCGCCGAGGGTCCAGGCTGGCTGCCCTGGATGTCCGTGCTGGCGGCGTTGGCAGGCGCGGCCTACGGCCTCCTTCGTGACAGGCTGCCGGCGTTCGTGGTCCGATCGGTCGGCGCGACGCAATCGGCGCCGACGCGCGCTCTGGAAGCCCTGCACAGCGGTTTGATCGGCGACTACGCCGCCTGGCTGGCCGTCGGCGTGGCGATCATCGTGGCCATGCTGGCATTGGCGTGAGGGCCACAGAAGACCAGGATGCGTCGGGCGGCGGTACACCGCGCAGGCTCCGCTGGATTCCCGCGCCTGCTCGACATGCTCATGCGCCTTCCAGCACGTCGGACGTCGAACGACCGCACCTGTCTGTCACTTACTTGTTTCGCCAGGATGTGTAAAATGTGATTCGCCGTCGACGGATCGCGGTTCAATAACGCAACAGGGGCGTTCGCAATGCCTCGCTTCTATTTCGACATCCACGATGGTGAACTTCTCCCCGACGAGGAGGGCACCGAGTGCGCGGATTTCGAAGCCGCTCGGGAGAAGGTGCTTGCCAGCCTGCCGGATGTCGCCGGCTGGATCACGCCTGTCGACAGTGACAATCAGGCCGTCTCCGTGCTGGTTCGCGACGAGATGGGCCGGGAAGTCTATACCGCGACGCTCACATTCGCTGCCAGCAGGCTGGACCAAACGGCCTCGTAGGCGGCGCGGTTCTCGGCGCGCGGGAGCGGAGCGGAAAAGTGGTGCCGCAAGAGGGATTCGAACCCCCGACCCCCTCATTACGAATGAGGTGCTCTACCAGCTGAGCTATTGCGGCCCAGGCCCGACCAGGGCCGTAAACGGCGCGGATCTGGCCGCGCCGGCTGAGGCAGGCTCATACCGGGCCGACCCGCGTTAGGCAAGGCCGGTCACGTCGCGATCAGCGTCAGGCGCGAGGCTCGGCACCGAGCTCGTTGCGCAGGAACGCCGCAACCTCCGCCCGGTCCACCCCTGGTGCGATGAAGCTCTGTCCGATGCCGCGCGCGAGGATGAAGGTCAGCGCGCCGTCGCGGACCTTCTTGTCCTGAGCCATCGCGTCGAGGATCGTCTCGGCATCGCCGCACCCGCCGGGGACGGCCTGAAGACGGGTCGGCAGGCCCGCGAGCGCGAGATGGTTGGCCACGCGCCCCGCATCCTGCCCGGCGCAGAGGCCGAGCCGCGCCGAGAACCGGAAGGCCAGCGCCAGCCCGATCGCCACGCCCTCTCCGTGAACCAGCCGCGCCGGGTCGTAGCCGGTCAGGCGTTCGAGGGCATGACCGAAGGTGTGGCCGAGGTTCAGGAGCGCCCGCTCGCCGTCCTCTCGCTCGTCCCGGGTCACCACCGCGGCCTTGGCGCGGCAGCAGGCCGCCACCGCCGCCTCGCGCTCCGGCCCGCCTGCGAAGATCCCGCGCCAGTTGGCCTCGCACCAGTCGAAGAAGCCGGAATCGGCGATTAGCCCGTATTTGGCGACCTCGGCGTAGCCGGCGCGCATCTCGCGCTCGGACAATGTGTCGAGGGTTGCGGTATCCGCCAGAACCAGGCGGGGCTGATGGAAGGCGCCGATCAGGTTCTTGCCGAGCGGCGCGTTGATGCCGGTCTTGCCGCCGACGGAGGAATCGACCTGGGCGAGCAGGCTCGTGGGCACCTGCACGAAGCGCACGCCCCGCCGCAAGGTCGCGGCCGCGAAACCGGCGAGGTCTCCGACCACGCCGCCGCCCAGGGCCACGACGAGGTCGCCGCGCTCGACCTTCAGGGCCAGCAGGCCATCGCAGACCTGCGCGTAGCCCGCGTAGGATTTCGACCCCTCGCCGGGCGCAACCGTCACGACGCCCGCCTGCAGGCCGGCCCGCTCCAGGCTCGCGGTCAGGCGTTCGGCATAGAGCGCGCCGACGTTCTCATCCGTGACGATGGCTGCGCGGCGCCCCCCGAGTGCGGCCACCTGCTGGCCGGCGCTGCCGATCAGGCCGCGCCCGATCCGGATGTCGTAGGCGCGGCCGCCGTCGAGCGGCACGTGGACCGTCAGCGGGTCCGGAAGGGTGGAAGACTCGGTCACAGGCGGGCTCGCTCAAATCTACTGGGCGGCGACATGGACTGTGCGTTCGCCGTTGAGATGCGCGTCGAGCGCCTCCAGGACGTCCTGGACGACGCGGTCGTGGGACACTTCCCGGGAGATCACCATCACGTCGGCCGCGGCATAGACCGGGTGGCGAACCGCCATCAGGTCGCGCATCGTCCCCTCGGGATCCTCGGTCTGGAGCAGCGGCCGGTTCCCGCGCTTGCGCACCCGACGCATCAGCACGTCGAGATCGGCCTTCAGCCAGACCGACACGGCGGATTCGGCGATGCGCGCACGCGTGGCCTCGCGCAGATAGGCGCCCCCGCCGGTGGCCAGCACCAGCGGGCCGGCCCGCAGCAGCCGCGAGATCACACGCTCCTCGCCGTCGCGGAAGCTCGGTTCGCCGTAGATCGCAAAGATATCGGGGATCGTCAGGCCGGCGGCCGCCTCGATCTCGTGATCGGCATCCTTGAAGATCAGGCCCAGGCGGCTGGCGAGGCGTCGGCCGACGGTGCTCTTGCCCGCGCCCATCAGGCCGACGAGCACGATCGAGCGCACGCCCAGTGCGCGGCGCAGACGCGCCTCGATCGGTTCACCAGCCTCGTCCTCCGCGATCATCGAAAGCTGCACCGCATCCGTGTGGCGTCCCCGCCTCCCCGACGGTCCCGGGCGCGTGGCACGGGACGGGCTATCATCCTGTGTCAGGCTCTTAGCGCGATTCATGCGCCCTGCGAAACGCATCGCTGTGTCGTTGTGGGCCTTGTCAGCGCCTTGTTCGCGTGATGGAAACCGGGCACCCGCGGCAACTCGGAGCAGGCCTCCGCTTGCCCCGACCCCCGCCGACCGCGCCCGTCCGCCCGAGGTTCGACCGACGTGCCGACCCTGCTTCGTTTCTTTGCCACCCTCGCGATCCTGGCGGGCCTGGTCTTCGCGGCGATGTTCACGCTGGCGAACTTCGTCCAGCCGACCCCGCGGGAGATGACCGTCACGATCCCGGCCTCGAAGCTTCAGCCGGGCAACCGTTGAGCGAGGCCGACGCCGGTGTGGGCGCCGTCCGGATGCCCTGCCCCGAGGCTGTCGATTATCTCGATATGCTGGCGGCGGAGCGCGGCGCCAGCGGCAACACCCTGGTGGCCTACCGGCGCGACCTCGACGATTATCTCGGCTATCTCGGCCGCGCCGGCATCGCGCTGGCCGATGTGGATGCCGGCACGCTCAGGGCCTTCCTGATCGATCTCGAAAGCCGTGGGCTGAAGGCGTCCTCGGCGGCCCGGCGCCTGTCCTGCGTGCGCGGTTTCCACAAGTTCCTCTACGCCGAGGGAGACGCTCGCGCCGATCCCAGCGTCGCGGTCTCGGGGCCGCGCCGGGGCCGCGTGCTGCCCAAGATCCTGTCCGTCGCGGAGGTCGACCGCCTGCTCGCCACCGCGCAGGAGGCGGTCGCGGCCGAGCAGGCGCCGGGCCCGGCCCGCCGGGCGCGGCGGATGCTCTGCCTGCTCGAACTCCTCTACGCGACGGGCCTGCGCGTCTCCGAACTTGTCGCCCTGCCCCGGGCCGCGGGGGTCAGCCGTGAGCGCTATCTCTTCATCAAGGGAAAGGGCGGCCGGGAGCGCCTCGTGCCCCTCACGGAGGCGGCCCGTGCCGCCATGGCGGCCCACCTTGCGGCCGTGCCGGAGGAATCCGCCTGGCTGTTTCCCGCCGACAGCGACAGCGGCCATCTGACCCGGCAGGCCTTCGCCCGGGATCTCAAGGCGGCGGCGGTGGCGGCTGGGCTGCGGCCCGATCGCGTCAGCCCGCACGTGCTGCGCCATGCCTTCGCCAGCCATCTGCTGCAGAATGGCGCCGATCTGCGCATCGTCCAGGAATTGCTCGGCCACGCCGACATCTCCACGACGCAGATCTACACGCACGTCCTCGATGAGCGCCTGAAGGCGATGGTACGCGATCTGCACCCGTTGATGGACGGCTGAACGCAACTCCGCGGCGAATGTCGTGGGGCTCTGTCGTCCGCACCAATTGTACAGGTTTAGCGAACTGCCTAAGAGTGGCGTTTCGCCATACCGGTATGTGAGACCGACTTTACCAGAGAGAGATCATTCCGATGTCAGGCCCGACTGCTTCGCAGAGCGGCGCTGAGCCGAACCCGGCGGGGCATGCGACGACCGACGAGCCATCGCAGCAGGACCGGCAGCGCCTCGACAACCAGCTGTGCTTCGCGGTCTACGCTGCCGCGCACGCCTTCGGCCGCGCCTATCGCACGCTCCTCGGCCGGCACGAGCTGACCTACCCGCAATATCTCGTGCTGCTCGTGCTGTGGGAGCAGGACGGCCTGTCGGTGAAGGAGATCGGCAACCGTCTGTTCCTCGACTCGGGGACGCTGACGCCGTTGCTCAAGCGTCTCGAAGCGTCAGGTCGTGTCCGGCGTGCCCGGGACCGTGTCGACGAGCGGCAGGTCAGCATCTTCCTGACCCCGGCCGGCGAGACGCTGCGTGATGTCCTCGCCTGCATCCCCGACGAGGCGGGCGGCCGGACCGGACTCGACACGAAGGGCCGCCAGAACCTGCTGCACGATCTCGTCACCCTCAGGCTGGGCCTTCAGTCCGGGCTTATTCCGGACTAGCCGATCCTGACGGGCCCCGGGGCGGCCTGAGGCCGGCCCCGGGGTTTCGGCACGCGGCCGGTCCGACCTCAGGACTGCGTCTTGAGGTAGGCGATCACGTCGTTGATCTTCTTGTCGTCCGGGTAGCCCTGGAAGATCATCTTGGTGCCCGGCACCTTCGCCTTCGGGTTCTTCAGCCACTCGTGAAGATTGGCCTCGTCCCAGGTGATGCCGGAATTCTTCAGCGCGGCGGAGTAGCTGTAGCCCTCGTAGGTGCCCGCCTTGCGGCCGACGACGCCCTTCAGGTCCGGACCCACGCCGTTCTTCTGAAAGTTGTGGCACGCCTTGCACGGGGCGAATGCCTTCTCGCCGGCGGCCGCGTCGCCGGCCTCCTGGGCCTGAACTGACAGCGGGATCAGGGCGGCAAGGACGGCGCCGAGAACGAGTGAACGCATGGATTTCCTCCTGTTGGCCGCCGGCGCGGCAGCGCTGAAGGCAGAGCTTGCCTGCCTGGAACAGCTCTAAATGAATCCCCACGCACGGTGCAACGGCCTAGTCTCCTGAAGCTGCGCACCGGGCGCTGGATCGGCGCCCGCGTCCGGCCGCCGTCTGCCTCAACACGGAAGCTTCGGCATTGGCTCCCTGCGGCACTTGGAAGCTTCGAGATGCCGGGCGAGGCCGCGATCGCGACCGCGTGGTCCGGGTGCTTGTCGACGGGAGCCCAGGCCCTGTAAGTTCGCCGCTGCCGTGCCGACGAACCAGACACCGCTCCCAGAAAGCCTGACGCATCTGCTCGTCGCGCCGTCACCGCGCGCGGCCACGGCCGAGCCGCACCGCAGGCCGCGCTCGGCGCGATGCGCGGACCGGAACTCGGCTCAGAATGCGACGCATCCGGCGCTGGAAGCGACGCTGCTGCGCGGCTTCGTCTACGGCGTGACGGGCATCGTTTGGCTCGTCGTGCTGGCGCTGACATTGCGCCATCTGACGCGCTGAGCAGGCGGCGCATGGGCGTGTGACACCTCCCTGTGGATAGTGGTGGCCGACCCGCTAAGCCGTAGACTTCACCGCTATCTCGTCATTGAAATCCGGTATCGAGGTGCTCGATTACGGCGGGGATCGACCCGATCGCTCCGCATATCGTGTGCTGGGAACCGGACTATGAGCCTGACCGGACGCTTCTGGTTTCGGAGAACCTGGACCGGCCGCCTCATCCTCCTCGTCGAGGAAGAGCGACCGCGCTGGTTCGGGCGCGGCGCCGGCAAGCCGCGCTGGCGCAACGCCAAGCTGATGGACTTCGCCGAGCCCGAGCTGAGACCGCTCATGACCATGGAGAAGCATCACCGCTCGGGCGCCACCTCGGCGCAGGTTCGGACGCTCCGGCCCGTTCCCTCCACGCCGGAGCCGAAGGCCGCCAACGGCTGAGCTGCCGTTCAGGGACGCGCCCGTCAAAGCGGGTGCTGTTCCGGGCGGCTTCGATCACCACCTGGGAGGTCCGCACCCGTCGAGGCGCGCTTCTGAGCCGGTGACGAAGCCTATGCCACGCTATTTCTTCCACACCCAGATCGGCGAGGACGTGATCACCGATCCCACCGGGATCGAGCTGCGCGATCCGGACGAGGCCTGGGAGAGGGCCCGTGCCACGATCCGCGCCGCCCTTCGCTCCCCCCAGGAGCAGTCTCGGCTGATGACCGCCTGCCTGGTCGTGACCGATGCCGCGGGCGAGGTGGTCCTGGAATTTCCGTTCAGCGAGGCGGTCACGCCGCCTCCGCCGGAGGATCCCACGGTTCACTGACAGCGGCGGTCCGGCAACCGCGCCCTACATCGCGGCGGACGCTATGGACGAGGATCCGTGACAGGATGGATACGCCCCCCAACGATCTCGACGCACATGCGCTCGGCCGCGCCGCGCCCCTGAAGGGCCTCGCCCGCGAGGCCTGCCCCTACGCCGAGGGGACGGAGGCGCGCAAACTTTGGCTCGCCGGCTACAATGAAGCCCTGACGGCCGGCGTCGAGCCCGTCACCGGTGGGATCGCCAAGGATCCGGTCCACACGCCGTCCGGTCTGGTGCGCTGATGGATGCGCGGACCGGAACGAGCGTCGGCGCACCCAGGCACCCGGCCCTGAACCGCAAGGCGGTGGGCGCCGTGGTGCTCGGCAACGCCCTCGAATTCTACGACTTCACCGTCTACGCCTTCTTTGCCAAGGCGATTGGTGAGGCATTCTTCCCGGCCAACGACCCGACCCACAGCCTGCTCGCCTCGCTGGCCTTATTTGGCATCGGCTACGTCATGCGGCCGATCGGGGGCGCGCTGATCGGCGCCTTCGCGGACCGCGCCGGTCGCAAGCCCGCGATGCTGATCACCATCGCGCTGATGGCGGTCGGCATGCTGATGCTGGCGGTCTGCCCGTCCTACGCGACGATCGGCGGCTGGGCGCAGGTCATCGTTATCGCCGGCCGGCTCGTTCAGGGCCTCGCGCTCGGCGGCGAGGTCGGCCCGTCGACGGCCTACCTGCTGGAGGCGGCGCCCCCGGAGCGGCGCGGTTTCGTAACGAGCTGGCAGATCGCCAGCCAGGGCTGCGCCGCCTTGTTCGCCGGTCTCGTGGCGACCACGCTGGCGCTGACGGTCGGGGACCGCGCCATGGCGGAATGGGGCTGGCGGCTGATGTTCGCGCTCGGCCTGTGCGTGGTCCCGGTGGGCCTCGTGATCCGCAGCCATCTTCCGGAGACGGCTGGCGCCGCGGAGGATCCGCACGCGGCCGCCTCGACGCTCGCCGTGGTCCGGCGGCTCCTGCGCGAGCACGGTCGGCTTCTCGGCCTCACCTTCCTGGTCATATCGGCCTCCACGGTCTCGAATGCCGTCGGCACCAACATGCCGGTCTATGCCGGCGCGACGCTGGGCCTGAGCGAGACGGCGTCCACCGCGGTGCCGATCGCGCTGGGCCTCGCCTCGGTGGTGTTCCCGTTGCTCGGCGGCTGGCTCGCAGATCGTGTCGGGCGACGGCCGGTGATGATCTGGCCGCGGGCGCTGATCCTGGTTCTCGCCGTCCCGGCCTTCGCCTGGGTGCTGCACGCTCCGAGCGCGGCAAGTGTCTACGCGGTGACGTTCCTGCTCTCGGCCCTGTCCTCGATCAACGCCGCGGCCGTGATCGTCGGCATCCCCGAGGCGCTGCCGCGGGCGGTGCGCAGCGCCGGCCTGTCGATCGTCTACGCGGTGGCGGTCTCGGTGTTCGGCGGCAGCACCAACTATCTCGTGAACTGGCTGATCGCCGCGACCGGAGACCGGCTCGCGCCCGCCTACTACCTCGCGGCCTTCAGCCTCGTCGGGACGGTCGCCGCGCTGCTGCTGCCGGAAACCCGCGGGCGCGATCTCGACGCCGATACCGAGGCGTAGCGGCAGGCAGGAAATGCCGTTCTCGGGTCCGCCGGTCGACGCCGGCAGGTCGCTCATTGGACGCCGCTGCGCTGTCGGCTCAGCCGCCACCCCGTCATCCCGGGGCCGCGCGGCGGAGCCCGGGATCCAGACCCGCCGAGGTGCCGAGTGCTGGCGCAGTTTGCGGTTCGGGATTCCAGGCTCGCCTTTGGCGCCCCGGAAAGACGCCGCGGGAGGCCTGACGCCGTTCATGTGCGTTCCCGCACGACACTCGCGCGGGGCGACGGATTGCGCGTGGTTCGACGCTAGGTCGCTGGCACGGCCAGGACTAGACCGCGTCCATGCCGATTCCCGCTGAGACGCGCCGCCCGCTGGTCCTCGCCGCGGTGATGGCAGCGATGTTCATGATCGCCATTGAGGCGACTATCGTGTCGACGGCCATGCCGCAGATTGCCGGCCAGCTCGGCGACCTCCACCTCTATGCCTGGGTCTTCGCCTCGTTCCTCCTGACCCAGACCGCCACGACGGTGGTGTTCGGCAAGCTGTCGGATCTCTACGGCCGCCGGCCGGTGCTGCTGTTCGGCATCGCGGTCTTCCTGATGGGGTCCCTGCTCTGCGGCCTCGCCTGGTCGATGCCGTCCCTGATCCTGTTCCGCCTCGTCCAGGGCGTCGGCGCAGGCGCGATCCAGCCGGTGAGTCTGACGGTGGTCGGCGATCTCTACTCGGCGCGGGAGCGCGGCCGCGTCCAGGGCTACCTCGCAAGCGTCTGGGGCATCTCCTCGGTGGCTGGACCGCTGGTCGGCGGCCTGATCATCGGCCATCTGAGCTGGCCGTGGATCTTCTGGATCAACCTGCCGATCGGCGTGATCGCGGCCGGCCTGTTCCTCCGCTTCCTGCATGAGGGCGTCGAGCGTCGCAGCCGCCAGATCGACGCCCTGGGCGCTGCCTTGTTCACCGCCGCCATCGCGGCTCTGATGATCGCGTTGACCGCGGCGGGGGACTCGGCCGCCGCGGCTCTGTGGCCGGCTATGGGCTTCGTGGTTGCCGCGATCCTGTTCGTGCTTCAGGAGCGGCGGGCTCCCGATCCGATGCTCGATATCCGCCTGTGGATGCAGCGGCCGATCGCCACCGCCAACACCGCGACCCTCCTCTCCGGCATGACGGTGATCGGGCTCACGGCGTTCCTGCCGATGTACGTCCAGGGTGTATTGCGGCAATCGCCCCTGATCGCCGGCCTGACGCTGACTCTCATGGTGCTCGGCTGGCCGATCGGCGCCACCACGGCGGCGCGCAGCTTCGTGCGCTTCGGACTGCGCCCGATCCTGCTGGTCGGCGCGACCCTGCTGCCGCTCGGTGCGACCGCGTTCGTGGCCCTGGGTCCCTCGAGCTCACCGGTCGTCGCGGCCTGCGGCTCGGTGGTGATGGGCCTCGGCATGGGGTTCCTGTCGACCGCCGCCATCGTGATCATCCAGGACAGCGTCGCCTGGGCGCAGCGCGGGGCGGCGACGGCCTCGAACATCTTCGCGCGCAACCTCGGCTCGACATTAGGGGCCACCGTCCTCGGCGCCGTGCTGAATTACCGGCTGGCGCATCCCGCGAGCGGACCGACGGTCAATTCCGACGAGCTGCGGCGCCTGCTCGACGACCCGGCAAGCCTCGGCCCCGGGGGCGACGCGATCCGCGACGGACTCCAGCACGCCCTCCACGGCACGTTCTGGACGGTCTTCGCGGTCGCCGTGCTGACCCTGCTCCTGTCACTCCTGGTTCCGCCCGTGGCGCTCTCGGATCGCCCGCGCGAACTCGCGGTGGAGTAAGCCCCCGGCCGGCGCTTCCGTGCGGCCGCGTCATGCTCTAGCGTCCGGCCATGCCCCTCGTGCCGCCCCCGCGTCCAGCAGCCAGCCAAGCGGCGGATATTCCGCCGACCAGCGTGCTCAATGCCAATCAGCCCGAATGGACGGTGGGCGACCTCGCCGGCGCGCTCAAACGGACGCTGGAGGACGCGTTCGGCCATGTGCGCCTGCGCGGCGAGATCTCGGGCTATCGCGGGCAGCACGGATCGGGCCATGCCTATTTCTCCCTGAAGGACGGTCAGGCGCGCATCGACGCGGTCGTCTGGAAGGGGGTGTTCGGGCGCCTCCGCCAGCGTCCCCAGGAGGGGCTGGAGGTCATCGCCACCGGCCGCATCACCACCTTCGCGGGCAAGTCCTCGTACCAGATCGTGGTCGAAAGCCTGGAGCCGGCGGGCCTCGGCGCCTGGATGGCGCTGCTGGAGGAGCGCAAGAAGCAACTCGCCGCCGAGGGGCTGTTCGCCCCGGAACACAAGCGCGCGATCCCCTACCTGCCGCAGGTCGTCGGCGTCGTCACTTCGCCGACAGGCGCGGTGATCCGCGACATCCTCCACCGGCTGGAGGACCGCTTTCCCCGCCCCGTCCTGGTCTGGCCGGTCCGGGTCCAGGGCGACGGGGCTGCCGAGGAGATCGCGGCCGCGATCCGCGGCTTCAACGCGCTGAAGCCCGGCGGCCCGGTCCCGCGCCCGGACGTGCTGATCGTCGCCCGCGGCGGCGGCTCCATCGAGGATCTCTGGGCCTTCAACGAGGAATGCGTGGTCCGCGCCGCCTTCGAGAGCGCGATCCCACTGATCTCGGCGGTCGGGCACGAGACCGACACGACGCTGATCGATTACGTCTCCGATCGACGCGCCCCGACACCCACGGGCGCCGCCGAGATGGCCGTGCCGGTCCGCGCCGACCTGATCGCCACCGTTGCGGATCTCTCCGCCCGGAGCGTCGGGGCGGTCGGCCGCCGGATCGAGCGCGATCGGGTCGACCTGCGGGCACTCGGCCGGGCGCTGCCGAGCGCCGACGCCCTGCTCGCCGCCAAACGGCAGCGGCTCGATCTCGCCGAGGCCCGCCTCGCCCCGGCCCTGGCGGCGGGCGCAAGCCGTCACCGGGCGCGGCTTCAGTTGCTCCTCGACCGGATGGCCCGCCGCTCGCCCGATGTGGCGCTCGCCAACGCCCGCGCGCGGCTGGCGCGGATCGACCACCGGCCGCTCCAAGCACTGCGCAACGACGTGCAGCGCAAGGGCGAGGCGCTTGTCCAGCTCGCCCGCCGCCTCGTCGTCGCCCGGGACGCCAGCCTGGAACGGGCCCGGGCGCTTCAGGCGCGCCGCGCCGACCGTCTGCTCGCCCTCTCGGACCGCCTCATTCAGGCGGGGACGCGCAGTGTCGAGCGCCGGCGCGACCGGCTGGAGGGCTTGGCGGGATTGCTCGGCTCGCTCAGCTACCGCGCCGTGCTCGAACGAGGCTACGTGCTCGTGCGGGACGCCGCCGGCCTCCCGGTGCGGCATGCCGCGGATGCGGCGGCGGCACAGAGACTTCGCCTTCAATTCGCCGACGGCAGCGTCGAGGCGATTCCCGACGACGGAGCCGATTCATCCTCGGCCGGCAAGGCCGCGCGTCGGGTCGGCCCGCGGACGCCGTCAGCCTCTCGCGCCGCGGAGCGGCGGACGCCCGCGAAGCCGGCCGCGCCGGTGCGACAGGGTTCGCTGTTCGACGCCTGACGCGGGCCGCGCGGGCTCAGGCGGGCCCGACGCGGTAATGGTAGCGGTAGAGTTCCGTTCCGAAGCCGAGCCCGCCGTAGAGCGCCCGCGCCGGCGTGTTGGTGGCGACCACCTGCAGGCAGGCCGACCGTGCACCCGCCTGCCGCGCCCACCGCAACAGCGCCGTGACCGCCCGCTTGGCGTGGCCCCGGCCGCGCAGGGCCTCGGGCGTGACCACCGACTCGATGACCAGAAGCTCGCGATCAAGCACGCCGAAGGCGATCGCCGCGATACCCGCCTCCGCTGCGGCCGCCGCGAAGGCGCGCGGCTGGACCAGGGCCGCGACCGTGTCGCGGAACACCTGCGCGGCGCCGGCATCGGCCCTGTTCACCGCGTCGCGCAGGGCCAGCCACTCGGCTCCGGGCTCCGAAGCGACCGCGACGGACGGATCCGGAACCGCCGAGAGGCCGTCGAGGTCGCGGTAGAGCGTGCAGGTCTCATCGACCACCGCGTAGCCGGATCCCGCAAGAAGCGGTTCCATCTGCGGCGCGATCTCCGGGATCCGGAAGATCGCTCGCTGCCCGAGACGGCCGTAGATCGCGCGCGCGGCCGCGATGGCCGGCTCCGGCGGCCCGCTACCGCGCAGGGGATTGACGGAGTTCTGCCGCTTCGACGGCCCTCCGGCGGCGCGCAGAAGATAGCCCTGAACCAGCAGCTGGCGCGGGCTCGGCCAGGCGTTGAGACAGGCTTCCTCGACGCGCCAGGCGAGCTCGCGGTCCGCGATCATGGCATCCTCCGGCGGCGGTGATCGCACGCGGCCCGGACTCGGCCAACAGGCGCTCCGGGAAGTCTTCGGCCATGCGGCGTCGCGTACGCTTGAAGCCTCTCGGGCTCGCGCGATGTCTCGGCGATGTCTGAACCTGAAATCCTGTTCTGCCTGCATTTTCTGGGTGGCAGCGCGCGAAGCTGGGCGCCGCTCGCGCGCGCCCTCGACGGCGCGTTGACGTGCGTGCCCGTAGACTTGCCGGGATTCGGCCAGGAAGCCGGCAAGACGGGCTTCTCCGTCGCCGCCATGGCCGACCACGTGGCTGCGGCTGTGCGCGGCCGGGCGCCCACGCATTACGCGATCGCGGGTCACAGCATGGGCGCCAAGGTGGCCCTGGCCCTGGCGCGCCGCGCCGAGGACGGTGAGCCGGGCCTTGCCGGGCTGACCGATCTGGTTCTCGTCTCCGGCTCCCCGCCGAGCCCGGAGCCGATCCCGGAGGATCGCCGAGCACAAATGATCGCCTGGATCGATGCGGATCCCGAGACGCGCCGCCGGGAGGCGCAGGCCTTCGTGCGCGAGAACGTTGGCGCCGCACTGGATTCCGACACGGAAGCCCGGGCCGTGGCGGACGTTCTGCAGGCATCGCCCGATGCGTGGAAGGCGTGGCTCGAATCCGGGGCGCGCGAGGATTGGTGCCGCCGCATCGGGGTCCTGCGCACGCCGGCGCTGATCCTGGCAGGCTCCGAGGACGCGGATCTCGGGCCGGATGCGCAGCAGGCACTGATGACGCCGCATCTGGCGTTTCACCGCCGCGTCACCGTCGACGGCGTTGGTCATCTCCTGCCGCTGGAGCGACCCGAGATCCTGGCCGAACGGGTGCTCGATCATGTCGGCGATTGGCCGCGCGGATCGGCGCAAACAGCCTCTGCGGTGCCACCGGCCTACCGGGCGCTGATCGCCTCGGACCGGGTCAACAGCCGTTTGCGCTCGGTCCTCGACGCCCGCGCCGAGCCGGATGATCCGGCCTATTGCCCGAACGCCGTCGATCCGGTGGAACTCGCGCTGCTGCGCGCCGTCCTCGTCCATGTCCTGCCGGTCCCGGGCATCGATGCGGCAGGCCGGCTCGACAGACGTCTGGCCGAGGGCGCCGGCGACGGATGGCGCTACGCGGCGCTGCCCCCGGACGCGGAGGCCTATTCCGCGGCGTTGCGCACGCTCGATGCGGCCGCGCGAGCCGTACATAACCGGCCGTTCCTGGCCCTCGACATGGAGGCGCAGGCCGCGCTTCTCGTGCTCACGCAGCGCGGGGATATGACGGTGCCGGAGAGTCTCGGCGGCCGGCTGGACGCCGACCGGATGCGGTTCTGGTTCGAGGATCTGCGCGCCGACGCCACCAAGCTCTGGCTGGCTCAGCCGGCGGCTCTGGCGCGGATCGGGTTCTCGGGGATCGGCGCGGGCGGCGACCGGCCGGGCGCGATCGCCGAGGGGCTGCCCGGGTTCCATGACGTCGGGCTCGATGCGCCGGAGCCCTGGGAGCCTCGACCCGCGCAGGTGGAGGCGGCACGATGAACCTCGCCGGGATGCGCACCTACCGCGCGGACGATGTCGTCGACGCGGTCATCGTCGGGACCGGGGCCGGGGGCGCCCCGCTCCTCGCCAGGCTCGCGGCGGCCGGCCTGAAGGTCGTCGCCCTGGAGGCCGGACCGAATTTCACGCCGGAGCGCTTCGCCTTCGACGAGACGCTCGCCGACGAGATCTACTGGACCGAGGAGCGCCTGAGCAGCGGCTCGACGCCGGAGGCCTTCGGCGGCAACAACAGCGGCACCGGGGTCGGTGGTTCGACGCTGCATTGGGGCGCCTTCGTGCCCCGGGCCGATGCCCGGGACCTGCGGCTCCACACGGAGACCGGCGAGGGCGTCGACTGGCCGGTCACCTACGACGAGCTGCTTCCGTACTACGAGCGGGTCGAGCGCTTCCTGGGCGTCTCGGGAGCGCAGGCCTATCCGTGGGATCCCGAGCGCCGGTATCCCCTCCCCCCGGTGCCGCGCAACGGCCCGGCGCGGATCATGGCCGAGGCCTGCGACACGCTCGGCATCCGGTGGGCCGATGCCCCCGCCGCGGTCGTCTCCCGCGACTTCGACTCCGAGGGCGGGCCGCGCCGCAACGCCTGCATCAATTGCGGCTACTGCCACCAGGGCTGCCGCAACGGCGCCAAGGCGAGCATGGACGTGAGCTACCTGCCGCTGGCCGTGACCCATGGCGCTGAGATCCGGCCCGAGGCATTCGTGCACGGCCTCGAGCGCGGTGCCGACGGCCGGGTCACCGCGGTGGTCTACCGGCAAGGCGGCCAGGACCTGCGCCAGCGCTGCGCCGCGGTGTTCCTCTGCGCCGGCGCGGTGGAGACGCCGCGCCTGCTCCTGCATCTCGGGATGGCCAATTCGAGCGACCAAGTCGGGCGCAACTACATGGGCCATGTCGCCACGCAGGTCTGGGGCACGTTCCCGCACGAGGTGCGGATGAACCGGGGCTACCCGTCCGCCCTGATCACCGAGGATTTCATCCGGGCCGGTGCCGATTTCGCCGGCGGCTACCTCGTCCAGAGCCTCGGGGTGGTGCCGGTGACCTTCGGCAATGCAGTCGCGCGCGGGCGCGGCCTTTGGGGCAAGCCCCTGCTCGACTACCTCGATCGCTACAACAACCTCGCGGGCATCGGCATCAACGGCGAGACCCTGCCCTGCGACGCGAACATCCTGAGCTTGTCGGACGAGACCGACGCGCGCGGGATGCGCAAGGCCCATATCAGCTTCGGCTACAGCACCAACGAGAACCGCCTGAACGCGCACGCGACGAAGGTCATGCGGAGCCTGTGGGAGGCGGCGGGCGCCGAGGACATCTGGGTGCTGGAGCGGGTCGCCCACACGATCGGCACCTGCCGGATGGGGCGCGACCGATCGAGCGCGGTTGTCGATCCCACCGGCCGCAGCTTCGACATCGACAACCTGTGGATCTGCGACGGCTCGACCTTCCCGAGTTCGCTGGCCGCCAACCCGGCGCTCACCATCATGGCGCTGAGCCTGCGCACCGCCGAGGCGTTCCTGGCGGCCGGAGTGTCGGGGCGGCGCTGACGCGCCGACCGATCACGCTTATCGAACCGCGTCGCGGAGTTCCGCCAAACCGCGCCGCTGCCGGCCCTCCGCGTCGAAATTTGCGGGATCAAGCCAGGCCGCGAAGCCGGCGCGGACCCGTGGCCACTCGGCATCGGTGATCGAGAACCAGGCCGTGTCGCGGGAGCGGCCCTTTACCACGAGGGCATTGCGGAAGATGCCCTCGAAGGTGAAACCGAGGCGCAGGGCGGCCGCCCGGGACGGGGCGTTGAGGCTGTCGCATTTCCACTCGTAGCGGCGGTAGCCCAGTTCGTCGAAGGCCCGGGCCATCATCAGCGCCATCGCCTCCGTGGCGGCGGGCGCGCGCTGAAGCTTCGGTCCGAAATGCAGATGGCCGACCTCGATCACCCCGTTGCCCGGGTCGATCCGCAGGTATGAGGCGATCCCCAAAGCCTCTCCGCTCGCGCGGTCGAGCACCACGTGGAAGAGCGGATCCTGACTGGCCTCCATCGTCGCGAGCCGTCCGCGGTAGACGGCTTCGCTCGCGGGCATCTCGTCGCCGAGATAGGTCCAGCCGCGCATATCGGGCGCTGCACTGTAGGCCGCGAACAGGGCGGCCGTGTGAGCCTCCGCGACCAAGGGCACGACCCGGCAGGTGCGGCCCTCCAGAGGCGACCGCGGCGGCCGCGGGCGCGCCGTCCAATCTGATAGGTCCGGACCGATCGGCTGGCCGAAGGCGTTGAGGCGCGCGCTCATGTCGGGCTTCGCTCGGCGATGAGGTCGGCGAGAACCTGTTCGCCCTCCGCCTGGAAGCCGGCGATGACGCCGTCGCGGTCCGCCCCGGGCCTGTTCTGGCTCATCTTCCACTTCCCTTCGATGCGGGTGATCGGGATTTCGACGCCGACGAGCGCCCGGACCTGCGCGGCGACGAACGGCTCGGGCGCATCCGACACGGCCCAGGGCGCCGCCCGCGGAGCCTCGCGCAGGGCGGTGAGGTCGGCGATCTGTCGGTGCAGCCAGTCCGCCGCCTCGATCACACGGGGTCGGCCCCAGGCATGGACGGTCGCGTAGTTCCAGGTCGGCACCACCCGCCCGTGCTCGCGCTTGCTCGCGTACCAGCTGGGGGTGACGTAGCCCTGAGGTCCCTGGAATACCACTAGGCACTCCTCCACCGCGGCAAGCTCGCGCCCTTGCGGGTTGGCGCGGGCGAGGTGGGCCCTCAGCGTGCCGTGCTCCCCGACCACATCGAGGAGGAAGGGTATCGGGTTGGCGATGAGGCCGCCCGGCCCGGCGGTGACCAGAAGGCCCAGCGGATGGGCGCGGATCAGCGCGTGCTGAGCAGCCTGACTGTCCTCCCGGAAATGCGGCGGCTGGTACATCGCGCCTGTCCTGTCTGGCACTTGGATACGGCTCTGCTTGACCCGTCGGCGGACCAGGCGAAAGGTCCAATTCTTCGAACCCGACTGGACCAGTTTGCACGATGCCCAGGGGGCCGCTTCCGCTGACCGTCAGTCTCGATCCGGCGGCGCCGCTGCCGCTGCACGTGCAGCTCCGTGAGGGCCTGCGCACGGCCATCCTCGACCGCCGCCTGCCACGCGGTGCACGGCTGCCGGCCTCGCGCGTTCTCGCGGCGGATCTCGGCTGCGCCCGCGGGACCGTGGTGCTGGCGCTGGAACAGCTCACCGCGGAAGGCTACCTGACGGCGCGGCCCGGCTCGGCCACGCGCGTCGCCGCGATCTTGCCGGACGACGCGGTCCCGCATTCCGGGCCGGTCACCCGCATGGCTACTGGGCCGGCACCGACGCTGTCGCGGCGCGGGGCCGAGCGCGTCCGTTCACCGCCGCAGCGCTACATGGCGGGACCCGGGGTCCCCGACGCCTTCGCGCTCGGCCGTCCGGCCGTGGACGCATTCCCCTACGAGGTCTGGGCGCGCCTGCTCCAGGCAGAGTGGCGCCACGGTCCGGCCGAGCGGATCGACCCGCGCGGCTCACCGGCGCTCCGCAGCGCGATCGCCGCCTTCCTCGCGCAGGCCCGCGGCGTCGTCTGCGAGGCCGACGACGTCATCGTCACGGCAGGCATCCGCCAGAGCCTGCGCCTTCTGGCCGAGTTGCTCCTCGACCCGGGCGGAACCGCCTGGGTCGAGGAGCCGGGCTTTCCCGGGATCGCCCGGGCGCTGGCGGGCGCGGGCCTGCGTGTCGCGCCGATACCGATCGGGCCGGGCGGCCTCTCGGCAAGCCGCGGGGCGGCCGCGGCGCCTGCGGCCCGGCTCGCCGTGGTCACGCCGGCCCAGCATTACCCCCTCGGCTACGCCATGAGCCTCGAGAACCGGTTGGATCTCCTGGCCTGGGCGGATGCGGTCTCGGGCTGGATCGTCGAGGACGATTACGACGGGGCGTACCGCTATGCCGGGCGCCCGCTCGCGCCGCTGCGCGCCCTCGATCGCGGCGGGCGGGTGATCTATGTCGGCAGCTTCTCCAAGCTCCTGCTGCCCGCCCTGGGCCTGAGCTACCTCGTCCTGCCGCGCGGCCTCGTGGCGCCGGTCAACCAAGCCCTCGCCGAAACCGGTCCGGCTCCGCCCGGGATCGGCCAGTGGGCGCTGGCCCGCTTCATCGAGGACGGGCATCTCGCCGGTCACCTGCGGCGGACCCGCCGCCTCTACGCCCTGCGCCAGGAAGCGCTGGTGCAGGCCGCCGGGCGCCACGCAGCGGACGTGATCGCTGTGGCTCCGATGGAGGGCGGGATGCACCTCATCGCCCGGCCGGGACCCGCCTGGACGCCGTCCCTCGCCGATAGCGCCGCCGCTGCCGCGCTCGGTCGAGCCGGAATCTCCGCGGTGGCGCTGTCGGCCTACCATGCCGGTACGCCGGAGCCGGGGCTGCTTCTCGGCTACGCCGCGGTGCCGGAGCGCGCGATCGAGCCGGCCGTGCGGCGGATGGCGGAGACGCTGCGGCTGGCGACGTGAGGCGGTGCACGTCGCGCGGCGACGGCGCCTGTCGGGCCGCGGTCCAAACAGGGGTGTCAGTGGACGAGGGCGCCCGTCTCCGTGAACCGGGCCAGCCGCTCGAGCAGCGGCGCCACCATCACCCGGTCGAGCTGCGGCAGCAGTCCGCTCCGCGCATGCGCGACGTTGGCCTCGGCCTGCTCCCGTGCCCGGCGGTGCCAGGCGGTGCGGTCGCGCTTGCAGTCGGCCCAGGCCCGCTCGATCGATCGGAACACCCGCGGCAGGCGCTCGGCCGGATCGGTGACCAGATCGTAGTCATGATCGACAAGGCTGCCGAAGGTGTGGAAGCCCAGTTCCGACAGCCGCGCGACGGCCCGGGGCGCGCCGACCATCACGAAGGGCAGCCCGGTCGCGGCGGCCTTGAGCGACTTCTCCGTGACGCGCTCGACCCCACCCTCGAAGAAGTCGGTCTCCGAGATGACGGTAAGGTCGCAATCCGAGTAGGCCCGGGTGTCCAGGGTCATCACCATGTCGGTGCCGCCGGCGGGAGGATCGATCCGCCGGGCCTGCCGGGGGATCCAGGCGCCGACATCGGCGAGCAAAGGCCCGAAGGCGGCCTCGATCTCCGGCGGGGCGTGGAAGACGTTGATGCCGCCGGCTTTCGGGTTGTCCTCCCCGATGCCGTGGAACGAGATCAGTCCGTCCCGGTCCATGCCGTTGAGCTGGAACCAGCGGTACAGCAGGACCCGGTGCCAACGCAGGGCCGCGTTCTGGCAGAGGAAGCGCGCGGGCCCGAGATTCCGGGCGAAGGGCGCGTAGCCGGTGCGGTCGAGCGGATGCTGCGGGAACAGCCGCGGGCCCGTCTCCGCGTCGAGCCAGAGGGCGACCTGCAGTGGGAAGAACTCGAAGGTCCAGAAGCGCAGCCCCTCGCCGTAGAGCCCCTCGTAATCCAGGCGCAGCATCCTGTTCTGCGAGACGAGGATGACCCGGTCGCGGGGGATCCCGAGCCCGTCGAGGTTGCGATGCAGCGCCTCGAAGGTCGGGGCGTGGAGCCCCGGGCCCTCGTTCGAGAGGTCGAGGAGGAGCGCCGCGCGTCCAGCGCGCAGATTCTCGGCATCGCCCGGCTGCAGCAGCTCCAGCCGCCCGTTCGCCTCGGGGAAACCCAGGCGGACGAAATCGAGGACGGGCAGGCAGAGCACGTGGTTCGCCTCGCCCGGATCGGCCGTGACGGTGGCGCGCTTCCCCATCCAGCCGAGGGCCGCCGACAGGAAATGGCCGGCTTCGCCCCGCGGGACGAGGAGAATCTCGGAGGTGAGTTGGCTCATCGTGACGCCCGGGCGGCCGGTTCGGAGGCGGGCCACCGCGCCGGTGCCGCGCGGAGCCGGATAAAGACTCCAGGCCGATGCGTCGAGATCGGGCCCCCATTGGTTCAGAGGGACCGCGTGTGAGGTCCGGGCGGTGGGCAACCCGCAGGTCCCGGGTGGTCCGTCTGTCCGGGCCGTCATACCGGGATTTCACAAGCGGAGCCCGGAATTAATCTCCCCGATATGCAAGGCGGTCGGGAGGGGCCGCCGAGGCCCCACCCGACCGCTTATTCCGGTCTGACTCAGTTGCGGCCGGTACCCGTCTGGCCACCCGAGCGGCCGGCGCCCTGGGCGCCGCCCATGTTTCCGCCGCTCATGTTTCCGCCGCTCATGCCGCCACGCTCGGCGCCGCCCGTCCGGCCGCCCTCGTTGCCGCCAGCCTTCATGCCACCCTGCTGACCGCCGCGATCCGAAGCGTTGCGGATGCCGTCCTGCTGGCCGCCGCGCATGTCGCTGTTGCGCATGCCGTCGGTCTTGCGATCCTGGCCGGCCGTGCGGTCCATCCCGCGATCCTGGCCGCGGTCCATACGACCCTCGTTGCGACCATCCTGCCGGCCCTCGTTGCGCGACGCGTTGCGGATGCCGTCCCGCCCGCCGTGCTTGTCGAAGCGCGCGCCGGCGCGCTGCTCGGAGCGGAAGCTGGCGCTGACGGTGCCGCCGCCGCCGCTCAGGCGCCGGTACTCGTCGGAGCCGTAGCGCACGCGCTGACCGCGGATCGTGACGAATCGGTCCTCCTGCACCGTGACGAGCCTCCGATACTCGGGCGAGCCGTACCGGACTCGGTGACCGCGGACGACCACATAGCGCTCACGCGGGCCAGTCTCGCGGACGCTGACGAGGCGCTTGTACTCGGGCGAGCCGTAGAGCACGCGCTGGCCGCGGATGACGACGTAGCGCTCGCGCGGGCCGCGGTTCTCGGTGACGATCAGGCGGCGATATTCCGGCGAGCCGTAGACGACTCGGCGGCCGCCGATGAACACGAAGCGGCCCTCGCGGCGGAAGCCGCCCTCGACCCGCTCCGAACGCACATCGGTCCGGCCGCGGACATCGGCGCGGTCGCCGCGATGATCGCCGCGCTCGTTGCGCTCCGCGCGCGCGCCGTTGCGGTCACCGCGCGCCGCATGATCACCGTTGCGGTCACCCCGCTCGTTGCGCTCGGCGCGGGCGCCGTCGCGGTCCCCGCGCTCTGCACCGGCACGACCGCGGTCCTGGGCCATCCGGCCCTCGCCGCCCGCGTCCCGGTTCTGCGCGGAGCGGCCTGCCTCGGCGCCACCCCGGTCGGATCCGGCTTGGCTTCCGGTCTGCGGGCCGCCGCGGTCACCGCCGCCAGCCTTCATGCCGGACTCCGCTCCGCCCTGGCCGCCGCGGCCGTTCATCCCGGCGCCGCCCTGGCCGCCGCCCTGTTGCGCATAGGCCGAGGTGCTGATCAGCAGCGCGGCCAGACCGATGGACAATTTCCGCATGGGAATTCCTCCGATGTTGAATCTGCCACGCAACGTCGAAGGTCCGGAAACGGTTCTGGTCTGGCTCCTTAAAAATTCGCGCAACGAATACGGGTATTAGCGCGTTACGCGGACAAAGCTTGGCCGTGGGCGCGGGGCGATTGCTTCGCGCCCACGGCCAAGTTCGCTCTCTACTGCTTAGGCTGCTCCGCGATCTCGGCCTCGACCTCCAGAGGGTCGAGGTCGTACCGCCGAGAGCAGAATTCGCAGGTGATGACGATCCGCCCGTCATCCGCCACCATGTCGTGCCGCTCCTGCGGCGAGAACGAACGGATCATGCCCATCACCCGCTCGCGGGAGCAGCGGCAGGTCTCGTGCACCGACTGACGCTCGAAGACCCGCACCCCCCGCTCATGGAACAGCCTGTAGAGCAGGCGCTCGCTCGAGACGTTGGGATCGACCAGTTCGTGATCCTCGATCGTGGCGACCAGGGAGCGGGCCTCGACCCAGGCATCGTCCTCGGGCGCGGTGCCCGAGAGATGCGCATGCCCCTCCGGGATGTCGCCCGGCGGCAGGTCGGCGAGCCGGGCGCGGTCGATCGATTGCGGCAGGAACTGCACGAGCAGGCCGCCGGCCCGCCAGCGGCCTGCCACCTCCTCCACGGCCTCCGCGACGGCGAGGCGCACCTGCGTGGGGATCTGCTCGGACTGGCGGAAATACTGGTGGGCGGCCTCCTCCAAGCTCTGGCCTTCCAGAGCGACCACACCCTGGTAACGGCTGGCCGCCGTGCCCTGGTCGATCGTCATGGCAAGATGACCCGTGCCGATCAGCTCGGAGTCCTTGAGCGGGCCGGAGCCCAGGGCCGCGACGCGCTCCGGATCGAACCGGGCGGTGGCGCGCAGGCGGTCGGGCGCCTCGAAATCGACCACGATCATCGCCACCGGGCCGTCGGTCTTGGTCTGAAGCTGGAACCGGCCCTCGAATTTCAGCGAGGAGCCGAGCAGCACCGTCAGCGCCGCCGCCTCGCCGAGCAGCCGGGCGACCGGATCTGGATAGCCGTGGCGGCGCAGGATCGTGTCCACGGAGTCGCCGAGCCGGACCACGCGCCCGCGCACGTCCAGGGCCTCCACGGCGAAGGGCAGGACGGCGTCGTCCTCCCCCGCGTGGCCGTTTCCGGCCGTCTGGAGCTGTGGCTGAGTTTGCGTTCCTGAGGTCATACCCGCTCCGATCGATGCGTCCGGCGCCCGCGGCGCCCTGCTCCCGGATCAGGCGGCCGTCCCGACAGGGCGCGGCTTCGTTCTCCGCACGGGCGGGCGGGGTGAGGCGATGTCCTTGGCGGAGCGACCGAATCCCTCACCCCGCCCGGCCCGTGCGGGAAAGACGGCGCTGCGCGCCACATCCGTCGCCGGGATGACCGCCTGGCGGCAGCCGTGATGGGGAGGCGGACGGCGTGTGCCACCCGCTGCCGCCTATATGGGGCGCCGGCCTCACGAGCGCGAGGCCGGACGAGACCCGCTCGGATCAGAGGCCACCCGCGCCCAGGCACCACGCCAGAATGCCCTTCTGGGCGTGCAGACGGTTCTCGGCCTCATCGAACACGACGGAACGCGGGCCGTCCATGACCTCGGCCGTCACCTCCTCGCCGCGATGGGCCGGCAGGCAGTGCATGAAGATCGCGTCCCGGTTGGCCGCGGCCATCAGCTTGGCGTTGACCTGATAGGGGCTGAGCAGGTTGTGGCGGTGGGCCTCGTCGTCGTCGCCCATGGACACCCAGCAATCGGTCACCACCGCATCCGCGCCGTCCACGGCCGCGAAGGCGTTCGTGGTGACGTTGAGGTCGGCGCCCTCCTGCTTGGCCCAGGCGAGCAGCGCGGGCGGCGGTGCGAGCTCGGGCGGGCTCGCCACGTTGAGCGTGAAGTCGAGGCGCGCTGCCGCGTGGACCCAGCTGGCCAGCACGTTGTTGGAATCGCCCGACCACGCCACGGTGCGGCCCTTGATCGGTCCGCGATGCTCCTCGAAAGTCAGCACGTCCGCCATGATCTGGCAGGGATGCGAGACCTTGGTCAGCGCATTGATCACCGGCACAGTGGCGTACTCGGCAAGTTCCAGCATCTGGCCGTGGTCGAGGATGCGGATCATGATCGCGTCGACGAAGCGGGACAGCACTTGCGCGGTATCGCCGATCGTCTCGCCGCGGCCGAGCTGCATCTCCGAGCCGGTGAGCATCAGGGTCTCACCGCCGAGTTCGCGCATCGCCACGTCGAACGAGACGCGGGTCCGGGTCGAGGGCCGGTCGAACACCATCGCCAGGGTCTTGCCCGTGAGCGGCCGCTCGGTCGCCTGCTCGCCCTTGCGGCGGCGCGCCTTGATGGCGGCGCTGGCATCGAGGACCCGGCGTAGCTCCGCCCCGGAGAAATCCTTGAGGTCGAGGAAATGGCGAGGGCCGGCACCGTTCAGGTGCGGGGCTGGGGCCTGTGCCCGGCCGTCAATCTGGGCTTTCATCGCGTCACGTTACCTAGAGTCTGCTCAACGATCACCTGATCATGAACCGCACTCTACCTCCTGGCAGGGGCGTCTCCGTCCGGCGCGGCGGGATTGCGCGCGCCCGGGAACGCTTCGAGCCGCCCCCCGCGATGCGGAGGACGGTGTTCTGAAACCCGAACTCTGACCTTACTCGGCGGCTCCGCGCACGGCCTCGAAGCCGGATGCCGCCGCGTCGAGCCGCCGGACGGCCTCATCGATTTCGGCGTCGCCGATGGTGAGCGGTGGCAGGAGGCGGACGATGTTGTCGCCCGCCGGAATCACCAGGAGATGCGCGTCCCGGGCCGCGGCTGCGAAGTCGGTATTCGGCACGCCGAGCTTGAGGCCGAGCATCAGCCCCTCGCCGCGGATCTCCTCGAAGACGTGCGGGTGCCGGTCGCGCAGGGCCGCAAGCTTCTGCTTGAGAATCAGGCCCGACCGGGCGACGCGCTCCAGGAAGCCCTCTTCCAGGACGACGTCGAGCACGGCGTTGCCCACCGCCATGGCGAGCGGGTTTCCGCCGAAGGTGGTGCCGTGCGTGCCGGCGGTCATGCCGCGGGCGGCCTCGCGGGTCGCGAGACAGGCGCCGAGCGGGAAGCCGCCGCCGATTCCCTTCGCCACGCTCATGATGTCCGGGGTGATGCCGGACCATTCATGGGCGAACAGGCGTCCGGTGCGGCCGACGCCGGTCTGGACCTCGTCCATGATCAGCAGCAGGCCCTGAGCGTCGCAGATCTCGCGGAGCCGGCGTAGATCCGCATGGGGGATCTCCCGCACGCCGCCCTCGCCCTGGATCGGCTCGATCATCAGCGCGGCCGTTTCGGGGCCGATCACCGCCTCGAGCGCCGCCCAGTCGCCGGCCGGAACCTGATCGAAGCCCTCGACCTTGGGCCCGAAGCCCTCGATGTATTTCTGCTGGCCGCCGGCCGCGAGGGTCGCGAGCGTGCGACCGTGGAAGGCGCCCGCGAAGGTGACGATCCGGTAGCGCTCGGGCTGGCCGCCGGTGGCGTGATACTTCCGGGCGATCTTGATCGCCGCCTCGTTGGCCTCAGCCCCCGAGTTGCAGAAGAACACCACATCCGCGAAGGTCGCGTCGACCAGGCGCTGCCCGAGGCGCTCGCCGCCGGGAATCTGGAAAAGGTTCGAGGTGTGCCAGATCTTGGCCGCCTGCTCGGTCAAGGCATTGACCAAATGCGGGTGGGCATGGCCGAGTCCGTTGACTGCGATCCCGGCGCCGAAGTCGAGATATCGCTCGCCGCCCTCCGTCACGAGCCACGCGCCCTCGCCGCGCTCGAAGGCGAGCGGCGCGCGGACGTAGGTCGGCAGAAGGGCTGACGTCACGGGTCCCATCTCCGTTTCTCGCTAAAATCGTGGAGCAAGCATTAGCCGGCTCCAAATGAAAGTGCCGCCTCAGGGATGGGCGGCACGCGCGCGATTACTATGAAAGAGGCTGGCCCTGTCAACGTTTCAATGTTCGCCGGGTACGCGCGGCAGCTCTGCGCGAGGCCGTCGAAGCGCCGATCGCCCGATCGTTCGGCCGGTCTTTTTCCTTGCGCGGCGGGGGGCGGCCATGCTCCAGCCTCGGGCGGATTTCGGTCAGCGAGGGAGATCGCGATGAGCACGGTCAAGGAACGCCTGGAGGCTCTGGGCCTTGCCCTGCCGAAGGCGGCGGCGCCGGTGGCGAACTACGTGCCTTTCGTGCGCACGGGCACACTTGTGGTGATCTCCGGCCAGATCTGCTTCGGCACGGACGGCAAGCTCGCTTCCGAACACACGGGCAAGGTCGGCGGCAACGTTTCGGCCGAGGCCGGCAAGGCGGCCGCCCGGCTCTGTGCCCTCAACGTGCTCGCCCAACTCGAGGCCGCGGTGGGCGACCTCGACCGCGCGGTGGTCCAGTGCGTGCGGCTCGGCGGCTTCATCAATGCCACCCCGGGCTTCTCGGCGGTGGCCGGTGTCATGAACGGCGCCTCCGACCTGATGGTCGAGCTGCTCGGCGATCGCGGGCGCCACGCCCGCTCGACCGTCGGCGTGGCGGAGCTGCCCCTCGACGCCGCCGTCGAGGTCGAGGCGATGTTCGAGGTGCGGTAGAAGTGGCCGCGCCCGACTGGCTCGTCGCACGACCGATCGCCCATCGCGGGCTGCATGACCGGGCGGCGGGCCGGCCGGAGAACACCCTGGCGGCCGCCCGGGCGGCGGTAGCCGGCGGCTTCGCCATCGAGTGCGACGTGCAGCTGAGTGCCGACGGCGAGGCGATGGTGTTCCACGACGCCGCCCTAGGGCGGCTGACAGAGGCGAGCGAATCGGTCGCGTCGAAATCCGCGGCCGAGCTCGGGCGCCTCGGGATTGCCGGCACCGCCGAGACGATGCCGACGCTGCCGGCCTTCCTGGCGGCGGTGAACGGCGCCGTTCCCGTGGTGATCGAGGTCAAGTCCCGCTACGACGGTGACCTGCGGCTCGCCACCCGCGCCGCCGAAGTCGTTGCGGCCTGCAAGGGTCCGGTGGCGCTGAAATCCTTCGATCCGCAGGTGGTTGCGGTCCTGCGAGACCTCTGCCCGCCGGCGATCCCGCGCGGGATCGTGGCGGAGACCACGCAGGACGATCCGATCTACGCGGCGCTCCCGCCGAGCGCCCGCCTGGCTTTGTCCAACCTCCTGCACTTCGCCGAGACCCGGCCGGATTTCCTGTCCTGGCGCGTCGACGACCTGCCCTGCGCACCGACCTATCTGTGCCGGTTGCTCGGCCGGATCCCGGTGATGACCTGGACGGTCCGGACCGAGGACCAGCGTGCCCGTGCGGGCCAGCATGCCGACCAGATGGTGTTCGAAGGGTTCGTGCCGTGAAGCGAACGCTGTCCGGCGGCCTAACCGCGCTCCTGATCGCCGCCGGACCGGCCCGGGCGGCCGACCCTTGCGCCGGCGCGAACCAGATGGATCTGAACGCCTGCGCCGGGGCCGCTTACGACCGCGCGGATGCGGCGATGAACCAGGCCTATACCCGGCTGATGAAGCAGATCGGCCCCAAGGCGAAGGATGGGTTGCGCGCGGTCCAGAAGGCGTGGCTGCCATTCCGGGACGCGAGCTGCGCCCTGGAGGCGATGGGCGTCGCGGGCGGCTCCATGCAGCCTCAGGTCCAGGCGGAGTGCCTGGCTCGGGTCACAACCGCGCGAACCGCGATGCTGAACGGGTATCTGGCCTGCAAAGAGGGCGACGTCACCTGCGTCGGCCGGTTCGGCGAGTGAGGCGCCCGGGCTCCGTCGCCGGCCAGAGCATGTCAAAGCAGTTTCGTTAGGCGCCCGGTTGAAAGGCTGCCATGGCCGCCGCGCGCATCCGTCCGCTTGCTCCGCTCCGGACACCGGCTAGACTCGCGCCCATGAAGCAAGCACCCGGGCCGATGCCGGAGACCCCGACGCTCACCGTGCGGGCACTGCCCGGATTGAAGGACATCGGCGCGGCGGAATGGGATGCCTGTGCCTTCTCCCCAGAGACCCTGGCGGCCGGCGACGAGACCCATAACCCCTTCGTGTCGCATGCTTTCCTGTCGGCGCTGGAGGATTCGGGCTGCGTGTCCCGCAGGACCGGCTGGCTGCCGCTCCACGTCTCCGTGGAGCGTGACGGGGCGCGCCTCGGCGTGGTGCCCTGCTATCTGAAAACGCACAGCCAGGGCGAGTACGTGTTCGACCATGGCTGGGCCGATGCCTACGAGCGGGCCGGCGGCGAATACTACCCCAAGCTCCAGGTGAGCGTGCCGTTCACCCCGGTGACCGGCCCGCGCTTCCTGATCGCCCCGGGCGCCGATCCCGACGTGGCCACCGCCGGCCTCGTCGCGGGCTTGCGGGCCCTGCGGGCTGAGACCAAGGCGTCCTCGATCCACGTCACCTTCATGCGCGAGGCCGAGTGGGACCGGGCCGGCGCAGCCGGCTTCCTTCAGCGCACCGACCAGCAGTTCCACTGGCAGAACGACGGCTATGCGAGCTTCGACGATTTCCTTGCCGTCCTGGCCTCGCGCAAGCGCAAGACCATCCGCAAGGAGCGCCGCGACGCGCTCGCACCCGGCATCACCGTGGAGCACCTCACCGGCGCGGACATCACCGAAGCCCACTGGGATGCGTTCTACGCCTTCTACGTGGACACGGGCTCCCGCAAATGGGGGCGGCCCTACCTCAATCGCCGGTTCTTCTCGCTCCTGTCGGAGCGGATGGCCGACCGCGTGCTGCTGGTGATGGCCAAGCGCGCAGGGGCCTACATCGCCGGCGCGATCAATCTGATCGGCAACACGGCGCTCTACGGGCGCAACTGGGGCTGCAGCGAGGATCACCCCTTCCTGCACTTCGAGGTCTGCTACTATCAGGCGATCGATTTCGCGATTGCCCGCGGTCTGAAGCGTGTCGAAGCGGGCGCCCAGGGGGAGCACAAGCTCGCCCGCGGCTACCGGCCGGTCCTGATGCACTCGGCGCACGACATCGCCGACCCGGCCTTGCGCCGCGCGGTGGCCGATTACTTGCAGCGGGAGCGCGCCCACGTCGCCGAGGCGGTGGACGTCCTCGACACGCTCACGCCGTTCCGGCGTATGGATGCGGGCGGCGCCTGCGACGGCGCGGCGCGTCCCGAGGCATCGCCTCCCAAGACAATCCCCCCCGAAGGTCCCGAGACATGAGCCCGATCGACCGCATCAAGACTTATGCCGACGAGCTGACGGCCCTGCGCCGCGATCTGCACGCCCACCCGGAACTCGGCTTCGAGGAGGTGCGGACCGCCGGCATCGTGGCCGACCTTCTGGAGACCTTCGGCTGCGAGGTGCATCGGGGCGTCGGCGGAACCGGGGTGGTGGGCCTGCTCAAGGGCCGCACCGACAACGGAAAGCGCATCGGCCTGCGCGCCGACATGGACGCCCTGCCCATCGAGGAGGAGACCAACCTCCCCTACCGCTCGACCTATGCCGGCAAGATGCACGCCTGCGGCCATGACGGACACACCACGATGCTGGTCGGTGCGGCGCGCTACCTCGCCGAGACCCGCGACTTCGACGGTACGGCGGTGTTCGTGTTCCAGCCGGCCGAGGAGGGGCGCGGCGGCGCCCGGGCCATGCTGAAGGACGGGCTGTTCGAGCGCTTCCCCTGCGACGAGATCTACGGGCTGCACAACCAGCCCGGCGGCGGCCACGGCATGATCAAGCTGCGGCCTGGACCGATCATGGCGGCGGCCGACTTCTTCGACATCCATATCCGCGGCAAGGGCATCCACGCGGCTCAGCCGCATCGCGGCGTCGACCCGATCATCATCGCCACCGGGCTTGCCCAGGCGCTCCAGTCGATCGTCTCGCGCAACGCCGACCCGCTGAAGTCGATCGTGCTGTCGATCACCCGGATCGAGGCGGGCTCCGCCTACAACGTGATCCCGGAGACGGCGCATCTCGCCGGCACTATCCGCACCTTCGACAAGGAGATCCGGGACCTCGCCGGTACCCGCATGCGCGAACTGGCAGCGGGCTTCGCCGCCGCCTACGGGGCCGAGGTCACCGTCGACCTGCAGGACGTGTTCTCCGTCCTGGAGAACGCCCCCGAGCAGGCGGCGGCGGCCACGGAGGTCGCCACCGAGCTGTTGGGCGCCGAAAAGGTCGAGGCGAACGTCGTGCCCAAGATGGGCAGCGAGGACTTCGCCGACATGACCATGGCGGTGCCCGGCGCCTATGTCTGGCTCGGCGCCAACGCCGGCCCGGGCCTGCACAATGCCGGCTACAACTTCGACGATTCGATCATTCCGATCGGCAGCGCCTTCCTGGCCCGGATGGTCGAGCGACGGACGGCCGCCTGAGCCGCGGACGCAGGGTCGCCGCGGCGCTCAGATCGCGGCGACCCTGGCCCTCAAGGCGGTCATCGCCCGGGTGAAGAGCGCGGGCTCGCCGAGGGCCCTGGCCAGGACGATCGCCCCTTGGATCTGGGCGACGACCTCCTCCGCCAGGGCGACGCTCGCCGCGTCGTTCCGGCCCGCTCGCTTCAGGGCGTCGGCCAGCGCCGCCACCCAGCGCACGAAGTAGCTTTGCACCGCCCCGGCGAAGCGCTCCCGCTCCGAGCCGAGCGCCACGACGCCCACGAGGCAGACCCGCCGACCGGAGCGGAAATACGCTTCCACGGCGTCGAACATGCCCGACACCGCCTCGGCCGGTCGTTCCGCCTCGCGAAGCGGCGCGTACAGGTTGGCCTCGAACCACCCGTCGATCTCGGCCAGCACGCAGGCCGCCATCTCGGCCTTCCCGCCGGGGAAGAGGTGATACAGGCTGCCCTTGCCCAAACCGGTCGCCCGGCTGATCAGCGACAGGCTGGCGCCCTCGTAGCCATGCTCGCGGAAAACCTCCGCCAGCACGGGGAGCAGCCCGGCCCGGCCGGTCACGGCCGTCAGAGGCCGAGGTCGCTGAGGCCCGGATGATCGTCGGGGCGGCGGCCCAGCGGCCAGTGAAATTTCCGCTCGGATTCCATGATCGACAGGTCGTTGATGCTGGCGATCCGCCGCCGCATCAGCCCGTGCGCGTCGAACTCCCAGTTCTCGTTGCCGTAGGACCGGAACCACCGGCCCTCGGCATCATGCCACTCGTAGGCGAAGCGCGCGGCGATCCGGTCGCCGCCGAAGGTCCAGACCTCCTTGATCAGCCGGTATTCCAGCTCCCGTTCCCACTTGTGCTGGAGGAACGCCACGATGGCCTCACGGCCTGTGAGGAACTCGCTGCGATTCCGCCAGACGCTGTCCGGCGTGTAGGCGAGCGAGACCCGCTCCGGGTCGCGCCCGTTCCAGGCATCCTCCGCCATGCGGGCCTTCTGGGCCGCGGTTTCGGCAGTGAAGGGCGGAAATGGGGGGCGGTCCGACATCGTGCTGGTCCATGCGCATGTTTGTACCGATCGGTACAAACATGATCCGATTCGACTGCGCGCGTCAAATGGTTCGCCCTGTCGGGTGGTTTGGTGCCGTGCGTGTCGACAGGCCGGCGGAACGGTGCGAATCTCAAACCTGTCGTGCCGCGGACCAACGCGCGCCGAGACCGGAGGGGGGCCATGTCGCCGGAAATACGGGAGTCGCGCGCCGCTCTCATCCTGCTGGCGGCTTCGGTCGGTGCGGTCTTGATCTTCGGCGCCTTCACGCTGCTGACGCAGCTCGGTTAGACCGGGATCGGTCGGCGCGGCTTTCATTCAGATCGCGACGGGAGCCTTCAGCGTGCCGATCCCCGCGGGATCGAAAGCCACGCTCTTGATGATTGCGTAGATGGGGCTGTTCGGCACGAGGCCGAGCTCGCGGACGGCTGCTGTGGTCAGGCGCGCGGCGAGCGGCGCCCCGCTGCAGTCGATCTCCACCAGGATCTCCGTGCCGGACGGCGTCAGGCCGCTGACACGGCCCGTGAGGATATTGCGCGCGCTGAGTCCCCGGGGCCGCTCGGTGGCGACCAGCACGTCGCGCGCGGGGATCCGGATCCGCAGCCGCGTGCCGGGCGGCCGCGACAGCCCCGGCACCAGCAACTGCCCGGCGGTCCCAGTCAGGCGCGTCAGGCCGGTCTCCGGATCCTGATCCGCGACGACCATGTCGAGCAGGGCGCCGGCCTCGGCCTCGTGGATCGGCACGAGGTCGGCCCGGCGGAGGATCGCCTCCGCCGGGCCGGCGGCGGCCACGCGTCCTGCCTCCAGCACGACCACCGTGGTGGCGAGCCGTGCCACTTCCGAGACGGCGTGGCTGACATAGACGATCGGCACCCCGGCCTCGTCGCGCAGGCGCTCGATATAGGGCAGGATCTCGGCCTTTCGGGCCTCGTCCAGCGCCGCCAGCGGCTCGTCCATCAGCAGAAGGCGGGGCCGGGCAAGCAGCGCCCGCCCGATCGCCACCCTCTGGCGCTCGCCCCCCGAGAGGCCAGCCGGCCGTCGGTCGAGCAGAGGGCCGATGCCGAGCATCTCGGTCACCGACGCGAAGGCCGCCGGATCAGGCCGGTGCCGCGCGAAGACGCGGCCGTAGCCGAGATTCGACCGGACGCTCAGATGCGGGAACAGCCGTGCATCCTGGAAGACGACGCCCACGCGGCGTCGATGCGGCGGCAGGAACAATCCGGCGGCGGTATCGACCAGCGCGGCGCCGTCGACCACGATCCGGCCCCGGTCCGGCCGGGCGAGCCCGGCGATCAGGTCGATCAGCGTCGTCTTTCCCGAGCCCGAGCGCCCGAACAGGGCGGTGAGCCCCGGCCCGGCCGCGAAGGCGGTTTCGAGGGCGAATGCCCCGCGCCGAAGCTGGACGTCGACCTGGATGCTCACGCGGAGCGACTCGCGTAACAGGGGGCGCGGCGCGCTCCGGCGCCGGTCCGGACGCGCGCGCCATGATCACGGTCCACCATCTCGAGAACAGCCGCTCGCAGCGCGTGCTCTGGCTCCTGGAGGAACTCGGCCTGCCCTACCGGGTGCAGCGCTACGCCCGCGACCCCCGGACCCTGCGCGCCCCGCCGGAGCTCGTCGCCGTGCATCCGCTGGGCAAGTCGCCGGTGATCACGGAAGACGGGACGGTGGTTGCCGAGACAGGGGCAATCGTCGCGCACCTCACTGCTAGGACCGGCGGCGCGCTGGTGCCCGCCCCGGGGACGGAGGCGCATGCGCGCTACGTCTACTGGCTGCACTACGCCGAAGGGTCCGCGATGCCGCCGCTTCTGCTCAAGCTGATCTTCTCCCGCTTGGCCCCCGGCAGCCCGTGGCTGCTCCGTCCCCTGGTGAGCCGGATCGCCGGGCGCGTGCTCCAGGGTTTCGTCGATCCGGACCTGCGCCGGCACGCGGCCTACTGGGAGGCGGAGCTCGCCGGCCGGCCCTTTTTCTGCGGCACGGATTTCACCGCCGCCGACATCATGATGAGCTTCCCGCTGGAGGCCTTCGGGGCGCGCGGCACGGGGGCCGGGCCGCAGGTCCAGGCGTGGCTCGCGCGCATCCATGACCGCCCGGCCTACCAGAGGGCGCTGCGGGCGGGTGGTCCCTACGCGTATGCCTGAGCCGGTGGCAGCATGCGCGATCAACGCGTGTCCGATCGTCAGGCCGGAGCGCGGCTGGTGAGACCGGAACCCCGATGCACCGTCATCGCTGAGCCGTGGCGCGTCGGCGGGTCTGGATCCTGGGCTCCGCGCCGCGGCCCCGGGATGACGGAGGGCGGCAGCCGGGCCCACAATCGGCCGAAGGACGGCGTCGCGGAGAATCCGCCTCTCAGACATACGTTCGCTGCTTCGGGTCAGGACCTTCGACGGGGAGTGGATCGATGCCGTCATATCAGCCCGCTCCCAACCGCCGTGCCGCGCGGGCCGCCAGGAACTCGGACACGAGCAGCGCTGTCACCGACAGGACGATCGAGATCAGGGTGAGGCGCAGGGCCGGCCCCTCGCCGCCGGGAACCTGCGTCAGCGTGTAGATCGCCGACGGCAGCGTCTGTGTCTCGCCTGGGATGTTGGACACGAAGGTGATGGTCGCGCCGAATTCGCCCATCGCCTTGGCGAAGGCCAGAACCGCCCCCGCAATGCAGCCGGGCAGACTCAGCGGCACGGTGACCGTCAGGAACACCGCGAACGGGCTCGCGCCCAGAGTTGCGGCTGCCTGCTCCAGCCGCCGGTCCACTGCCTCGATCGACAGGCGCATGGCCCGCACCATCAGGGGAAACCCCATGATGGCGCAGGCCAGCGCCGCCCCGGTCCAGCGGAAGGAGAAGACGAGGCCGATCTCGGCGAGCGCATGGCCGAACAGGCCGCGCCGGCCGAAGGTCAGCAGCAGCAGGTAGCCGGTCACCACGGGAGGCAGGATCAGCGGCAGGTGGACCAGCCCGTCGAGGAGCGCGCGGCCGGGGAACCGGCGTCGGGCCAGCACCCACGCCACAGCGAGGCCCGGACCCAGGCTCGCGAGCGTCGCCACCGCCGCCACCCGCAGGCTCAGGGCGACGGCATTCCATTCCTCCGGGGTCAGGCCGAGCACGGTTGCGCGGCGTCGCTACCGGCCGGCGCTCTGCGCCGCGATGACCGTGAAGCCCTGGCGCTCGAAGGCGCCCCGAGCCCCCGGGCCGCGCAGAAAGGTCAGCAGGACGGCGGCGTCCGGGTTGTGCGAGTCCTTGAGCAGGGCGGCGGGATAGACGATCGGCGGATGGCTGTCGGACGGGAAGGTCGCCAGGACGTGGACGCTCGGATCGGCGGCTGCGTCCGTGGCGTAGACGATGCCGAGCGGAGCCTCGCCGCGAGCGACGAGCAGCAGGGCGGCGCGCACGTTCTCGGCCTGCGCGACCTGCCCCTTCACGGCATCCCAGGCCCCGAGCTTCTCGAGGGCGGCCTTGCCGTACTTGCCGGCCGGGACAGCATCGATCGTCGCCATGGCGAGCTTCCCGCCGCCGAGCAGATGCGTCAGCGTGGTCCCGAGACTTGGTGCCAGGGCGATCTGCGGGTCCGAGCCCAGGTTCCTGGGGCCGGGAGCGATCAACACCAGCGCGTTGCGCAGGAGGTCGAAGCGGGAATCCGGCTTCAGCAGCCCCGCCGTCTCGACGTAATCCATCCAGGCCCTATCCGCCGAGATGAACAGGTCCGCCGGGGCGCCCGCCTCGACCTGCTTGGCCAGGGCATTTGAGCCCGCGTAGGAGATCCGAGCGGTCTTACCGGTTTCCCTAGTCCAGGCGGCCGAAGCCTCGTCCAGCGCGTTCTTCAGGCTCGCGGCGGCAAACACCACGACGGGCCCGCTCGCGCGCGCCGGCCGGGCCGCAGGACCGAGCGCCAGCGTGCCGATGACGAGCGCGGAAACAATCCGTCGGGTCAGGCGCATGCGGTGCGTATCCCTGTCGCACCCCGTTATATCCAGCCGGGTACGACGGGGACCATAGAGGGCCCCGATGGTGCGGCCAAGGGCGGCCGCCCAGGCTGCCGGCATGCCGGCTCAACCGTGATGCGGCTCGGTACGATCCTTCGGGGTCGCTTCGGCGCGATGCAGCCGGCTCAGCAGAACGAGAAGTTGACCCGGCAGCGGCCCGTCCGGCGCCGGGCCGCCGAAGATCCGCTCGCGCGGCCTGGCCGGCACGGACGCATCGTTGACGACCACGGGCCCGCGGGTGCCGGAACGCCTGGACTTGGTCACGCTGTACGCATCCTGCTCAATCGTGATTCACGGAAAAAGCCGGCAAAAACGTCGGTCCGGGCAGCGGGTTCCTCGGTCCTGCGACGTCCCTGTGGTTAACGCGCGAACATGTTGCCGCATTCCCGGGCACCCACGGTCGCGAATCGTAACCATCTGACCGGGCGCTTGGGCCCAGCCCTCACCAAGTCCGGATGTCGCGGCGCTCGGCCGGCTCGGCCTCGGCTAGGCTGGTCATGTCGGCCGCCACAAGCAACGCCCAGAGTGTCGCCGCACCGGAGGTGACCAACGCGACGGCGAAGCTGATGAGGAAAGGCGAGGTCATGGGCGTCGTGTCATCTGCCAAAACTGGCGCGCCGCATCGTGAAAATCGGCGCGCCTGAGTTGAGGGTCTGGCCTTGGGAGGGCCGAAACTGTTTAAGCACACGGAATGGCCATGAGCACTGATTTAGCTGCGTGAACCCACAAGTATTGCCGGCTGTGTCCGGCTGGCAACAAGCGGCTGTCGCCTCAGGGTAGCCGGCACGGCAGGCGTCGAATTTTTTGGCGTCCGGCTCTGGGCTGCGGCGCGTCCCGGCGTTACAGCCCAGGACCATGCTCGAAGGCTTGCCGCCCCACCGCCCGTCCCACGTCCTGCGCCTGCTGACCGACGAACGCTCGGCCCGGGCCATGACCGATCTGCTGGGCGAGATGTTCGACCCGACCGAGACCGCGGTCGCGGCCTTCGAGGATGAGGACGGACGCACGTGGCGGCTCGAAGCCTATTTCGCCAACGAGCCCGACGAGGACTACGTCCGCGCCCTGATCCGGCCGGTGATCGGCGACGCGGCCGACGCGGCGGAATTCCGCACGCTCGCGCAACAGGACTGGGTACGTGCCTCGCTCGAGGGGCTCAAGCCCGTCCGTGCCGGACGCTTCGTCGTGCACGGCTCGCATGACCGCGACACGGTGCGGGCGAACGACCTGCCGATCGAGATCGAGGCGGCCCTGGCCTTCGGCACGGGCCATCACGGGACGACGCTGGGCTGCCTCCGCGCGCTGGTCTCCGAGCTGAAGCGACGGCGTCCGGCCAACGTCTTGGACGTCGGCACGGGCACCGGCATCCTCGCCTTCGCCGCCGCCAAGGCCTTGCGGCAGCCCGTGGTGGCGGGCGACCTCGACGCCGAGGCGGTGCGCACCGCGCGCGAGAACGCCCGGGCCAACGGCCTCGGGCCCTATCTCAAGCTCTACCAGGGTCCGGGGGTGCGCCATCACCTCGCGGCCCGTCCGCGTCACTTCGACCTGGTCTTCGCCAACATCCTGGCACGCCCCCTGCGGCTGCTTGCCCCGACCCTGGCGGCGGTGGTCGCCCCGGGAGGCGTGCTGGTCCTGTCGGGCCTGATCGAGCGCGATGTGTCCGGCGTGCTCTCGGCCTATCGGGCCCAGGGCTTCTCGCTGGTGCGCCGCGGCCGGATCGAGGGCTGGGTCGCCCTCGTCCTAATGCGTGGCGGTGCGGCCAGGCGCCCGCGGCGCTGAACCGGAAAGGCCGCGCCGCGTTTTCCCGGCATGAGCCAGACGTCGCTCCATAACCCACCGTCGGACCCGATCACGGAAGGTGCCCGCGCGCGAGCCCAGGGCCGACCGAAGGACGCCTGCCCCTACCCGACGCGTTCGGCGGCGCGCACGGCCTGGCTCGAGGGCTATGACGGCGCGCCGGTCGATCGCGCGCCCGATCTGCCGGTCAGAAACGGCTGATCGGAACCGCGCTGCAGATTCTACTGCCGCGCCGTGCGCAGGTGTCCAAGGGAGGCCGGTCCCTGCGGTTGCAGGTCGGGCTGAGATGCCGGTTCGACCCCATGCGCCTGCGCCACCGGCGCACCGAGCGCCGCCATCAGAACGCGCAGGCCTTCGATCCATTCCTCGACTTCGGCGAGTGACTCAAAGCCGTCGCGGCGGACCACGGTATCCGGCTCGATCGTCACGACGGCGTCGAAGCGGCCGTCCGCTCTGTCGCTGATCCGGTAATAAACGCGGCGTGGCATGCCTGATGAATAAGCCAAATCCGGCTGCGTGATAAGATTGCTCGCGATTTTTAATCACGAGATAAGGATGTGCCGCGTCGATTGCTGCGCGGTTGCGAGCCGGGTCCGGCGGGCGCTAGGCTCGTCCCATGACCGACCTCGACCCGACCGCATCGCGCCGGCGCTTCCAGACCTTCGACGATCCGAGCCACCGCAAGGGGCCCGAGCGGATCGAGGCCCTGCGGGCCGGCCTCCGGGAGACCGGGCTCGACAGCTTCGTCGTGCCGCGGGGCGACGAGCATCAGTCGGAATATGTCCCTGCCGACGCCGAGCGCCTCGCGTGGCTGACCGGCTTCACAGGCTCGGCCGGCACCGCCGTGATCCTGATCGAATCCGCCGCGCTGGTGGTGGACGGCCGCTATACCTTGCAGGCGCCCGAGCAGGTCGAGACCGGCCTCGTCACGGTCGTGCCGCTCGCCGAAACCACGGCCGAAGGCTGGATCGCGTCCAACCTCAAGCGGGATCAGGTACTCGGCTACGATCCCTGGCTGCACACGCCCGACGGGCTCGCCCGGCTGGAGCGCGCAGTCACGAAGGCCGGCGGCACGGTGCGGGCCGTGCCGAACCTCGTCGACGCGGTCTGGGCCGGACGCCCCAAGCCGGCCGCCGGGGCGGTGGTCGTCCAGCCGGACGCGCTCGCGGGCGAGACGGCCGCCGACAAGCTCGCCCGGGTCCGCGCGGCCCTCAAGGAGGGCGGGTGCGACGCCCTCGTGATCTCCGACCCGCACAATCTCGCCTGGGCGTTCAACCTGCGCGGTTCCGATGTCGGGCATACGCCGCTCGCGCTCGGCTACGCGATCCTGCCGCGCGAGGGCGCGGCGCGGCTGTTCCTGGTCTCGCCGAACGTCGATCCGGCCCTTCGCGCGGCGCTGGCCCCCATCGCGGGGATCCTGCCCCGCGCGGAACTCGACGACGGGCTGGCCTCCCTGGCCGGCGCGCGCGTCCGACTGGATGCCGCGACCGGGGCGGTCGCCCTGAAGGAGAAGATCGAGGCGGCCGGCGGTACCGCCGATGTCGGGAAGGACCCGATCACCGCAATGAAGGCGGTCAAGAACACCGCCGAGATCGCGGGCGCGCGCGCCGCCCATGTCCGCGACGGGGCGAGCGTCGTGCGCTTCCTGGCCTGGCTCGACGCGGCGGCCGCATCCGGCGGCGTCACGGAGATCGCCGCGGTCGAGGCGCTGGAGGATTTCCGCGCCGCCGGCGGCGACCTGCGCGATGTGTCGTTCCCGACGATCTCGGGCTCCGGCCCGAACGGGGCGATCGTCCACTACCGGGTCACCCGCGCCAGCGACCGGACGGTCCGGCCCGGCGAGCTGTTCCTGATCGATTCCGGCGCGCAATACCCGGACGGCACCACCGACATCACCCGGACGGTCGCGGTGGGCGAGCCGAGTGCCGAGATGCGCGACCGCTTCACCCGGGTCCTCAAGGGCCATATCGCCATCGCGCGCGCGGTGTTCCCGACCGGGACGACCGGGGCCCAGATCGACGCCTTCGCCCGGGCACCGCTCTGGCAGGCGGGGCTCGACTTCGATCACGGCACCGGCCACGGGGTCGGCGCCTTCCTGTCGGTGCACGAGGGGCCGCAGCGGATCGCCAAGACCGGCACGGTGCCGCTGGAGGCCGGGATGATCCTGTCGAACGAGCCCGGCTATTACGCGAGCGGCGCCTACGGCATCCGGATCGAGAATCTCGTGCTGGTCGAGCCCCGTACGATCCCCGGGGGCGAGCGGCCGATGCTCGGCTTCGAGACCCTGACGCTGGCCCCCTACGACCGGCGGCTGATCCAGCCGGATCTGCTCGACCCGGGAGAGCGCGCCTGGATCGACGCCTATCAGGCGCGGGTTCGCGAGACCCTGGCGCCCGGCCTCGACGCCGAGGCGCGCGCCTGGCTGGAGCGTGCCACTGCGCCGCTCCCGGCCTGACGTCGCGACATGCCGCCCTGGGGGCCTTCCGTGCTAAGCGGTGCGACCACGGAATAGCCCGCGCCGGGCTGAATATCGCCGCGCGTGAAACCGCTCCGGCCCTGCGCGCGAAGGGACAGCATGATCCGTCGCCTTGCCTTCCTGATCCTGGCTCTGGCCGCAGGCCTCACGGCGGCGGCGGCGCAGGGCCCGCAGTCGAGCTTCCGCACGCCACCGGACCTCGTGCGGTCGAGCCTGGTGGCCGAGCCCGGCGCGGTGGCGGGTGCGCAGCCCTTCACCCTCGCCGTGCGCATGGCGGTGAAGCCCGGCTGGCACGTCTACTGGCGCAATCCGGGCGATTCCGGCCTGCCGCCGGAGGTGACCTGGACCCTGCCGGCGGGGTTCAACGCCGGGGCGATCCGGTGGCCCGCGCCGGAACGCATCCCGATCGCCACGCTGATGAACTACGGCTACGAGGGCGAGGTCACGCTCCTCGTCCCGGTGACCCCGCCGCCGAGCCTCGACCCGGCCGAACCGGTGCGGATCCGGGCCAAGCTCACCTATCTCGTCTGCGAGACCGAGTGCGTGCCGGGCTCCGCCGACCTCGCGCTGACACTGCCGGTGGGCGAGCCCCGGCCCGATCCGGGCAATTCCGCGTTGTTCGCCCGCGCCCGGGCCGCCCTGCCGGTCCCTGCGCTCTGGCCGCTGCATCTCGCGGGTCAGGGCGAGACGCTGCGGCTCGAATTCGCGGCGACCGGCCTCAAGGCGGATTCCATTCGGAACGCCGCATTCTTCCCCTATTCCGAAACGGTGATCGACAACGCCGCCGCGCAGGTGATGTCGGTCGATGAGGCCGGCCTGCATCTCATACTTGTCCGCAGCAGCCCGACCGAGCCGGCGCCGGCCGCGCTTCCGGGTGTCCTGACCCTCGAGGAGGTCACCGATGCGGGTCCCCGCCGGCTCGCCTTCGCGTATGGCGACGAGCCGGTCCTGCCGGTGGCGACCGCCGCCGCGAATCCGGAAGCGCCCGCAGCACGGGCGAACGCACCCGATTTCGACGCGCTGACGCTCGCGACCGCGGCGGCCTTCGCCTTCCTCGGCGGACTGATCCTCAACCTGATGCCCTGTGTCTTCCCGGTCCTGTCGATCAAGGTTCTCGGCCTGATCCGGCATGCCGGCGAGAGCCCGGGCCGCCTCCGCCTCCATGGGCTGGCCTACACCGCCGGAGTGCTGGCAAGCTTCCTGGGCCTCGCAGGTGTCCTGATTGCCCTGAAGGGCGGCGGCGCGGCGATCGGCTGGGGCTTCCAGCTGCAATCGCCGATCGTGGTGGCGGGGCTGGCCTATCTGCTGTTTGCGATGGGCCTCAGCCTGTCGGGAGTCGTCCATGTCGGCGGCCGGCTTGCCGGCCTCGGCGACGGGCTCGCCCGGCGCGCGGGCCTGAGCGGCTCGTTCTTCACGGGCGTGCTCGCGACGCTCGTGGCCACGCCCTGCACGGCGCCGTTCATGGGCTCGGCGGTGGGCTTCGCGCTGACCCAGAGCGCCGGCGTGGCGTTCGCGGTGTTCGCGAGCCTCGGCCTCGGACTCGCCCTGCCCTTCCTGGCGCTGACCCTCTGGCCGCCGGCCCTGCGGGCGCTGCCGCGGCCCGGCGCCTGGATGGAGATCCTCAAGCAGATCCTGGCCTTCCCGGTCTACGCGACCGTGGCTTGGCTGATCTGGGTGCTGGCGCAGCAGGTCGATCCGCGCGGGCTGCTGGCAGCGCTGATCGGGCTGGTGCTGGTCGCCTTCGCCGCCTGGGCGTGGGAGCGCGGACGTGCCGCCGCACCCCGTGCCGGTCGGATCGCCCAGGCCGCCGCAATCCTCGCGATCATCGCCGTCGCGGCCCTTGCGGTGACCCTCCCGCAGGACCGCCCGGTCCCGTCGGCGCAGGCCGCCGCCGACGGGATCGAGCCGTTCACGCAGGCGCGCCTCGACTCGCTGGTGAGTGCCCGCCGCCCGGTCTTCATCGACATGACGGCGGCGTGGTGCATCACCTGTGCGGTGAACGAGGCGACCTCGCTCAACACCAAGGCCGTGCGGGCCGCGATGGCCGAGCGCGGCGTGACCTACATGAAGGGCGACTGGACCAACCAGAATCCCGAGATCACCCGCCTGTTGGAGAAGTACGGGCGCAGCGGCGTGCCGCTCTACCTTCTCTATGCCGGCACCGGAGAGCCCCAGGTTCTCCCGCAAATCCTCACGGAAGGGACGGTTCTGGCGGCGCTGGACGCGGTTCCGGCCGCGTCCGGCCGGAGTGCGGCGCTGGCACGCTAAGATCTTTAGGGGGCTCGGCGCTCGAGCATCGATGCGCCCGTCCCGCCGTCTGCGCGAGCGGAACAATCGAGCCGCGCCACGCTCACCGGCGTCCCGCTGCCCTGGGTCACTTCGCTGAGCGCATGATGACGGCGGGCCGAATGCTGTTCCTTTCGGACAAGCCCGTGCGGCTGCCTCAGGCTTCGAGCGAGAACGTCTCGTCGAAGGCGTAGCCCGAGCCGCGGACCGTGCGGATCGGGTCGGTCTGGCGCGGGCCGTTGAGCGCCTTGCGCAGGCGCCCGACATGCACGTCCACGGTGCGCTCGTCGATATAGACGTCGTGGCCCCAGACCCCGTCGAGGAGCTGCTCGCGGGAGAAGACCCGGCCGGGAGCCAGCATCAGGAATTCCAGCAGCCGGAACTCGGTCGGGCCGAGATGCAACTCCTCGCCCCCGCGGCGGACGCGGTGACCGGTGCGGTCGAGTTCGAGATCGCCGGCGGCCAGCCGATCCGAGCTATGGGCGGGCTTGGCCCGGCGCAGCAGCGCACGGATCCGGGCGAGCAGCTCCGGCACGGAGAACGGCTTGACGATGTAATCGTCGGCGCCGGTGCCGAGACCGCGGATCCGGTCGCCCTCTTCGCCGCGGGCGGTGAGCATGATCACCGGCAGCCGCTCGGTCTCCCGGCGCGCCCGGATCCTGCGGCAGAGCTCGATTCCCGAGAGGCCCGGCAGCATCCAGTCGAGCAGGACGAGATCGGGGATCCGCTCGGCCAGGAGCAGCTCCGCATCGTCGCCGCGCGCCGCCGAGTCAACGAGGAAGCCCTCGGCCTCAAGGTTGTAGCGCAGCAGCGTGGTCAGCGCCTCCTCGTCCTCAACGATCAGGACTTGCATGCTCACGTTCGAAGACCCGTTCCCAAGGCGGCGCCATACGGCCTGCCGATGTCCCGACTCTCATCGGAGCGCGCGTGCAGGCCGAGGATGCGGGAGGCGCCGCTCAGCCTCAACCCGCACCCTCCGATTCTCCGACGGTACCCCGCTGGGGGGCGCAGGCCGGGCGTGAATCGGGGACGGCTCGCCTACGGAGCCTGCACCCCGTCCACGGTCGCGTAGTTCGACGCGTCGTTCTTTGGCCGATCACCCGCTAGCGTCTCGCCGGTGGCGAGATAGTGGATCGTCTCGGCGATGTTGGTGGTGTGGTCGCCGATGCGCTCGACGTTCTTGGCGCAGAACAGCAGATGCGTGCAGAATGAGATGTTACGCGGATCCTCCATCATGTAGGTCAGGAGCTCGCGGAACAGCGAATTGTACAGGGCGTCGATCTCACCGTCGCGCTCCCAGACATCGTGGGCCGATTCGATATCGCGGCTCGCATAGGCGTCGAGCACATCCTTGAGCTGGCCTTCGGCGAGGTCGCTCATGTGGCGCACGCCGAGCACGATCTTCTGGGCCGGCGCCTGATCGGAGATCGCGACAACCCGCTTGGCCACGTTCTTGGCGAGGTCGCCGATCCGCTCGAGGTCGCCGGAGACGCGGATCGCCGAGATGGTCTCGCGCAGATCGATGGCCAGGGGCTGGCGCCGGGCGATCAGCAGAACCGCGCGCTCCTCGATGTCCCGCTGCAGCGCGTCGAGGCGCTTGTCGGCGAGGATCACCGCCTGGGCGAGTGTGTCGTCCCGGCGCACGAGGGCATCGGTCGCCTCCGCGGTCATCTTCTCGGCCACGCCGCCCATCTCCGAGATCGAGCGACGCAGGTTCTCCAGGTCGGTGTCATAGGAGGAGACGATATGGCCGGGCATGATGGATCCTTCGATGGAGTCCCGGGGACGGCCCTCCGGGGGGCTTGCGGGATCCGCCGGCCCGCTCGGGACGCGAAGCGGCGGACCCGCGACCGGAGCTCTCCGGCAGACTAGCCGAACCGGCCGGTGATGTAGTCCTGCGTGCGCCGTTCCGTCGGGTTCATGAACATCCGGTTGGTCGGACCGAACTCGACGAGCTGACCCAGATACATGAAGGCGGTGAACTGCGAGATGCGCGCCGCCTGCTGCATGTTGTGGGTGACGATCACGATGGTGAACTCGTCGCGCAGCTGCTCGATCAGCTCCTCGATGCGGCCGGTCGAGATCGGGTCGAGGGCCGAGGTCGGCTCATCGAACAGGATCACCTCCGGGCGCTGCGCCACCGTCCGGGCGATGCACAGGCGCTGCTGCTGGCCGCCCGACAGGCCGGTCCCCGCCTGTCGGAGCTTGTCCTTCACCTCGTCCCAGAGGGCGGCCTTGCGCAGGGATTCCTCGATGCGGCCGTCCAGCTCAGATTTCGGCAGCTTCTCGTAGAGGCGCAGGCCGAAGGCGACATTGTCGTAGATCGACATCGGGAACGGCGTCGGCTTCTGGAACACCATGCCGATGCGCGAGCGCAGCTCGTTCAGGTCGATCGAGGGGCTGAGGATGTTCTCGCCGTCGAGCAGGATCTCGCCCTCGGCCCGCTGCTCCGGATAGAGGCTGTAGATCCGGTTGAAGCAGCGCAGCAGGGTGGACTTGCCGCAGCCGGAGGGGCCGATCAGAGCCGTGACCTGCCGGTCGTGGAAGTTGAGGTTGACGTCTTTCAGCCCGTGGAAGCTGCCATAGTAGAAGTTCAGGTCCTTCACGGAGATCCGCACGGGGCCGCCCTCGTCGGCGCGGTTGCGGTTCAGCTCGACCGTGGGGATCGCGGAGGCGGCGTTCATCGTCGTATCCTCGAAAGGGGTCTCAGCGCGAGGCGTGCGGCTTGATCACGAGGCGCGCGATGATCGACAGCGCCAGGATGGTCGCGGTGATCAGGAGGGCGCCCGCCCAGGCGAGGCCCTGCCAGTTCGGGTAGGGCGAGAGGGCGAACTGGTAGATCATCACCGGCAGGTTCGCGACGCCGCCCAGCAGGTTGGCCGAAAACCAGGAATTGTTGTTGAGTGCCGTGAACAGCAGGGGCGCGGTCTCGCCGGCGATCCGGGCCAGCGCCAGGATGATGCCGGTCACGATGCCGGCCGAGGCCGCCCGCCAGGACACGCTCATGATCACGGTCGAGGTCGGCGCCCCGAGCGCCGCGCCGGCCTCCCGCAGGGTGCCGGGGACGAGGCGCAGCATGTCCTCGGTGGTGCGCACGATCACCGGCACGGCGATGATCGCGAGCGCCACGCCGCCGGCCCAGCCCGAATAGGTGCCCATCGGGCGAACCATCAGCGTGTAGACGAACAGGCCGATCAGGATCGACGGCGCCGAGAGCAGGATGTCATTGAGGAAGCGGATCAGGGCCGCCAGCTTCGAGCCGCGCCCGTATTCGGCGAGGTAGGTGCCGGCCATGACGCCGATCGGCGTGGCGATCAGAATGCCGATCCCGGTCAGGATGAGGCTGCCCAGGATGGCGTTGGCGATGCCGCCGCCCTCGGAACCGGGGCCCGGTGTCGGGTTGGTGAACAGCGTCGGCGTGAAGCCGCGCACGCCCTGGACGATCAGCATCACCAGGATCGAGCCGAGGACCAGGGCGCCCACAAGCGTCGCGCCGGAGCAGGCGATGCGCAGGGTCCGGTCGGCGATGCGGCGGCCCTGGCGCACCCGGCCGGAGCGGCGCTGGGCGGGCGCGGCGATCGTGTTGGAGGCATCCATCGCGCGTGCTCCTCAGGCGGACTGGACGCGGCGCGTGAGCAGCCGGGCGATGATCAGCACCACGAAGGTGATCACGAACAGGATGCAGCCCAGCGCCATCAGCGCGTTGAGCTGGAGCCCGTCCGCCTCGTTGAACTCGTTGGCGATGCGCGACGCGATGGTCGAACTCGGGTCGAAGATCGAGGCCGAGAGGCGGTTGGCGTTGCCGACCACGAAGGTCACCGCCATCGTCTCGCCGAGGGCGCGGCCGAGGCCGAGCATGATCGCCCCGATGATCGAGACCGCGGCCTGCGGCACCAGCACGTGGCGCACCACCTCCCAGGTGGTGCAGCCGATGCCGTAGGCGCTCTCGCGCAGCACGGTCGGGATCTGATCGAGCATGTCGCGGGCGATCGAGGCGATGAACGGCACGATCATGATCGCCAGGATGATCCCGGCGGTAAACACGCCGACGCCCGAGGGCACCCGGGCGTAGAACAGCGTGCCGACGATCGGCATGCCCTCCACGAGGTTCGAGACCGGGATCTGCACGAAGCGCGCGAAGAGCGGCGCGAACACGAACAGGCCCCACATGCCGTAGATGATGCTCGGTACGGCGGCGAGCAGCTCGATCGTCATGGCAACCGGCTTGCGCGCCCAGCCGGGGCAGAGCTGGGTGAGGTAGACCGCGATCCCGAGGGAGACCGGGACGCCGATCAGCAGCGCCAGAAACGCGGAGGCGACGGTCCCGAGCACCGCCACGAGGGCGCCGTACTGCTCGGTCCCGACGTTCCAGGCGCTCGAGGTCAGGAAGCCGAAGCCGAACTCTCGGAAGGCGGGCCAGCCGCCGTAGAGGATCGAGCCGAGGATGCCGGCAAGGACGAGAAGCACCAGCAGAGCGGCGCCGTACGAGCAGGTCCGAAACAGGGTGTCGAGGCTTCGGCTCGGCGCCTTCCGTGCGCTGGCAGCACGGGTTCGGCCGAGGGCGATCGATTCTGTCAAAGCGGGCATCCGCGGTTCTCTGCGAAGGGTGGCGTAGTAGCGCGGTGCGTTCCCGGACGCGAGGGAGGAGGTTCTCACCTCCTCCCGGCCACGCTCACATGTTGAAGACAGGCTTACCGTCCTTGCCCTTCACGTCTTTCCACTCCTGGTGGATGAGCTCGACGACGTTGTCCGGCAGCGGCACATAGTCGAGATCGGCGGCAAGCTTGTCGCCGTTCTTGTAGGCCCAGTCGAAGAACTTGAGCACGTCGGCGGCCTTCGCCGGATCGGCGGCATCCTTGTGGATCAGGATGAAGGTCGCCGCCGTGATCGGCCACGCGTCGTCGCCCGGCTGGTTGGTCAGCGAGATGCCGAAGCCGGGAGCGGCCTTCCAGTCGGCGCTCGCGGCCGCGGCCTGGAACGCCTTGTCGTCCGGCTGCGGGTATCTGCCGGCCTTGTTCTGCAGCAGGGCGTAGGCCAGCTTGTTCTGCTTGGCATAGGCCGACTCGACGTAGCCGATCGCGTTCGGGACCTGCTTCACGGTGGCGGTCACGCCCTCGTTGCCCTTGCCGCCCTGCCCCACCGGCCAGGAGATCGTGGTCGCCGCGCCATACTCCTTCTTCCAGGTGTCGGACGCCTGGGCGAGGTAGGTGGTGAAGATGTTGGTCGTACCCGACGCATCCGAGCGGTAGACCGGCGTGATGTTCGAATCGGGGAGCTTCAGCCCGTCATTGAGCTTCGCGATCCGCGGATCGGACCATTTGGCGATCTTGCCGGCGTAGATGTCGGCCAGAATGTCGCCGGTGAGCTTGAGCTTGCCCGGCTCGATCCCGGGGATGTTCACCACCGGCACGACGCCGCCCATCACGGTCGGAAACTGGACGAGGCCGTCCTTGGCGAGCTGCTCGGCCTTCAGTGGCGCGTCTGTGGCGCCGAAATCGACCGTCTTGGCCTGGATCTGCTTGATGCCGCCGCCGGAGCCGATCGACTGGTAGTTGAGGCCCGAGCCGGTCTCCTTGCGGTAGGCCTCGGCCCACTTCGAGTAGACCGGGAAGGGAAACGTGGCGCCGGCGCCGGTGATGTCGGCGGCGAGTGCCGCGGACGCGAGCTGAACCGTCGCGAGGCCGACGGCGAGCGCGTAAGCGAAGGGTCTCAAGGGAATCTCCGTTGCCGTCGGGCAAGAGCCTGCGCCGCTCCGCCGGCGAGCCCGTGCCCGCGGCAGAGCTCTGCAGCCGATCTTGCGAAGAGACCCAGCGCCGGCCGCCCGATGGACCGGGCGGTTACGACAGGTAGATGACACCGGGATGACATCGCGGCCGCAGATCCAGCGGCACGGTTCATCGACCTCGTGCGTTCAATACCGGCACTGGTCTTGGAAGGATGTCGGATCGTGGGCGGCGAGCAGGTCGAGGCAGCGACGGAAGCCGATCCAGCCTGGCTTGCGCTTCATGCCGAGCGGGAGGCCTTGGAGCGCGCCCTGACGCTGGCGCAGGCGCGCCAAAAGTTCAGCACCGATCCCGGGACGGTCGCGCAGGCGCGTGTCGAGGAAGCGGATCTGCTGGTCAACCTCGATCGGGTGCTGACCTTGATTCGGGCTGCCGAGTATCGCCGGAGGCCGGGGGCCCGACGCTGGTAATCGTCGGCTTCATACAGGCCGTCCATTGCGAAGAGGCGGCTGCGCGTTCGACGAATGGTTGTGCGGTTCAAGAACAACCGCGATCCGCTGGACCGATTGAGGCGGGTCGAATTGGACTCTAGCTCGCCCGGCGCAGTTCCCGTTCCTTCTGACGCAGGCGCAGAAGCAGTTCGACATGGGTGTCGGTGATGGGTTGGGTATCGACACTCCCCTCGTAGACCGTCCGGAGCGTGAGCCCGAGCTGCCGCGTGTCGATCGACTGTTTGAGCGGCTGGCCCGCGCGCAGATGCCCATCGGACGCGACCACTGACGGCTTCATCGCTCCCTCCCACCGACAAGCCGCCGAAATCGTCCGCGGCATCAGAACGATCGTATTCTCGTAAACAAGGGTTAATAAATTACTAATTGCAACCAACGGTTAAGGTTGATGTGCGTTTACGCATCGGCGCCCTGAAGGAGCCGAGCCGCCGCTGCGCGGGCCTCGTCGGTCACGATGGCGCCCGCCAGCATCCGGGCGATCTCCTCCCGCCGCTCGGCGACGGGCAGGCTCGACACCCGGGTCGCGACACGGCTGGCCCCCTTCACGGGCGCCTTGGCGATCAGGAAATGCGTCTCGGCGCGTGCCGCCACCTGCGGCGCGTGGGTCACGGCGACGACCTGCACGGTCGCGGCGAGCCGGGCGAGGCGCAGGCCGATCGCGTCGGCCACGGCTCCGCCGACGCCGGTATCGATCTCGTCGAAGATCAGGGTCGGGGCGGAGCCCTTGTCGGCCAGGACCACTTTGAGAGCCAGCATGAAGCGCGACAACTCGCCGCCCGAGGCGACCTTCATCATCGGCCCGGGCTTCGTGCCGGGATTGGTCTGCGCCCAGAACTCGACCCGATCGGTGCCGGCCGGATCGCGCGACTCCAGATCGGTGGCGATCTCGGTGATGAACCGGGCCCGCTCCAGCTTCAGCGGCGGCAGCTCGGCCTTCACGGCGGCATCGAGCTGCTTGGCCGCCCGGCGGCGCCCGGCGCTGAGTTTCTCAGCCGCTTCGGCGTAATCGGCCTCCGCCTTCGCGAGCGCCTGTTCGAGCCCGGACAGAGCCGCCTCGCCGGCATCGATCGCCGCGACATCGGCGGTGTAGCGCTCCGCCAGCGCGGCCAGGTCATCGGCCGCGACATCGTACTTGCGGGAGGCCGCCCTCAGGGCGAACAGCCGCTCCTCTACCCGCTCCAGATCGCGGGGATCGAACTCGGTCTCGGACACGGCCGCGTCCAGAACGGCGCGGGCTTCGTCGAGGGCCACCATCGCGGCGTCGAGGGCGTTCACGCAGGGGTCGACGAGGGCGGGCAACTGCGCGGCCCGGCGCTCCAGCTTGCGCAGAGCGGCCGAGAGATGGGGCACGCCGGAATGGGGGCCGCCCACGGCGTCGAGCGCCTCGTTGAGCTCGCGGGCAACCTTCTCCGATTGCTGCATGATGCTGCGGCGCTCCGCGAGCTGCGCCTCCTCGCCCGGCAGCGGAGCGAGCGCCGCCAGCTCCTCGACGGCGTGGCGCAGGAAGTCGGCCTCCTTGCGGGCCGCCTCCACGCGGGCACGATGCTCGGACAACGCCGTCCGCGCCGTGCGGACCGCCCGCGACGCGCCCCCGACTTTGGCAAGGTGGGCCTGTAGACCGCCGAAGGCATCGAGGATCGCCCGGTGCGAGGCCGGATCGGCCAGCGCCCGGTCGTCGTGCTGGCCGTGGATCTCCACGAGCGCGGCCCCGATCGCCCGCAGCACCTGCACCCCGACCGGCTGATCGTTGACGAAGGCGCGGGTCCGCCCGTCGGCCATCTGGGTCCGGCGCAGGATCAGGTCGCCCTCGGTATCGATCTCGGCCTCGGCGGCGATCCGGCGCGCCGGATGGTCGACGGGCAGATCGAACACGGCCGTGACGACGCCCTGCGCCTCGCCGTGGCGGACGAGGCGGCCGTCGCCGCGGCCGCCGAGCGCCAGGGCGAAGGCGTCGAGCAGGATCGATTTGCCCGCGCCCGTCTCCCCGGTCAGGACGCTGAGCCCCGATCGAAAATTCAGTTCGAGCCTATCGATCAGAACGATGTCGCGGATCGCGAGCTGCGCCAGCATGCGGCGGGGGCATTCCTCAGGAGGGACCGCAGACATAAGGCCGTCGCGGCGTGGATTCACCCGAAAAATGCGTCGCACCGGACGTCATGGATGCGACAACGGAAAGGCCCGGAGCATCGGCTCCGGGCCCCTGAGGCTTCGCGGGTCGGGCTCGGTCGGACCCGGCCGCCTTACTCGGCCGAGGCGGTCTTGCCCGTGACCGTGCGGTAGATCTTGGACAGGAACGAGGACTTCTCCTCGCGGGGCTCGACGCCGCCCTGGGCGAGGAGCGCATGCGCGTCCTTGTACCAGGAACTCTCCGGGAAGTTGTGCCCGAGCACCGCAGCGGCGTTCTGCGCCTCCTGGGTGATGCCGAGCGCCCAGTAGGCCTCGGTCAGGCGCTCCAGGGCCTCCTCGGCGTGGCGCGTGGTCTGGTACTTGGCGACGACGTCGCGGAAGCGGTTGATCGCGGCCGGGAAGTTGCGCCGCTCCAGGTAGAAGCGCCCGACCTCCATCTCCTTGCCGGCGAGCTGGTCGCGCGTGATCTGGATCTTGGCCTTCGCATCCGCCGCGTATTCCGAGGTCGGATACTTCTGGACCAGCTCCTGGAGAGAGGCGAGCGCCTTCTCGGAGCGTTCCTGGTCGCGGGTCACGTCCGGGATCTGCTTATAGTTCGACATCGCCATCAGGTACTGCGCGTAGGCGGCGTCCTTGCTGGCCGGGTGCCGCTGCAGGTAGCGCTTCGAGGCGCTGATCGCGTCGTCGTATTTCTGGCCCTCGTAATTGGCGTAGGCCGTCATCAGCAGCGCCTTCCGGGACCAATCGGAATACTGGTACTGCTTGTCGAGGCTGTCGAACTTCTTGACCGCGCCCTCGTAGTCGCTGTCCTCGAGCTTGGCCAAGCCGTCGCTGTAGAGCTTGTCGGCTGGGACGTCCGGCACGACCTCGGGCTTGTACTTCTCGGCGAAGATCTGGGTCGGGTCGAAGTCGCAGCCGCCGAGGCCCAGGCCAAGGATGGCCACGAGAGGCGCCGCGAAGGCCGCCGCCCGGCGATGACGAATGGTGACAGGCATCTGGCGCTCTTTCCCGAACCGGCGCCGTGTCGCGCCGTCATGCCATCGCGTGGGTGGATTCGGCCCGTTCGGGCCGCGCCCGCCGTTCACGGACTATTAAACCGTGACGTTCGATTCGGGCACGAAAGCGGCAAGGCTGCGGCGGCAAGGATCGGTTGCCGTCTGTGTCCGAGAGGACACAGGGTGCCGTTCAGAGGTCTGCCGCGAAGGCGGCGATCCCAAGTCCGGCGCTGAGTTCGGAGAGAACGGTCTCGCGCCGCGAGCCCTGCGCCTCGACGATCGCGTAGTTGGACCGGTCAGCGAAGAGGGCGGAGAGCACGCCGACATTCATCCGGTGGCCGCCGCAATAGGAGCGGTAGGCGCCCTGAAGCGGCAGGCCGGCCAGCGCCAGATCGCCGATCGCGTCGAGGATCTTGTGGCGGACGAACTCGTCCGGGAAGCGCAGGCCTTCGGGGTTGACCACCGCGCTCTCGCCGACCGCGACGGTGTTCTCCAGCGAGGCGCCGAGGGCGAAGCCCGCCTTCCAGTAGCGCTCCACATCCCGCATCATCCCGAAGGTGCGGGCGCCGGCGATCTCGCGGCGATAGGAGGCGGGCGACAAGTCCATCGCCTTGCGGGACCGGCCGATTACCGGGCTCTCGAAATCGATCTCGACGTCGAGGCGGAAGCCCCGGTCGATGGGCCGCAACTCCGCGAAGGACGTCCCGGTCTCGATGCGGACATGACGGAGGATCTTAAGCCAGCGCCGCGGCGTATCGGAAGTCGCGATCCCGACCTGATCGATCGCCTGGACGAAGGGGAGCGCGGATCCGTCGAGGATCGGCATCTCGGGGCCGTCGATCTCCACCAGGGCGTTGTCCACGCCCAGCCCGTACAGGGCGGACATCAGGTGCTCGACGGTGGCGACCGCACCGGTCTCGATATCACCCAGAACGGTGCAGAGCTCGGTGGCGGAGACGAGGGCATGATGCGCCTTGATCAGGCGGTCATTGCCGTGGGTGGTGCCGGTGCGGAGGAAGGCGATGCCATGGTTGGCCGGAGCAGGCCGGATCGTGATCTCGGCAGGGTTCCCGGAATGAACCCCGATGCCAGAGAGCGTTGCCGGCCCTTTGAGGGTCGTCTGTTTATGCGTTCGCATTCCTTAGCCCCCGGGCGCGATCAGGTCCCGCCATCGCGACTGAAGATGGCAAGAAAACTGACTGATCCGTCCGCTGCTTGATGCCCCTGCCCACGCTATCAGGTTGTGTTCCGATGCGTGTGTCGTCGGTCTTGAGGTTCTATAGCTGCACCGCACAGGCCAGCCAAATCACGGATTCTTACGCTGTGTTACAGACACGCTTGCGGCGCCCCTGTCGCAAACTGCTGATACACCAAAGACTTAAAGGTTGGTTAATGCGTGGCTAACCGGCGACCGTTCTGTGGCGCGGATGCACCACGCCCCCAGGGATCACAGGGTCCAGGCGAGACCGGCTGCACCAAGGCAGCGGTCAAAAAGCAACCAATGGTTGTCTTATTCCAATGCGAAGAGCCGGCGGTTTCCCGCCGGCTCCCCGGATTCGCGTCCGGTTTCGTCAGCGCTCAGTTCGCCTGACGCCGCAGGAAGGCCGGGATCTCCAGCTGGTCGTCGTCCATCATCCGCGGCTGCGGCGCCAACCGACCCTGGGCATCGAGATTGCCCTGGGCCGGGCGGTATTGCGGAACCGCGGGGGCGGCCGGAACGCGCGGGGCCTGCGGAATGGGCGGCTGCGCCATCTGCGGCTGCGGCGCCGCCGGAGCGACAGACCGGGCTGCCGGGGCGGCACCCTCCATCTCGTCGCGGCGGCCACCGAAGCCGACCGTCGCGAGCCGACGCAGAAGCGAGGTCCGCTTGGATTCCGGCGCAGCCTCCTCGGCGGCGCGGTTCGCCATGATCTGATTCTGCGCGATCGGCGGCAGCTCGTGGATCTGCGGCATGCGGGGGGCCCGGGCGAGCGGCGTGCCGGCCGGGGCAGCCGGACGCGGCGGCACGAACGGACCGGCCGCGAGCTGCGTCGCAGGCTCGGATGGCAGGGGCGCCGGAGCGGGGACGAAGGGAGCCGCTGCCCGGGGCTGGACCTGGGCGAGCACGACCTCGTCGCGGGTCACCGGAGCGGGCGCCTCGATCCGCGGCTCGGAACGCATCTCGGGGGCCGGCTGCGGCGCATGGGCCGGAGCCTGGACGGGCGCCTGGGCGACAGCCTCGGTGCGGATGCTCGGCACCGGCGAGGCGGCGCGGGCGCGGGCCTCGGCGCGCAGGCGCTCGGCGACCTCGGCGATGCGCTGCTCGGTCTCGGCGATGGCCGGGTTGTTCGGCGAGTTTGCCGAGATCAGCAGCGGCTCGATGCCGGTGGCGACCACCGACACGCGGATGATGCCGTCCAGGCTCTCGTCGAAGGTCGCGCCCAGGATGATGTTGGCGTCCTGATCGACCTCCTCGCGGATTCGGGTGGCGGCCTCGTCGAGCTCGTACAGGGTCAGGTCCGAGCCGCCGGTGATCGAGATCAGCAGGCCGCGAGCGCCCTTCATCGACACGTCGTCGAGGAGCGGGTTGGCGATGGCGGCCTCGGCGGCGCGGTTGGCGCGCTTCTCGCCGGACGCCTCGCCGGTGCCCATCATGGCCTTGCCCATGCCGCGCATGATCGCCCGCACGTCGGCGAAGTCGAGGTTGATGAGGCCCTCCTTCACCATCAGGTCGGTGATGCAGGCGACGCCCGAGTAGAGCACCTGGTCGGCCATCGCGAAGGCGTCCGCGAAGGTTGTCTTCTCGTTGGCGACCCGGAACAGGTTCTGGTTCGGGATCACGATCAGGGTGTCGACCGCGGCCTGCAGTTCCTGGATGCCGAACTCGGCCGTGCGCATGCGGCGCATGCCCTCGAACTGGAACGGCTTGGTCACGACGCCGACCGTCAGGATGCCCATGTCGCGGGCGGCGCGGGCGATGACCGGCGCGGCACCGGTGCCGGTTCCGCCGCCCATGCCGGCGGTGATGAAGCACATGTGGGCGCCCGAGAGCTGATCGCGGATCTCGTCGATCACCTCGTCGGCGGCGGCGGAGCCGACCTCCGGATGCGAGCCGGCACCGAGGCCCTGCGTCACGCCGAGGCCCATCTGGATCACCCGCTCGGCCTTGGAGGAGGTGAGCGCCTGCGCGTCGGTGTTGGCCACGACGAACTCGCAGCCGAGCAGGCCCGACTCGATCATGTTGTTGACGGCGTTGCCGCCGGCGCCGCCCACGCCGAAGACGGTGATGCGGGGCTTGAGTTCCCGGATGTCCGGCGCCTGGAGGGTGATGGCCATGGTGTCGAGCCTCTCGCTAACTGTGCTGTCCGTGCGACGCTGAAAGCGCCGGATCCTCGTCGACACACCCGCCCGAAGGGGCGGATGCGGAATTTCAGAAGCTGTCCGAGAGCCAGCGGCTGACTCGGCGGATGTAGCTGTCGGTGCCGGTCGCCGCGAAGGCGCCGTGCCCCCGCGGCTCGAAGTGCTCGGCATGGGCCACCTGCGGGTAGACGAGCAGGCCGACCGCGGCCGAGAAGGCTGGGCCCTTGGCGGCTTCCGGCAAGCCCCGAATGCCGAGGGGCCGCCCGATCCGCACCTGACCCTGGAGGACGCGCCGGGCGACCTCCGGCAGACCGACGAGCTGGCTGGCGCCGCCGGTGAGAACCACGCGCCGCCCGGCCTGGGCGGCGAAGCCCGCGTCCCGGAGGCGGTCGCGTACCAGCTCGACCACCTCTTCGACGCGCGGCTTGATGATCCGCACGAGCTGCGAGCGCGGGATGTGGGCCGGGGCCTCGCCCTCGTCCTCGCCGACGCCGTGCACGGCGATCATGTCGCGGTCGTCGGAGGGGGTGGAGAGGGCCGAGCCGTAGAGGGTCTTCAGCCGTTCGGCCGCCGCCATGCGGGTGGAGAGCCCGCGGGCGATGTCCATGGTGACGTGGTGACCGCCGACCGCCAGGGCGTCCACGTGGACCAGGTGGCCGCCGGAGAAAACGCCGACGCTGGTGGTGCCGCCGCCCATGTCGACGACGCAGACGCCCATCTCGGCCTCGTCATCGACGAGGGCGGAGAGGCCGGCCGCGTAGGGCGTGGCGATCACCGCCTCGACCCCGAGATGGCAATGCTCCACCGCCAGCATGACGTTGCGGGCGGCGGCGAGCTCGCTGGTCACAACGTGCAGGTCGACGCTGAGCGCCTCGCCGATCATGCCCGACGGGTCGATCACGGCGCCCTGCCCGTCCAGGGCGTAGCCCGTGGGCAGCGCGTGCAGGACTGCCCGGCCGGGACTGACGCCGTGGGCGCTCGCGGTCTCGAGCACCCGCTCGACATCGCTGCCCGTGACGGTGCCGGAGCGGACGTTCACCCGCGCCTGGAAATGCTGCGAGGCGAGCCGGCCGCCCGACATGTTGACGATGACCGACTGGACCTCGACCTTGGCCATCCGCTCGGCGGCGTGGACCGCCTGACGGATCGCGCCCTCGGCGGCGGCGAGGTCGACGATGGCGCCGCCCTTCAACCCGAGGGAGCGCTGGTGGCCGATGCCGATGATGCGCGCGAGGTGCGTGCGGCCGCGGAGCGTCGTGAGCGCCTCGGCGGGCTGCAGCTCGGCAATGAGGCAGACCACCTTGCTCGTGCCGATGTCGAGCACCGAGAGGGTGGTCGAGCGCCGGGCGGAGAGCGGCTTCAAGCGCGGCGTGAGGCCGTGTTGGCTGTGCATTGACGCTACCGGACGCGGGATGCAGGACGGGCGGAGATCGTGGTCGAGGGCATCAGCTGGCTGCGCCCTTCTTCTTCGCCTTCTGGGCTTCCGCCCGGGCGGCGGCGGCCTCTTCGGTCAGGCGCACCACCAAGCGGTCCGGCATGCGCAGGTCCACGGCGATGATGTCCTTCTCGAGCAAGCCGGCCTCGCGCTCGAACCGGACGAGGCGGGCGAGCGCGGCGGCCGGATCGGCCTCAGGCAGGCGCACGTCGACGCCGTCGAGCTTGAGGGTCCAGCGCCGGCCGGATACGTAGGTGCCGGCCTTGATCCGCTCGGCCAGCGGCCCGGCGGCCGCGGTCAGGGCGAGGTACTCGGGAAGCTTGGTGTTCGCGTCCTCGCCGACCACCAGCGGCAGGCTGGCATAGCGGTCGTCGCGCATGGCATCGATGACGGTGCCGTCGGCTGCGATGACGCTGATCTCGCCGTTCTTCTGCCAGAGGGCCGCGGGCTCGCGCTCGACCTGGGTGATGGCGATCTCGTTGGGATAGATCTTCCGGACCGAGGCCTGGGCGATCAGCGGCACGCGCAGCAGCTTCTCGCGCACCGCGCTGACGTCGAGGAACGGAACGGAGGAGCGCCAATCGATGCCGGCGGCGGCCAGGACCTCGCGCTCGTACATCCGGGAGATGCCCGAGATGGTCACGCGCTCGACGCCGAAGCCGGTCAGGCGTGCGGCAATGTCCAGCGGGCGGCCCTGCTCGGCCACGAAGGCGTCGTAACGCCCGCTCGCCACGAAGCCCGCGAGCGACACGGCCGCGAGGGATACCGAGACCCCGACGACGCCGACGCCGCGGGGCAGCCGCTCGCTCAGGCGTTGGCCGGAGCGGGCGCGGCGGACCGAGAGCGAGCGCGCAGGGCGGCCGAAGAGCCGGCCCAGAGCGGCGCCGAGGCGGCGCGCCGGACCGATCCGGCCGGCGGCGTCACCGCTCAGCGATTCAGAGAAGCGTCCTCCACGATCCATCGGACGAGCTCACCGAAACTCAGGCCCGCATGGGCCGCCATCTCCGGCACAAGGCTTGTCTGGGTCATGCCGGGTTGCGTGTTGACCTCCAGAACCACGAGCCGCCCGGTACCACCCGGCGTATCGTCGAATCGAAAGTCGGCACGGCTGACGCCCCGGCAGCCCAGTGCTTGATGCGCCGTTAACGACAGTTCTTGGACACGCTGGTAAACATTTGGTTTAAGTTCGGCCGGCAGCACGTGGACCGAGCCCCCCGGGGCGTATTTCGCGTCGTAGTCGTACCACTCGCCCGTCGTGGTCTTCACCTCGATGACGCCGAGGGCCTTGTCGCCCATCACCCCGCAGGTCAGCTCACGGCCGGCTATGTAAGGTTCGACAAGGACTTGCTCGCCAAAGGCCCAGTCCTCCGTGGCGAGGATCTGGGGCGGATGCGAGCGGCCGTCGCGCACGATGATCACACCCATCGATGAGCCCTCCGCGTTGGGCTTCACGACGTAGGGTGGTGGGAGGGCGTGTGTCCTGGCGGCCTCACGACGGTTAACGATCCGGCCCTCCGGCACGTCCACGCCGGCGGCCCGCATGACCATCTTGGCCTTCTCCTTGTTCATGGCGAGGGCTGAGGCGAGGACGCCGGAATGGCTGTAGGGAATCTTCAGGATTTCCAGGAGGCCCTGGATCGTGCCGTCCTCACCGTCCGGGCCGTGCAGCGCGTTGAAGGCGACGTCCGGCTTGAGCGCCGTCAGCACGGAGGCGATGTCGGGACCGACATCGACCCGCGTGACACGGTAGCCCTCGCCTTCGAGAGCGTCGGCGCAGGCCTTGCCGGAATTGAGCGAGACCTCGCGCTCGGCGGAGGTGCCGCCCAGCAGGACGGCGACGTGCTTGGACATGGTGCGCTCCGGGGCGAGGCGATAAATGTCGGTCCGGCTCATGCCGCGCCGATCAGGCTTCGGATCGTGGCGTAGACCTGTGCGGCCGTCGGATGCGGCAGCATTCCGATGCGGCGCAGGATCCGGGTTGGTTCGATGCAGGCGAGCTTGATGGGGCGCACCACCGAGGCGACGCCGAGGCCCGCGGAGGTCAAGTCGTCGATCCGGACGTCGCCTTCAGCGCGCGTGTTGCGGGCACTTGTGATCATCGCGATCCACACGTAGCCGGCAGCGGCCACACCCTCGCCCGACACGACCATCGCGGGCCGTCTCTTCTCTGCCAATCTTTCCGAGGAGGGGAACGGCACGACGATCACCGTGCCGGCCGGCAGATCCGCCGTCTCAGAGGCCGGCATAGTCTTCATCATCGATCGGGCCTGCCCATTCCGTGAAGGCCGCGAACGGATCCTCACCTTCCGGCGGAGCCTTGTCGATGCGGATGCCGTCCGGCGTGATCCGGTAGCGCAGGCGATCGTCGGGTCCGATCGCCAGATGCTCGAGAACCGCAGCCGGCAGCACCGTTTGGCTCTTCACCGAGACCTGGGAATGCGCCGTTCGGGCTGACTGATCCGGCATATCCTGCATCCCTGCCGTTGAGCTTACATCTTACCGACTTACAGCTTTCGCGGACGCCCCGATCCGACGGATCTCCCAGCGCAGCTCCACCCCGCTCGTCTCGTGCACCCGACGACGAACCTCCTCGCCGAGACCCTCGATATCGGCCGCGGTCGCGCTGCCGGTGTTGATAAGGAAATTGCAGTGCATCGCGCTGACCTGGGCACCGCCCCGCGTCAGCCCGCGGCAGCCGGCGGCGTCGATGAGCTGCCACGCCTTGCCGCCGTGCGGGTTGGCGAAGGTCGAGCCGCCGGTGCGCTCTCGGATCGGCTGGGCCGCCTCGCGCGCGGCCGTGACCCGCTCCATCTCGGCCTCGATGGCGGCCCGGTCGCCGGGCCTGCCCCGAAACAGGGCGCTCGTGAAGATCACATCCTCCGGCACACCCGAATGCCGGTAGGAGAAGCCCATGTCGGCGTGCCCGAAGGTGCGGCGTTCCCCCCGGCGGTCGATTCCGCGCGCCTCCACCAAAACGTCGGTGGTCTCGCCACCATGCGCGCCGGCATTCATGCGCAGCGCGCCGCCGATCGAGCCCGGGATGCCGCGAAAGAAGGCGAGCCCGTCGAGGCTGGCATCAGCCGCCGCCTTGGCGAGGCGCATGTCCGGCACCGCTGTCCCAACGGCCAGCGTGTCGCCGTCGATCGCGATGCTGCCGAAGGCCTTGCCGCCGAGGCGCACCACGACGCCCGGCACGCCGCCGTCGCGGACGATGAGGTTCGAGCCGAGGCCGATCACCGTCACCGGCACGTCCGGATCGAGGACGGCCAGGAGGCGGGCTAGATCCTCCTCGTCGGCCGGGGTGAACAGGACCTCGGCCGGCCCGCCGACCCGAAACCAGGTGAGGTCCGCCAGAGGCTGGTCGGCGAGCAGGCGCCCGCGAAGGTCGGGCGCGGCGGCGCGGATGCGGTCGTGAAGGGATGCGGTCATTAATGTTTCTCCCCTCTCCCCGCTCGCGGGGAGAGGGCTCCGGCGACCGTGTCGTCGTCGGAGCGAGGCGGAAGCCGAGGGTGAGGGGGCGGCTCCGGCTGTGACTCGACCGGAGCCGCCCCCTCACCTTCGCCCTTCAGGCTCGCCGCGCCGACGAAGGGGTCGTCGCGGCCCTTTCCCCGCAGGCGGGGAGAGGGGGGAAGGGCGGCCAGAACAATGTCCAAATCTCCGGAGATGTCGTTCACGACCTCTGCGTTCCAGAACGGCAGGACGCGGTAGCCCTGGGCGATCGGCCACGCGTCCCGACCACGATCATGTCCGCTGTCGGCCTGCTGACCGCCGTCAAGCTCGACGATCCGGCGCCCCTCCCGGCCGCAGAAATCGGCCACGGAGCGGCCGATCGACTCCTGCCGGACAAACTTGGAGCCGGCCAGACGCCGCTCGCGCGAACGATACCGGAGGCGGCACTTCGCCTCGGTTTGCGCCTCACGCACGTCCCGCCGGAAACGAGTCTGCTCCGCGGCAGCCCCGCCCACCGCTCACCGCCCCCGCGCGGCGAGTTCGCCCGGCAGCGCGTAGGCCCATTGGGTGATGGTGCCGGCGCCGAGACAGACCACGTAGTCGCCGGGCTTGGCGAGCTCCGCGATGATCCCGGCGAGTTCCTCCGGCCGCTCCAGCGCCCGGGCGTCGCGATGGCCGCGGGAGCGGAGGCCCGAGACGAGGCTGTCGCGGTCGAAGCCCTCGATCGGCTGTTCGCCGGCCGCGTAAACCGGGGCGACGATGACCGTGTCGGCATCGTTGAAGCAGGTGCAGAAATCGTCGAACAGCGACTGGAGACGGGTGTAGCGGTGGGGTTGCACGATGGCGATCACGCCGTGCTCGGTCGAGGCGCGGGCGGCCTTGAGCACCGCCTTGATCTCGACCGGATGGTGCCCGTAATCGTCGAAGATCGTGGCGCCGTTCCAGTCGCCGGTGCGGGTGAAACGCCGCTTCACGCCGCCGAACCCGGCGAGCGCCTGGCGGATCGCGTCGGGCTTCACGCCGAGCTCGTGTGCGACGGCGAGCGCCGCCGTGGCGTTGAGCGCGTTGTGCTTGCCGGGCATCGGCAGGACGAGATCCTCCATCTCCATCCGGTAGCCCGGACGGCGGTCGCGGATCATCACGCGGAAGCGGCTCTGGCCGCCGCGCAGGTCGACGTCGATCAGGCGCACATCAGCCTGCGGATTCTCGCCGTAGGTGATGATGCGGCGGTCCTCGATATGGCCGACGAGGTCCTGCACCACGGGGTGATCGATGCACATCACCGCGAAGCCGTAGAACGGGATGTTGTCGATGAAGCGCCGGAACGCGTCCTTGATGGCATCGAACGAGCCGAAATGGTCGAGATGCTCGGGGTCGATGTTGGTGACGATCGCCACGTCGGCCGGCAGCTTCAGGAAGGTGCCGTCCGATTCATCGGCCTCCACCACCATCCACTCGCCGGCGCCCATGCGGGCATTGGTGCCGTAGGCGTTGATGATGCCGCCGTTGATCACGGTCGGATCGAGGTTGCCGGCGTCGAGCAGCGTCGCGACCAGCGAGGTGGTCGTGGTCTTGCCGTGCGTGCCCGCGATGGCGACGCAGGACTTGAAGCGCATCAGCTCGGCCAGCATCTCGGCGCGGCGCACGACCGGGAGCCGGCGCTCCCGTGCTGATTGCAACTCCGGATTGTCGCGCTGGATCGCCGTCGAGACCACGACCAGGGCCGCCTCCGCGACGTTCTCGGCATCGTGGCCCACGAAGGTCCGCATGCCCTTCTCGGCGAGACGGCGGACATTGGCGTTGTCGGACGCGTCCGAGCCCTGCACCGTGTAGCCGAGGTTGTGCATCACCTCGGCGATGCCGGACATGCCGATGCCGCCGATGCCGATGAAGTGGATGGGTCCGAGCTTGTCGGGCAGCTTCATGGGTCGAACCGTCTGGTGGCGGGATCGCCGGTGCGAAATCCCAGAGGAATCAGGTGCGGGCGGCCGTCTGGATGACGACCTCGGCCAGCCGCTCGGCGGCGTCGTGGATGCCCGCGCTTCTGGCCGCATCGGCCGCCGCGGTCAATTTTGCCGGCGTTTCGAAGTAGGCGGTGAGTTCCGCGACGAGGCGATCCGGCGTGAAATCCGCCTGCTTCACGGCCAAAGCCGCGCCGATCGCGTCGAGGGTCGCGGCGTTGGCGGCCTGGTCCTGATCGAGGGAGCCCGGCAGCGGCACGAGGAGCGCCGGGCGGCCGATCGCCGCCAGTTCCGACACCGTGGAGGCGCCCGATCGCGAGACCACGAGATGACTCGCGGCCATGCGGGCGGGCAGGTCCTTGAAGAACGGCGCCGCCTCGATCCCGGCGAGCCCCATGGCGAGGTAGCGGTTCTGCACAGCCGTCAGATCCTCCGGCCGGACCTGCTGCACGAGGTGCAGCCGGGCGCGCAACGCGGCGGGCAGACGGGCGATCGCCTCGGGCACGACCTCGCCCATGACTCGGGCGCCCTGGCTGCCGCCGAACACCAGGAGCCGCAGGGCATCGTCCGGACCGAAGGCGGGATATGGGATCTTCGCCGCCTCGATCACCGCCGGGCGGAGCGGATTGCCGGTGTGGATGCGCGGGGCTTTGGCCTTGTCGGGCACACCGCGCACGACCTTGAAGCCGGTGGCGATGGAGCGGGCGCCCCGCGCCAGGAAGGCGTTGGCGCGACCCATCACGGCGTTCTGCTCGTGCAGGATCGTCGGCACCCGCAGGATCTGGCCGGCGAGTACCGGCGGCACGGTCGGATAGCCGCCGAAGCCCACGATGGCGGCCGGGTTGATCCGGCGGATCTCCTTCGCGGCGACGCCGAAGCCGCGGCCGAGCGTCAGCACGGCGCCGGCCCGCTTCAGGGGCGAGCGTCCGGACGGCGTCGCCGACGCGATGGTCACCACCTCGGAGGCCGGGAACTCGGACGCGATCGCGTCGACCCGCGCGTCCGTGGCGAGGGCCACCCCGATGCCGCGGGCGCGCAGCGCGTGGGCGAGGCTCTCGGCCGGGAACAGGTGTCCGCCGGTGCCGCCCGCGCAGAGCAGGATCGTGGGGGTGAAGACCGTCACCGCATCACCCCGGCGACGGTGGCCGGCGCGGTGCCGGGGGGCTTCTGGCTGAGCATGACGGTGCGGGGGCGCTTGCGGGTCAGGGCGACAAGGAAGCCGGTGCCGAGCGCCAGCGAGATCAGCGAGGAGCCGCCATAAGAGACGAACGGCAGCGTCATGCCCTTGGCGGGCATCAGCTGGGTGTTCACCGCCATATTGATGCAGGCCTGGAGCCCGAACAGCGTCGTCAGCCCGGTGATCGCCAGCCGCGAGAACGTGTCGTCGGTCCGCCGGGCGAGCTTGAGGCCGCGCAGCACGATGAAGGCGAACAGCGCCACGAGGCACAGGCAGACGATCACGCCGAATTCCTCGCCAGTGACCGAGAAGATGAAGTCGGTATGCGCGTCTGGCAGGTGGCGCTTGGCCACCCCCTCCCCCGGCCCGGTGCCGAACCAGCCGCCCGAGCGGAACGATTCGCGCGACCAGAAATCCTGGAATCCGCCGCCGGAATCCCGGTCGAGGAACTTGTTGAAGCGCTCACGGACGTGATGGAAGAACAGGTAGGCAGCGAAGACACCCCCAAGGCCCAGAATGCCGAGGACGGCCACCCAAATCAGGTGGAGGCCGGCAACGAAGAAAAGCGCGCACCACACCATGGTGATCAGCATGGTCTGGCCGAAATCGGGCTGGAGCAGCAGCGGCACGATGGTGATCGGCAGGAGCAGCAGCGCCAGGATGCCGCCCGGCATGTCGCGGCGCTGCGCACCCTCCGAGAAGGCCCAGGCGGCCACGACCACGAAGGCCGGCTTCACGAATTCCGAGGGCTGCAGGCCGAAGGAGCCGAACTGGATCCAGCGATGGGCGCCTTTGATCTCGGGGCCGAACTTGCCGGCGAGCAGGCACAGGACGACGCCGCAGATCCAGGTAACCAGCGCGAGCCGGCGGATGCCGCGCAGGGACAGGAACGAGACCGCGCAGATCAGCAGGATCGTCGGGGCGAGGTACATCGCCTGCCGGTTCAAGAAGTAGAAGGTCGGCAGACCGATCCGCTCGGCCACCGGCGGGCCGCCGCCCATCAGGAAGACCAGCCCGGCCACCATCAGCGCGAACAGGGCCGCGAGCAGCCCACGATCGACCGTCCACCACCAGTCCGTCAGGGGGGTGCGTTCCGCGCGTGACATCATGCCGGGCAACGACTCCAGGCCGCGCGGATGCCGATCCGCGCGGGTCGGTCCCGATCCTGTGCAGGAATGGTAAACGGAGACTTATGCTCGGCGATGCCGCCCAGCTGTTCGGGGCCGTGCCGGGACGCAGCGCAAGCGATCAAGCCCGGTCCCGTCGCCGCCATTCCGCTCATGGGCGAGGGCAACGACAACTTGACGATCGTCATCCTCGTTCCATCGTCTAAAGAACAAGCGACACTCTATATTAATCTTCTAATTGCAACTCTTGGATGTAAGTCGCGGATCGACGAGCCACCTGAACCGGGTGCCGCCCGGCAAAGCCGAATCCGCCAAGCGGAAGCTCCCTCGCCATGTTTTCTGCCCTGAAGGTCCGTGAAGCGCAGGCCAAGCTCGCGGCCCTCGACCGCGTTCAGGGCGTCATCGAGTTTGACCTCGCCGGGAAGATCCTCTCGGCCAACGGCAATTTCCTTGCTGCGGTTGGCTACACGCTTCCGGAGATCGTCGGGCAGCACCACAGCATGTTCATGGATCCGGCTCAGCGGGATTCGCCCGAGTACCGCGCGCTCTGGGAGCGCCTGCGTTCGGGCACGTTCGAGAGCGGACAGTTCCAGCGGGTCGGCCGGGGCGGCCGCACGATCTGGATCCAGGCATCCTACAATCCGATGCTCGACGTCCGCGGTCGGCCCTACAAGGTGGTGAAGTTTGCCACCGACATCACGCAGCAGCGAACCGAGGAGGCCGACCGCGCGGGACAAATCGAAGCCATCCACAAGGTGCAGGCCGTCATCGCATTCGATCTCGATGGTACGGTGCTGGAAGCCAACGACAATTTCCTGGCCGCGATGGGCTACGCAAGAGGGGAAGTGGTCGGGCAGCACCACAGCCTGTTCGTCGAGCCCAGCCATCGCGACAGCGAGGCGTACCGCGCATTCTGGGCGGCGCTGCGGAACGGGACCTATCAGGCGGCGCAGTTCCGGCGCGTCGGCAAGGGCGGACGCGAAGTCTGGATCCAGGCCTCCTACAACCCGATCTTCGATGCCGCCGGCCGGCCCTACAAGGTGGTGAAGTTCGCCACCGACATCACCGACCAGATTCGTCTTTTCGCCGACCTGCGCACGCTCATCGACCGGAACTTCGGCGAGATCGAGCAGGCGGTGACGTATTCGACGCGGGCGGCCGCCCTGGCCTCCTCGGCAGCGGATTCGACCTCCGGCAACGTCCAGACTGTCGCGGCGGCAGCTGAGGAGCTGGCCGCTTCCGTGGCGGAGATGTCGCAAAGCATCGTCCGCTCGCAGGGCGCCACCGACACCGCCTATGCCTGCGTCCAAGAGGCGGACGGCCATACCAAGCGCCTCGCCGAGACCGCGACCGCGATGACCGGCATCGTCGGCCTGATCCAGAACATCGCGGGTCAGATCAACCTGCTGGCGCTCAACGCCACGATCGAGGCGGCCCGCGCGGGCGAAGCCGGCCGCGGCTTCGCGGTCGTCGCGTCCGAGGTGAAGGCGCTGGCCGATCAGGCCGCGCGGGCCACCGGGCAGATCAACGGCGAGATCGCCAGCGTGCAGCGCGTCTCGCATGAGGTGGTGGGGGCGCTGAACTCGATCGGGACGTCGGTCTCGGTGATGCGCGAGACCGTCGTGGCGACCGCGGCCGCCATCGAGGAGCAGAGCGCGGTGACCCGCGATCTTGCTGAGAACATGCAGAGCGCCGCCGGCGCGGTCACGGCGATCACCGGCAATATCGGGGCGATCGTTCAGTCGGTGGCCGACGTTTCGCGGGCAGTGGGAACCACCCGCGACGCCGCCAAGGTGCTGGCGCGCTGACCGCGACAGGGGCTCGGGTCAGTTCATCCTCCGATCTCACCGACCCGGCGGCGGGATCGTCGCTCCGGGGCTGCGAAGCGGAGCCCGGAGACCGGACATTCGCGTCGCGCGGGACGCTGCGCTGTCCGCGGCTCTGGATCCCTGTAGCTTGGGCTGGCTGCTACGGTCACCTTTATCCGCTCGCGGCAATGGGCGGCGTTGCGGCTGCGACCACCCCACCCACGGCGGCCGGACGCGGCTCGCCCGCTCAATGCCCCCCTGTCCGCTCGCGCTTCAGCCGGTAGAGCGCGTCGAGCGCCTCCCGCGGCGTGAGCGCGTCCGGCTCGATGGAATCGAGCAGCGCCCCGAGCGGATCCTCGGGCGGCGGCTCCGGCGGCGGGGGCGGCGCGAGGGCTGCGAAGAGCGGCAGGTCGTCGATTCGCGCGCGCGCCGGGCGACCGCGCTCCGCCTTCTCCAGGCTCTTGAGAATCGCCCCGGCCCGCGACACGACGCTGCCGGGCAGTCCCGCGAGCCGGGCCACCTGCAGGCCGTAGCTGCGTTCGGCGATTCCGGGAACGACCTCGTGCAGGAACACGACGCCGTCCCGATGCTCGGCGACCTTGAGGGTCGCGTTCTCCAGCCGGGCCAGACGGTCGCCGAGCGCGGTGAGTTCGTGGAAATGGGTGGCGAACAGAGCCCGGCAGGCGTTCACCTCGTGCAGGTGCTCCAGGCAGGCCCAGGCGATGGAGAGACCGTCGAAGGTCGCGGTGCCGCGGCCGATCTCGTCGAGGATCACCAGGGAGCGCCGCGTCGCCTGGTTGAGGATCGCCGCGGTCTCGACCATCTCGACCATGAAGGTCGATTGCCCGCGGGCGAGATCGTCGGCGGCACCGACCCGGGAGAACAGCCGGTCGACCCGCCCGATCCGCGCCTCGGCGGCCGGCACGAAGGCGCCCATCTGGGCGAGCACCGCGATCAGCGCGTTCTGGCGCAGGAAGGTGGACTTGCCGCCCATGTTGGGGCCGGTGATCAGCCGGATCCGGCCGCGCGTGTCGCCCGAAAGATCGCAATCGTTGGCGATGAACGGCTCGCCGGCCCGGCGCAGGGCCGCCTCGACCACCGGATGGCGGCCGCCGACCACGACGAAGCTCAGCGAATCGTCGACCACGGGCCGCCGCCAGTCGAGCTCGACCGCGAGCTCGGCGTGGCTCGCCGCGACGTCGAGCCCGGCCAAAGCCTCGGCGACCTCGGCGATGGACTCGGCCTTGCCGAGCACGCGGGCCGAGAGGTCGTCGAACACGGCGCCTTCGAGCGCCAGCGCCCGGTCGGAGGCGCCGGAGATCTTCGATTCGAGCTCGCCCAGCTCGACGCTGGTGAAGCGCATCGCGTCGACCATCGTCTGGCGGTGGACGAATTCGCTCTGCAGCCCCTTGAGGCAGGCTTCGCCGACCGATTGCGGCACCTCGATGAAGTAGCCGAGCAGGTTGTTGTGCTTGATGCGCAGGGTCCGGCAGCCGGTCTGCTCGGCGTAGCGGGCCTGCAGGGCGGCAATCACCTTGCGGGAATCCTGGCCCAGCGTCCGCGCCTCGTCGATCTCCGGATGGTAGCCCAGCCGCACGAAGCCGCCGTCGCGCCGGCTCAGGGGAAGATCGTCGGCCAGCGCCGCCGCCAGGGTCGCGATCAGTTCCGGATCGGCCTCGGCGAGGTGCTCGGCGAAACGGACGAGGTCGTCCGGCAAATCCGGGATGGCGGAGAGGCGGGCGCCGAGTTGCGCCGCCACCGCCAGGCCGTCCCGGATCGCCGCCAGATCCCGCGGTCCCGCCCGGCCGAGGCCGGTGCGCGACAGCGCCCTGGCGAGATCCGGCGCCCGGGCCAGCGCCTCGCGCAGGGCGGCGCGCAGCGCGCCGTCATCGACGAGATGCGCCACGGCGGCGTGCCGCCGGGCGATCGCGTCGAGCTTGGTCAGCGGTCCGGCAAGGTGCTCGGCCAGCAGCCGCGCGCCGTTGGACGTCACGGTCCGGTCGATCGTGGCGAGCAGGCTCCCGGTTCGCTCCCCCGACAGGGTCCGGGTGAGTTCGAGGTTGGCCCGTGTCGCCGCATCGATCGCCAGGGTCGCGCCCCCGTCCTCACGGGTCGGCACGGCCAGGGTCGGCCGGGCCGCGAGCTGCGTGCGGGCGATGTAGAGGAGCACAGCCCCGGCGGCGGCGATCTCGGCGCGGGTGAACTGGCCGAAACCCTCCAGCGTCGAGACCCCGTACTGCTCGCGCAGGCGCCGCTCGGCCGCGGCGGGTTCCAGCTCCGCCTGCGCCAGGGGCACGACGGCGGCCCGGCTCTCCTGCCAGATCCGCGCGAGCGCCGGATCGGCGTGGATCGCCTCTGACAGGACGATCTCCCGCGGATCGTGCCGGGCGATGGCGCCGGCGAGATCGCCGCCCGCGATCTCGCTCAAGGCAAAGCGCCCCGTGGAGATGTCGACCGCCGCGAGGCCGTAGGCCACCGCGCCCTCCCCGGTCTTGCGGCGGCCGATCGCCAGGAGGAGGTTGGCCCTGGCCGGGTCGAGGAGCCGGTCCTCGGTGATCGTCCCCGGTGTCACGAGCCGCACGACCTCGCGGCGCACCACCGATTTTGGGCCGCGCCTCTTGGCCTCGGCCGGATCCTCGGTCTGCTCGCACACGGCGACGCGGTGCCCGAGCGCGATCAGGCGGTTGAGGTAGTCGTCGGAGCGCTCGACCGGCACGCCGCACATCGGGATCTCGCTGCCCGCGTGCTTGCCGCGCTTGGTCAGCACGATGCCGAGCGCCCGGGACGCGATCTCCGCGTCCTCGAAGAACAGCTCGTAGAAGTCGCCCATCCGGTAGAACAGGAGGCAGTCCGGATTGGCGGCCTTAATCTCGATGTACTGCACCATCATGGGCGTGGCGCCGGCCGGATCCAGGCCGGGAGCGGGCGTCATGTCGGCGGCGGGGCGGACGGCGGTACGGGCCATGCCGCCTCTTAGCAGAGCGCCGCCCGCGAATCAGGACACGCACACCGACGCGGCTGGGGAGAAGCCGCGTCGGCGGTGGATGGGTTCATCGCGGCCTAGGGGCCGGCGCGGCGAACGCGTCCGCGGCCGGCGTCGGAGACCTGACGGGTCTCAGTAGCGCGGGCCATTGGTGGTGCTGCCCAGGTTCTGCTGGTAGCCGCGCAGGGCGGGATTCTTCGCGTTCGGATTGCCGTGTCGCATGGTGTTGAGCCGGCGCATCCGCCGCTCGTGCCGCGCGGTGTGGTGCCGGTGCATTCTGCGGTGATGGCGATGCATCACGACAGACTCGATCATGTCGTGGCCGGCGAGGCCGGGCTGAGGCATGGACGGTGCCGCCTGCGCGGCCCCCGAGCCGGCCATCAGGCCGCCGATGAGCAGGCCTGCCGTCAGAAGAGAACGCATAGTCATGAGCGAGTATCTCCGATTTTACCGTGTGAGCCACCACCTACGAGAATGGTGACGGGTAAGTTCCGGAGCGTGCAGGAAAAATGAAGCCGTCGATTTCGCCTCTGACGGGGAATAAGTTTTCGCGTGACGCGTGCTGCCGACATTCGGCGCGTGGATAATGATAACTTTAAAGTGAATTCGGATGCTTCGTGCAATTTGGTGGCTTATGCCTCTGTTGCGTTCGCGCGTGCCGGTCAGGACAGGAAACGCGTCAGCTCCACATTGACGGAATCCGGCTCCTCGTGGGCGAGCCAGTGGCTCGCGCGCTCGTACCAGCGGATCCGGCCCGCGTCGCAGAAGGCCAGGCTCGCTTCCGCGAGGCCGGATTGCAGGGCTGTATCCTGCTTGCCCCAGAGGATCAGGGTCGGGACCCGGACCCGGGCCGGCTCGTCCCGCGGCAGACGCACCAGGGCCCGGTACCAGTTCAGCATGGCGGTCATCGCGCCGGGCTGAAGCCACGCTTCGACGTAGCGGTCGAGATCGGCAGCCGAGAACGCGCCCGGCCGGCTGGTGGACGTCAACGCGTTCCGCAGGACGCGGCACCGGTCGGCCGTCAGCAGCCGCTCGGGCAGGCCGGGCAGCTGGAACAGGCCGACATAGACGCTGCGCAGCCACTGGCCCGGATGGTGCCGCATATACGCGCCGACGATGCCGGGATGCGGCGCGTTAAGGATCGCGAGCCGCTCGATCCGTTCGGGATGGCGGCTGGCCAGCCACCACGCGACGAGGCCGCCCCAATCGTGGCCGATGAGCCGGAATGTCGCGAAGCCGTAGGCATCGGCCAGGGCCAGCACGTCCCCGGCCAGCCGGTCGAGGTGGTAGGCGGCGATGCCCTGCGGCCTGTCACTGAGGCCGTAGCCGCGCTGATCCGGCACGATCACCCGCAGGCCCGCCTCGGCGAGCGGCCCGATCTGGTGGCGCCAGCCGAACCAGAATTCGGGGAAACCGTGCAGCAGGATGGTCGGCGGCCCGCTCTCCGGACCCGCCTCCGCCACGTGCAGGCGCACCTCCGGCAGAGCGACGTGGTGAAAGTTCACACCTGCAACGTCCATCCGCTTCGGCGCTCCCTGCTGATCGGCGGAGAACGCCCGCACCCGTGCGGGTGATCCCCTCAGAAACCGAACGCCGCGCAGGCGCCGGCTTCGGCGGAGAGCTGGTCGCGCAACTGGTCCGGAGAGCTGCGGGTCCACAGGCAGAGCAGCACGAAGGCTGCCCCTTGCAGCAGGGTCCGGGCGGGCGGCACAGGGGCTTCGGCCTGAAGGCTGGTGGTCGGGGTCATGACGCTGGCTCCTGATTTCGTCTCTCGACGGGAGATCGGCGCCCGGCTGTCGGGGTTACAGGGGATCGGGCCCCGCGCGTGCGCTGCCGCACCGGGACCTATCAGCGCAGCGGGTCGAGCCAGCGCGCCAGCGTTCCGGCCTCTAGGCCGGCGCGCGTCTCGCGATAGCCGAGCTCGGCCGATTCCCGGAAACGGGACCACGCCCGCAGGTCGATGCCCGAGAGGGGCGGCTTGAGCACCGCGGTCGCGTGAGCCGCCGCCATCAGGCTCTGCGCGTCGCTCGAGACCGTCGCGGCGCGCAGCAGCAGCGGCGCGAGGCCCGGCATGGCCAGCGGCGAGCCGATCAGCCTTCGCACCAGCCGGCCGCGCCAGCCGCGCTGGGGCATGTCCTGGAAGGCCCGGTCGCTGCCGACATCGACGGCGAGAACCGGGCCGCGCTCCAGGCCCGCGGCGACATCGGCCGGGAGATTGTTCATCATGCCGCCATCGACCAGCACCCCCTCGTCGCACAGGACCGGCGGCAGGAGTCCGGGAATGGCGATGCTGGCGCGCAGCGCCTTCGGCAGGTCACCCGAGCGATGAACCATCGTGTTCCCGGTGGTCAGGTTCGACGACACGCAGAAGAACGGCAGCCACAGATCCTCGATGCGCACGCCGCCGTAGCGCGCCGCCAGGCCCGCATCGACCTTGGCCCCCCGGGTCAGGGCATGGAGCGGCAGGGTATAGTCGTTGATCGGGTTGCTGGTGGCGAAGAACGCCTCGGTCTGCGCCTGGATCTCCGCGAGGGGCCAGCCCATGGCGAGGCTCGCCGCAATGATCGCGCCCATGCTGGTGCCGCCGACGAAGTCCGGCGCGCAGGCGACCTCGTCGAGCGCCTTCAGGACCCCGAGATGGGCAAGGCCGCGGGCGCCGCCGCCGCCGAGCACCAGCCCCCGGGCCGCGCCGCTGGCGAGCCGGGCCAGCCGGTGGAGGTCGCCCTGCATGCCGTCGCGGACCTGGATCCGCATCGCGGCCGGCAGTGCCGCGACGGCGGGGTGGAGCGGTTTCGGGCGCTGCGCGTCCGAATCCTGCCGGACGACAAGGTCCATGCGGATCCAGTCGGAGCGGACCCGCTCCAGGTATTCCGGCACACCCGGCCGCGGCGGCGCGCCGGGCTCGGCCAGAAGCAGCACATGGTCGCCCCGGCGCTGGCTCTGCCGGCACCAGGGACAGTCGATCTCGTGCGCCGCGAAGATCGTGCGCGCGTGCCGGCCTTCGAAGCTCTGGAACCAAGCCTCGTCGGCGCCCTCGGGCCAGTTCGTGAGGCAGCCGGTCTCGCCCGGCAGGAGCGCGTCGAAGGCGTCGGCGAGCTGCCGGGCGAGGATCTCCGGATTCGGTCCTTCCGTCACCGCCAGGATCGTGAAGATCCGCGGCGCGTGATGCACCGAGTAGCCGTCGTAGATCGCGCGCAGGCGGTCGGCCAGCATGCGGGCGAAGTAGAGGAGCGTCTGCGGATGCTCGGCGATGACCGCCTCGAAGGCCGTGCGGGTCAGCTTCAGCAGGTGCGAGTCGCGCAGGGCCATCACGGTGGCCGCCCGGGGGGCCTCCGACAGCAGGGCCATCTCGCCGAAGGTCTCGGGTGGGCGCAGGCGCGCGATCCGGGTCGGGCTGCCGTTGTGGTCGCGGGCCGAGACGCCGACCGCCCCGGAGACGAGGGTGTAGAGCGCGTCTCCCGAGGCGCCCTGCTCGAACAGGATCTGGCCGCCCGGCACCGCGATCGGGACCATGCGGGCCCGGACCGCCGCGACCGCCGCGGCGTCGAGACCCAGCAGGAACGGGATCTCGGGCGCGCTCACCGGTGCACCACCGGAGGCGTCACCCGGCGCCGCTCTGCCGTCGGTCTCCGCCGCATCGTTCCGACCCCCCCGTTCTTGCCTGTTCGGGCCACCATAGCGCGCTTGAGGTCAAGCGGGCGCCGGTGACCGAGCCGCGCATCTGAAACGCCGATGCCTTCGCGCCGCGACGGCCATCCGCTACAGCCGGGCGACAACAAGGCCGGGAGGGGCGCATGTCGGAATCAGGTCGGATCGCGATCGTGACCGGGGCGGGGACTGGGGTCGGCAAGGCCGCGGCCCTGGCGCTGGCCGGCGCCGGCTGGCGGATCGTGCTGTCCGGGCGGCGGCCGGGGCCGCTCGACGAGACGGCGGCGCAGATCGGCGGTGACCGGGCGCTCGTGGTGCCAACCGATGTGACCGATCCCGATTCGATCGCCAACCTGTTCGCCCGCACGCGGGCGGAATTCGGGCGACTCGACCTACTGTTCAACAATGCCGGGATCGGCGCCCCGCCGGTCCCCCTCGAGGACCTGCCGCTGGAGACGTGGCGGCAGGTGGTCGACACTAACCTGACCGCCCTGTTCCTGTGCACGCAGCACGCCTTCCGGATCATGCGCGACCAGGATCCCCGCGGCGGCCGGATCATCAACAACGGCTCGATCTCGGCGCATGCCCCGCGGCCGAACTCCATCGCCTACACGGCGACCAAGCACGCCGTGACCGGCCTGACCAAAGCGACCTCCCTCGACGGTCGCGCCTACGACATCGCCTGCGGGCAGATCGACATCGGCAACGCCGACACGCCCATGGGCGGCAAGATGAAGGCGGGCGTCCGTCAGGCGGACGGCTCGCTCCGGCCCGAGGCCGTCATGGACCCGGACCATGTCGGCCAGGCGGTTCTCACCATGGCGAGCCTCCCGCTCGAAACCAATGTGCAGTTCATGACCATCATGGCGACCAAGATGCCGTTCGTCGGACGCGGCTGAGCCGCGGGCGGCAAGAGCGGCAGGCGGAAAGAGCGGCAGGCGG
>Ga0255028_100005_pt1 | contig 91465 bp, 95 predicted proteins | sample DRGLUT_MetaT_FD_178168 | JGI IMG/M metagenome (GOLD analysis project Ga0255028, IMG submission 178168) | Metatranscriptome of freshwater microbial communities from Pennsylvania, United States - DR:GLUT (Metagenome Metatranscriptome) | ecosystem: Environmental > Aquatic > Freshwater > Creek...
GGCGGCTTCCTGTCGAGCATCTTCGGCGGAGGCGGCAGCCAACGCCAGGAGCCGCAGCAGCAGCCGGGCTACGGCCAGCAGCGGCCGGCGGGCCAGCCCTGGGGGAATCCGGGGGCGCCTCCGCAAGGCTATCCCCAGCAAGGCTATCCCCAGCAGGGCTACCCGCAGCAGGGCAACCCGCAGCAGCAGGGCGGTCCGTGGGCCGGCCAGCCCCAGGCTCCGGCGCGTGGCGGCGGCTTCCTGGCGAACGCCCTGCCGATGGCCGCGGGCGCGGCGGGCGGCATGCTGCTCGGCAGCGCCCTGTCGAATGCCTTCGCGGGCGGCCATTCGAGCCTTGGCAGCGCCGCGGCTGCGGGCCTTGGGGGTGGTGGCGAGACGATCGTCAACAACTACTACGGCGACGGCGGCAACCAGGATCTCGGCTCGGCGCTCGACAACAGTGGGGGCGATCTCGGCGGCTTCCAGGATGCAGGCTTCAGCGATCCGGGCGGTGATCTCGGCGGTGATCTCGGCGGCGGCGACGACAGCGACTGGACCTGATCGTTCCGTTGCCCAGTGAGGTGGATTGGCCCGGTCGTGTTCAGGCACGGCCGGGCCTTTCTGTATCCGCTCACCGTCGGAACCGAGCCGACAGTCAGAGAACCTCGACGCGCGTGCCGACCGGGACGCGTTCGTACAGATCGATGACGTCGTCGTTCATCATCCGGATGCAGCCCGACGAGACCGACTGCCCGATCGTGTTGGGCTCGTTGGTGCCATGGATGCGGTAGAGCGAGGAGCCGAGATAGAGCGCCCGCGCACCGAGCGGGTTCTCGGGGCCCCCCGCCATGTGGCGCGGCAGATCGGGGCGGCGGGCCAGCATCTCGGACGGCGGGATCCAATCCGGCCACTCGGCCTTGCGGCTGACGGTCTTGAGCCCGGACCAGGCGAAGCCGGGACGGCCGACGCCGATGCCATAGCGCAGCGCCCGCTGGCCGGCCTGAACCAGGTACAGGTGCCTCCCGGCGGTGTCGATCACGATGGTCCCCGGCCGCTGCGATCCCGCGAACGGTACCTCCTGGCGCTGGTATTCCGGCGCGACCGCGCGGGCGATTCGGCTCGGATCCGGCTGAGATGCGCCGTAGATTCCGGCAGCGACGGCGCCCGCAGGAGCGGCTCCGTAGGGTCGGGACGGCACGGCATTAACCGGGGCGACGTCCGGCTCGGCGGGCAGCAGGTCGCCGGAATAGGCCGCGACGCGCTGAGGGGTCGCGATGGGTTGGGGAGCACGCATCGGTTGCGAGGTGGCGTAGCGCTGCGGCGCGCTCCGGACGCCGCCCGCGCTGCCGGTCACCAGATATTCGATGAGGCCGCCGCCGTAATTGCTGCCGCCTTCCGCGTAGCGCGCCTGCTGCGCCTGGACGGGCGCGCACCACACCAGGGCGGCAACGCTCGCCCACACACCCAGATGGACTGATCCCCGTATCATCGCACGCTCCCGCACCGGGGCTGCACATCCCGGTCGCGCGAATAGTCCCGCCTGGAACCCGCGAATCAGGTGAATGAGCGTGGTGAATCGAATGCGGTTTCGGCGCTGTCCCGCGATCCGACGACGACACCGTGAATCACCGGTAAAGCATCGCTGCCGGAGCTCGGGACGATCCGGGCGCGGACGGGAACGCACCAATCGCACGATCGAAGCGTGGCAGTCACAGTCCGCTAACCGATGTGTTAGAGAGTTACTGAGACGGAACCCGAACGCCTACGCCCGGACGATGACCCAGAAGCGCTATCGCATCGAAGACGCCCTTGGGCTTCCCGGGGCTCCCCCGCCGGCGTCGAGTACGCCCGCCTCCGGGGAGCGTCTCGAAGACATCTTCAACGCCATCCAAGACTTGCGCCGCGTCACCCAGATGAGCGCGAGCGAGACGATCGAGTCCTGTCGCCGGGACCTGCACGAAGCTCTCGCGATGCGCACCGAACTCGACATCATGAAGGACGCGATCACGCGGACCAAGTCCGAGCTGGCGACGCTGCACCGGACCGAGAACACCGGCAAGGGCATGCGCCGGGCGGCCGACGAGCTCGACGCCGTGGTCGATTCGACGGAGCGCGCGACCACGCAGCTCCTCGGGGCGATCGAGGAGATCGAGAGCCACGCCGGCATGCTCAACGCCGCGACCCTTCCGCCCGGCATGAAGCCGCATGTCGACGTGATCCTCGAGCGGGTCATCAGCGCCTACGAGGCGTGCAACTTCCAGGATCTGACCGGCCAGCGGATCACCAAGATCGTCGGCGTGATGAAGTTCATCGAGGAGCACCTCGACCGGCTGATCGCAACCTGGTCGGAACTCGACAGCTTCAAGGAGCTCATCACCGTCATGCCGGTGCCGACCGCGCTGGACGACGAGAGTTCGCTGCTCAACGGACCGAAGCTCGACCACGATCCCGGCCACGTCGATCAGAGCGACATCGACTCGCTGTTCGACTGATCCGCCTGCGGGCCGGCGGCGTACGATTTTTGTACGCCGCCCTGTCCCCCTCGGCGGCAGGAACGCTTAGATCTGCGGTATGAGCCGCAGAGCCCTCACCGACCTGCCCCCCGACGTCTTCGACGACGGCCGCGATGCCGAGCGGGACGAGACCGCCGACGAGGCTGGCCTGCCCGCCGACGCCTCGCCGGAGATCGATTTCGACTTCGAGCCCGGCGCGGTCCAGGCCGGCACCGAGGTGATCCGGCGCTTCTGGTCGACGCTTCCGTCCTCCCCCGGCGTCTACCGGATGTTCGACCATCGCGGCGACGTCCTCTACGTGGGCAAGGCCAAGAACCTGAAGGCCCGCGTCGGCTCCTACGCCCGGGGTCAGGCGCATTCGAACCGCATCGCCCGGATGATCTCGCAGACGGCGGCGATGGAGTTCGTCACCACTGCCACCGAGACCGAGGCGCTGCTCCTTGAAGCCAACCTGATCAAGCAGCTGAAGCCCCGCTTCAACGTGCTGATGCGGGACGACAAGTCGTTCCCCTACATCCTGGTCACCGAGGATGGCCCGGCCCCGCAGATCGTCAAGCATCGCGGCGCAAGGCGTCGGAAGGGCAACTATTACGGCCCCTTCGCCAGCGTCTGGGCGGTCAACCGGACGGTGAACGCCCTGCAGCGTGCCTTCCTGCTGCGCACCTGCACCGACAGCTACTACGAGAACCGCACCCGGCCCTGCCTGCTCTACCAGATCAAGCGCTGCTCCGGCCCGTGCACGGGCGAGATCGGGCAGGAGGATTACGCGGCCATGGCGGATTCGGCGCGCGCGTTCCTCGCGGGCAAATCCAACGCCGTGAAGGATCGGATGCGCGGCGAGATGCAGGACGCGTCCGAGGCCATGGAATTCGAGCGCGCTGCCCGCTTCCGCGACCGGATCGCCGCGCTCTCGGCGATCCAGGGCGTGCAGGGCGTCAACACGCAGGGCGTCGAGGAGGCCGACGTGTTCGCCCTCGACGAGCAGGCCGGTCAGTTCTGCATCGAGGTGTTCTTCTTCCGCAACTTCCAGAACTGGGGCAACCGCGCCTACTTCCCGAAGGCGGATCGGACGATGACGCCCGACGAGGTGCTGGGCTCGTTCATCGGCCAGTTCTACGACGACAAGCCGGCGCCCCGGACAGTGCTCACCAGCCACGCCATCGAGGACGCGGAGCTGGTCGCCGCCGCCCTGTCGAGCCGGGTCGATTACCGGGTCGAGCTCCACCGCCCGAGCCGCGGCGAGCGCAAGAACCTCGTCGACTACGCCCAACGCAACGCCAAGGAGGCCCTTGCCCGACGGCTCGCCGACACGGCCTCCCAGGGCAAGCTGCTCGGAGCCCTGGGACAGGCCTTCGGGCTCGAGCGTGCGCCGCGGCGGATCGAGGTCTACGACAATTCGCACATCATGGGCACGAATGCCGTCGGCGGGATGATCGTCGCGGGCCCCACGGGCTTCATGAAGGCGCATTACCGCACGTTCAACATCAAGTCCGAGGAACTCACGCCCGGCGACGATTACGGCATGATGCGCGAGGTGCTGCAGCGGCGATTCAAGCGGCTCGCGAAGGAGGCACCGCGCACCGGGCGCGAGGACGCCCTGGCGGCGGCCGAAGGCGGCGCGCCGGAGCCGGTGCCGGCGCCTGCCGACGCGAGCGAGGCCTTCCCGGCCTGGCCCGACCTCGTTCTCATCGACGGTGGCAAGGGCCAGCTCGACGCGGCCAGAGCGGCGCTCGACGCGGTCGGTGTCGCGGGCGTGCCGCTTGTCGGCGTCGCCAAGGGGCGCGACCGCGATGCCGGGCGCGAGACGTTTTTCGTACCGGGCCGGCCGCCTTTCAAGCTTCCGCCGCGCGATCCGACGCTCTACTTCGTGCAGCGACTCCGCGACGAGGCCCACCGCTTCGCCATCGGGAGCCACCGGGCCAAGCGCAAGCGAGAGATGGTGAAGAACCCCTTGGACGAAATCGCCGGCATCGGCCCCAGCCGCAAGCGCGCGCTGCTCCACCATTTCGGGACCGTGAAGGCGATCGAGCGCGCCGCCTTCGAGGACTTGGCCAAGACCCCGGGCGTCAACGCCGCAACCGCGCGGGCAGTCTACGACTTCTTCCATGCCGGCGCCTGAGAACCCCGCCGTCATGACCGAACCGGGCACGAAGGCGTTGACGCCCGCGCCGGGCTCTGATTTCACCCCGGCGATGAACGCCGTCCTTCCCCGACGACGGTCGCCGGCCTGGACGCTCGCGAATTGCCTGACCTACGGGCGCCTCGTTGCCGTGCCGGTGATGGTCGCGCTGCTGTTCTGGCCCGAGTCACACACGGCGCGGTGGACGGCGCTCGGCGTGTTCGTCGCGGCCGCGATCACCGACTACCTCGACGGCTACGTCGCGCGGACCTACGACCAGAGTTCCGCACTCGGCCGGATGCTCGACCCGATCGCCGACAAGCTGCTCGTCTCCGCCTGCCTGCTGATGCTGACCGCGGACCACACCATCGTCGGCTCGAACATCTGGGCCGCGATCGTGATCCTGTGCCGCGAGGTCCTGGTTTCCGGGCTGCGGGAGTATCTGGCCGAGTTGAAGGTCGGCGTGCCGGTGAGCCGGATCGCCAAGTGGAAGACCACGGTGCAGTTGCTGTCGCTGGGCTTCCTTGTGGCTGGACCCGCCGGCGAAACGGTGTTGCCGGGGACGGAATCGATCGGCCTGACGCTGCTGTGGCTTGCCGCCGCCCTGACGCTTTGGACCGGCTGGGACTACATGCGGGCGGGGATCAAGCACGTCATCGACGACCCGCGCTGATGACGCGGAGCGCAAGCGGCACAGTCCCAGGCCTCTGTTCGGCGGTGTTGCCATGAAGCTCGTCTATTTCGCCTGGGTCCGGGAGCGGATCGGCCGCCCCGAGGAGGAGCTGGCCCCGCCTCCGGAGGTCGCCACCGTGACGGATCTCGTCGCGTGGCTGCGCGGGCGGGGCGAGGAATATGCCTACGCCTTCGAGGATCCGGGCGTCGTGCGCGCCGCCATCGATCGCGCCCATGCCAAGCCCGACGCCTCGATCGTCGGTGCTCGGGAGATCGCCTTCTTCCCGCCGATGACCGGGGGTTAGCCGCACGGCGCACGTAGTCGACCCGGCTTGAAGCGCGCGGAATTCCGGCGTCAATGATGCCGTCGCTCCGGCTGCCCTTCATGCCGAACGGCGCGCGGTCCGAGCCAAGTTCCTGTACGGGTTCGGGCCGCTTCAAGACTTCGTTGGCTGCGGAACGCTCAAGCTAGGGCCGCCGTTACCGAGTACCTCTATCGGTTACCGGAGCCCGAGAATGCGCAAGACCCTGCTCGCCACCGCTGCCCTGTTGAGCCTCTGCGCCGCCGCGCAGGCGCAGACTACCGTCATAGAGCGCGACCGGCCCGCTGTGGTCGTCGATCGTCCGGCCTCCGAGTCGAAATCCGTGACCGTCCACGATCACGGCGACGGCTGCGTCACCAAGACGGTGCGCAAGGAGAACGAGATGGGCGACTCCAAGACGGTGAAGAAGGAGACGTGCGACTGAGGCACGCTTCCGCGCGGCCGGGCCTTTCGCCAAGTCCGGCCGCAAACCCTCGGACGCGCGGTCTGACCTCCGGGGACCTTCCTCGCACCGACGCACGGTTTTAAGCGCCGGGCCGCTGACCGGTGCCGCCGGCCCCGCGAGGACGATCGCGGGTGACGGCGTCGCGCCCTCACCGCCAACCGGCATCCACGAAATATCCGTGGCCCGTACACATCCGGGCGTCGTCCGAGACCAGGAACAGGGCCAGCGCCGCGACATCGGCGGGCTGGATCCGGCCGTCGAGGCATTGGGCCGCGACGATCGCGGCTTCCCCCTCCGCTGTGTACCACTTCTCCTGCCGCGGGGTCTGGACGTTCCCCGGCAGGATCGCCGCCACCCGGATTCCATCACGTCCGAGATCGCGCGCGAGCGCCCGGGTCATGCCCTCGATCGCGGCTTTCGCGGTCTGATAGAGCGGCATGTCCGGCAACCCGAGATGCCAGCTGATCGAGCCGAAGTTCAGAATCACGCCTCCGCCGGCCCGCCGCATCGCGGGTACCGCCGCCTGGGCGGCGAAAAACAGATGGCGCAGATTCACCGCCATGCGGTCGTCCCAGTAGGCCGGCGTGACATCCTCGAGCGTGTGGCGGTCGTCGTTGCCGGCATTGTTGATCAGGACATCGAGGCCACCCAGGACCGTCTCGGCCTCGCTCACGAGGGCGCGGACCGCCTCGACATCTGTCAGGTCACAGCAGCGGTAGAGCGGCGTGTGAGCCGCGCCAGGCGCGAGCCTCGCCACCAGGGCTTCCGCTGCGGCGTCGGCGATGTCGCAGAAGAGAACGCGCGCGCCCTGCGTCACGAGGGCTTCGACCAGACCCGCGCCGATCCCGGATGCGCCTCCGGTCACCAGCACGCGCTTGCCGTGCAGGCTCGGATAGAGCGCGCGGTTCACAGGCGGTGACGACATCGGACTCTCCCCACTTCGATCGCGATGGCCTCAGGCCCGCGAATTGTCGGAGTTTTACGCGCGCACGGACGCCCCGCGATGCCACCGCGGGGGCCGTGGATTCGCGAAACGTTAAGAGTTGCCGAATGAAATCGCTGCGTCTTCTAGAAAGGAAAACGCCGTGCCTCTGCGCCTGGAACTCAAGCCGTTCGAGCGGCTCATCATCAACGGTGCGCTGATCCGCAACGGGGACCGGCGGTCCGCGTTCCTGATCGAGACGCAGTGCAAGTTCCTGCGGGAAAGCGAGATCATCACGGAGAGCGAGGCTGATACAGCCTGCAAGCAGCTCCACCTGACCCTGACGGTCATCTACCTCGCCGATGACCCGGCACAGGGAATCGACCTGTTCTTCCGCCAGGCGACCGACCTGATTCGTCTGGTGCCCGCGGCCGCGCAGCAGATCGCGGCCATCGCCGAACTCGTCGAGTCCGGCGAGCATTACCGCGCGCTCAAGCTCGGCCGAAAGCTCGTGGAGTGGGAGTGCGCGAGCCCGCCAGTGCCTGAGGCTCCGGCGGCACCCCAAGGCTAGCGGTGCTCAGCCCGGATTACCCTGCAGACCGGCTGCGATCTGGTTGTTGATCGAGACCAGCGTCGCGATCTTCTCGGGGGTCGGCGCAATCATCGTGTCGACGCAGTTGCGCAGGACGAAGGCACCCAGACGGGCCACACCCTGCTTGACGTCGGCCGGGAGAGGATTCTCGTCGGCCGTCGCCTCCGAACTGAGCAAGGTCCAAACGCGCTGATTGAAGGAAAGCGCCTCGTTCAGCGGCTTGGTCTCCCCCGCGGGAAGCTCACGCCCGGCGCTGATGAGTTGTTGCGCCGCTTTCAACAGCAGGGCCGATTCGGCCTCACGGGGCGTCAGAGCGCTGCGCGCGGTTCTGGCGTAGGCATTGGCGGCAGCGTTCATCGGCGTTCCCCTCCCGGCATCGCACTCGCCTGCGCAGCAGGCTTGCGCGTAGCTGTCGCAGAACAGGAGTTAAGACGGCGTGAGCGGCAGATCCGCCATGATACTGCCGGGTTGGACAACGACCACACTTTGTGGCTCGAAGGAATCCGCCGCCGGACCCCCTCACCAATGCTGAATTTCTGTCTCGGAACTGTTGCTGGCGGCCTCATCGCCTGCGTTCTGACCATCGCGGCGGCGCGTCAACCGGAGGTTCAGGCACGTCTCGGCTTGAAACCGACCCTGCCGCCGATGGCCTTGGCGGCGCTTCCGAAGCCGCCGGAGCCGGATTGCGTCCGTCGCCCCGATGCGGCCCCGAAGATCGGTACGCAGGATATGCTCTTCAACCGCCAGAGATTCTGGTCGGTTTCGCCCTAATCAGAAGGTGCCGATCAGCACGAGCAGCATGGTTGTTGCGACTGTGGTGCTGACGAAGCCGCAGAGGGCGGCCGCGAAGGATGGACCGGTCCGGACGGTGGTCGGGGATTCGAGATCGTTCGAGAGCGTGGCGGGGGTCATCGGCACAGAACCTTTTGGGCGACGTGGGTCGCGCATGTCGGGATAATGCTGGTGGCGTGGCGCGGCCGAGGTGCGGGCGCGCACCCGATCAGTCGCAGCGGTTGATTTTCTTGGCGATCCGCAAGCCCCGAAGCTCGCTGCGCAGGTCGATCGCCACGACGCCCTCGCCGCATCGCTCGAACGCGTCGCGGGCATCGTCGTAGCGGTCGCCGACCTCATCGAGCGTGTCGCAGACACGATCGTGATTGCCCAGCCGCGCCTCTTGGCGCGCCTGGAAACGCAGGGCATTCGCCTCATCGACCTTGCGCTGTGCCTCCAGGCACGCCGGCAGGGCCAGCGCCGAGGAGGTCATGACGAGGCCGGCCAGGACACTGGCGAGGCAGCGAGACAGAGTGGCCGAACTGGCACTCACGGGAACACTCACACACTGGACGTGATGGCAGACCTTCATCGGATCTGCCGGGTTTCTCGGGACGGCTCGTGTCCGCCCCGTCTCTGACCGCTCAAACGGTGAAGCTGACGTGAAGGTTCCGGTCCGGGTCAGCTCTTCCGGCGCAGTCGCGAGGTGAGGATTGCGGGCAACGCCACGGGCGCCGGCCCCATCGGATCGACGCCGACATCGTATTGCTTGGGCATCGGCTTGAGCTTGCCGTGGCTGTGCCCGTGCAGATTGAGCGCGCCTCGGCTCATGCCATTCCAGGTTCGAAATGCGTAGTGGCAGAGAACGACCATCCGGCCCTCGACCGCGAATTCCGCGTAGTGGCGGACCGAGGCCCAGCCAGGCGCCGCCAGCGTCTCGGCGCCGTCGTTGTTGCCGATGATCAGATGCTTCTCGCCGTTGAGCCCGTCGAGGATTTCGCGGATCCGCGCCCCGCTCGGACCGAGCGCGAAATCGCCGAGATGCCAGACGGTGTCGGTTGGCGCCACAACGTCGTTCCAGGCCGCGATCAGGCCGGCATCGTGGGCGGCCAGATCGGGATAGGGTCGGTGGTCGAAGCGCAAGGCCCGCTGATCGCCGAAATGCGTGTCGCCAGTGAAGAAGGTCGTCACTCGTCGCCCCACCCTGAGCCCGTCATCTAGCCGGGATTGCCGCGAAGCGCGGCGCCAGCGGCGTTGTTCCATCGGCCGCGTGGCACGTCGGCGCGTTGACGCGGCCGGCATCCGGCGCGAAGCGTGGCGTGCGGGGCGATCGTGTGAGGGCGCGAATATGCTGGGGACGGTCGGATTTGCCTTCCTGGCCGGCCTGCTCTCGGTGCTCTCGCCCTGCGTCCTTCCGCTGCTGCCGATCGTGCTCGGGACGGCGGCGTCGGAGCACCGGCTCGGTCCGGTTGCCCTTGCAAGCGGGCTCGCGGTCGCGTTCACGACCATCGGCCTGTTCGTGGCGACGATCGGCTTCGCCATCGGGCTCGACGGCGACGTGTTCCGGAGCGCCGGCGCGGTCCTGCTGGTCATCCTCGGCGTGATCCTCATCCTGCCCCGTCTCCAGGCCCAGGTCGCGACCGCGGCCGGTCCGGTGGCGGCCTGGGCCGAGGAGCGATTCGGCGGGTTCGGAACAGGGGGTCTGACCGGCCAGTTCGCCGTCGGCCTCCTGCTCGGGGCAGCCTGGAGCCCCTGCGTGGGCCCGACCCTCGGGGCGGCCTCGCTGATGGCGTCGCGGGGCGAGCACCTCGGGAGCGTCGCCCTCACGATGCTGGCCTTCGGGATCGGCGCAGCCGCGCCGCTGATGCTGCTCGGTCTCGTCTCCCGCCAGGCGCTGATGCGCTGGCGCGGCGGGCTGGCGGCCGCCGGTCGCGCCGCGAAAGCCGCCCTGGGCGCCGTCATGGTCCTGCTCGGCCTGCTGCTCCTGACGGGGCTGGACAAGCGCGTCGAGGCCGCCGCCGTCTCGGCCTCGCCGGACTGGCTCAACGCGATCACGACGCGCTACTGACAGGCAGCGCCCGCAACAGAGATCGGCGATGCCCGATGCCCCTCGTCTGACCAGTCTCGCGCATGGGGGCGGCTGCGGCTGCGAGCTCGATCCCGCCGTCCTGCGCCGGCTCCTCGCCCAGCAACCCGCCGCCGGCCCGTTCGATCGCCTTCTCGTCGGCAATGAGACCCCCGACGATGCGGCGACCGGATTCGGCATCCTGGGCCATGGGCTGGACTCGCCCGCGGCGCCGGGCTGACGCTCGCCCTCGAGGCCGATGCCCTGCCGCTGCTGCCGCGGGCGGAGGCGCTGGCGCGCGACGGCTACGTCACGGGGGCCTCACATCGCAACTGGGCTGCGTTCGGCGAGGCGGTGGACCTGTCGGCGGATGTTCCCGATTGGCGCCCCCACCTCCTGACTGACTCGCAGACCTCCGGTGGATTGCGGGTCTCCTGCGCGGCAGAGGTGGCGGATGCGATCCTGGCGCGCATCCGCGCTGCCGGCGGCCCGGATCGGCCGCGTGGAGCCGGGCCGCCCCGGATCCGTGGTGACGGCTGAGGACGTGGCGTCGCCGGGGAGGCAATCTTCAACAATCGCGGGCAGGCTCTTGCCCCGCACCGTGCAAGAGCCGCCGCCAGACCTGCTGTGACCGACGCCTCACTCCTGCCGCCTCCCGCGCACGGCATCGCCGGCTGGCCCTTCGGGACCGCCGCCTGCGGCCTCGCGCGTCCCACGTCCCTGCCGGACGGGCGGCCGTGGCCGCGGATCCGAATCATCACGGTCACGCGGCACGGGGCCGATCCGAGCGAATCCGTCGCCTCGGTCCTCCGCCAGGACTACCCGGAGGTCCGGCACGACCTCCTGCCGCCCGGCTCTGGCCGCGCCGCGGTCGAGCGGATGCTGGCCGATCCGACCATCGACCACCTGCTCTGGCTCGGCGCGGGCGATCTCCTCGCTCCAGGCGCCCTCACGGCCCTGGCGCTCGAGGCTGCGCTTACGGGCGCTGCCGCGGTGGCGGGCCTGCGCGTTCTGTACGACGACGCGGTCCGTGCGCTCGATGCGCCGGCCGCCACGATGGAGCCTGGGGACGGCACGTTCACGGACAGCGCAATCCTTTGGGCGCGCGACGCGCTGCCCACGCATGCGATCCTCGACGCCGACGGCATGCCGAATTCCGTCACGGCCTGGTCGTCGCTCGGCGAGGCTCGGTGGGCGTGGATCGGGCGCCCCGTGCTTCTGCACAGGCTCGCGGCGGCGCAGATCCCGGCGGGCGGCCTGACGATCGTCTCGCTCACCGGCCTGGGCACCCGGGGCGGCGCCGGCGTCGCGCAGCGACGGCTCGCCGACGCGCTCTCGCTCGCGGGCCACCGCGTGACTGGAATCGTGTTGAGCGGCCGCCCCGAGGCCGCCGAGTGGACCGACACGTTCCCGCAGGCCGAGGCGGCGATCGCGGCGGCCGCCCCCGACCTGGTCCTCGCCGGCAACCTGCACGGGGCGACCCGGAGCCTTGACGTCGTCGGACGTCTGGCGCGGCGGGGACCGGTCGGCTTGGTCCTGCACGACCTCTTCCCGCTCACAGGCCGCTGCTGCCATCCCCGCGATTGCGGCCGCGCCCTGGCCGGCTGCGACGCCGCCTGCCCGACACCGGATGAGTACCCACAGCTCGCCCCGGACCGGATTACCGGCATGCACCTCCGCAAGCGCGCGGTGCTTGCCGGTTCCGCCAGCTCGTGGATGCTGGCGAATTCCGACTGGACGCTGGCGCGCGCCCGGGATCTCGCGCCGCCGGGCGCGATCACGGAGCGGATCCGCTTGGCCTTCCCGACTGCCGTATTCCGGCCGGGCCATCGCGCTGCCCTGCGCCGCCGGCTCGGCCTGCCGCACGGTGACGTACTGATCCTGGTGTCGTCGGTGATCGTCGACGGGCCCGACAAGGGCTTCGCGGACCTGCGCGTCGCACTCCAGGCCGTGGCGCGACCGGGCGTCGGGGTGGTGGCGGTCGGCCGGCTCGACGACCCGACCAGGCTCGGTGTCCCGAACCTGTTCGTGCCCGGCCTGATCGCCGACGAGGAGACTCTCGCCGCGTGGTACGGCGCCTGCGACATCCACGTCACGGCAAGCCGCCACGAGACGCTGGGCCAGACGCCGATCGAGGCCGGTCTGTGCGGCGTGCCGACGCTCGCTTACCGCGTTTCCGGCCTGACCTCCTCGGTGATCGACGGCGTCTCGGGCCGCCTCGTCCCGGTGCGGCCCGGCGCCCTGGCGGAGGCCCTGACCGTGCTGGTCGAGGACCGCGACGCACGGGCGCGGCTCGGCGCCTTCGCGCGGATCGCCCTCGAGAGCCGCTACAGCCCGGCCGCTGCCGCCCTGTCCCTGGACGCGGTGTTCCGCCGACAAGGCCTGGTGGACGCCACGATGCGCCCGACCTTCGCACCGGCGATGCTCGGCCACTTTCCGTTTGCAGCCGAACTGCAGAAGGGCGCCGTCGGCACGGTTCCGGCGGCCTCGCCGCCCCTGGTGCGCCGGCTGCGCCGGGCCAAGCAGATGGTCCTGGGCCGCAGGATGCCGCTCTTCGTTCGCCGCTGCCTCTATTTCGCCGGTACGCTGCGACGGAGCGCCCCGTGAGGCACGCGGGGGACGCCGGACGGCGGCGGATCTATCTCGACGAGACGCATCTGCGCGGGCACGTGACCGGGATCGAGCGGATCACGCTCGACCTCTTCGCGCCCGAGATTCTGGCGCCGCACGAGGTCCGCCCGGTGACCAGCGGATCGCTGCCCACCATGATCGCCGCGCAGCAGCTCGGCCTGCCGCTTCGGGCGCTCCGGGATCGGGAAGCCCTGTTCCTGTTTCCCGGATTCCCGCCGGGGCCGCTCTGCGCCGTCGCAGCCGCGCGGTGCCTGCTCTACGTCCATGACACCTTCCTGATCACCCGGAAGGCGGATCTGAGCCTGCGCAGCCGCCTCTACATGAGCCCGAGCTTCGCCCTCGCCCTGCGCTGGTGCCCGAACCTGTTCGTCAACAGCCGCACCACCGGCGAGGCCGTGCGCGCCCTCTGCGCGGACCGCGCCCGCGTCGCGCTGCTTCGCCCGAGCGTGCGCGACGCCTTCGGCCTCGGCGCCTTGCCCGGACCGGCCGGTTACGCCGCCGGCAAGCCGCTGCGGCTGCTCGCGATCGGAACCATCGAACCCCGCAAGAACTATCCGGCCGCCCTGGCCCTGACGGCCGCGCTGATCCGCGTCGGCATCCCGGCGGAACTCCATCTTGTCGGCCGGGTCGGCTGGGGTCGGCACGCGTTCCTCGACGATCCGCCACCCTATCTGCATCGCTACGGCTACCTGTCCGACGCCGCGCTGCGTGACCTCGCGGCCTCGTGCCATCTGCTGATCTCGACATCGAAGGCGGAGGGACTCGGACTGCCGCTGCTCGAGGTGCAGCACGGCGGCCTGCCGGTGGTGGCGCCGGATGAACCCGTCTTCCGCGAGGCTCTCGGCGCGTCGGGGCTTCTGATCCGCCCGGATCAACCGGACGCTGCCGCCGCGGCGCTGCTCGGCTGGATCGCGGAAGGCGGTCTGACCCGGGCGATCCAGGCAAGCCGGGACAACGTGGCACGCTGGAACGGAACGGCAGCCGAGGACGCGCGCCGGTTCCGAAGTTTCCTCGCCGGAGATCGAACAGCGTACGATCCGGCGGATTCAATTGTCGCACCTGGAGGCGCCGCGTGAGACGGAATACGTAGTCCCCAACAAAATCAGGGCTTCCCCCGCCTCTCAGCCGTGACACTTACGTTCGTCTCTGTATCGCTGATCTGCATGTTCCCTGCGTCAGGAACCTGCACCACCGCGAGAGTACTTGTTCGGTATGCGGGTTGCTCGACTGCCGGCGACGAGACCGCCGCAAGCGAGGATCTGTCCCGGATCGGCACGGAGCTGCACCGCGGAGAGACAGGGCGATGGAGGCGGTGGCGGGCGGCGTTCTCCGACCCGGCAGGTCAAGGAGCGAGGCGTATGTTCGACTTCTCGACACGAATGGGCGGTGATCAGCCCGTGCGCATGGTGCTGCCCCAGGTCACGCCTCGGACGGAACCGCGCGTGATCCTGCGGCGCCTGTGGCGGGGAAGCGGCTTCATCGTCCTGGGCGCCCTGTTCATGGTCGCGGTCGCAATCGCGCTGCTCGGCCTGATCCCGCCGCGCTACACATCCAGCATGCAGGTGCTCGTCGATCCGAGCGACCTGCGCGTCGTCGAGAACGACGTGAACGCCCGTCAGCCCCAGGCCGACAGCGGCGTTTCGATCGCCGAGAGCCAGGTGCGGATCATCCAGTCCGACAACGTGCTGCGCCGGGTCATCGCCAAGCTGCACCTCGATCAGGATGACGAGTTCGTGCTGCCGGACGGCAACAATCCCACCCTGAACTGGATCAAGGGCGCGCTCGGCATGCTGCCACCGCCGGCGAGCCGGGATCCGATCAACATCGCCCTCGATACGCTCCAGAACCGGCTCACGGTCCGGCGGGCCGAACGGACATTCGTGATCGACGTCGCGGTTCAGTCCCGCGATGCCGAGAAGGCCGCGCGGATCGCCAACACCATCGGCGACGCCTACTTCGCCGAAGAGGCCGCGGCCCGGACCGACACGGCGCGGCGCGCCTCCGACGCCCTGGGGGGCCGGCTCGCCAACCTGAAGCGGGACGTAGAGCAGGCCGAGAGCGCGGTCGTACGCTACCGGGAGGATCACAAGCTCGTGGCCTCCAGTGGCCGATTGCTGACGGACCAGCAGCTCGGCGACCTGAATCAGCAGCTCGTCACGGCCTCGATCAAGACCGCGGAGGCCAAGTCGCGCCTGGATCAGGCGCGCAAGATGCGGTCCTCCGATCCCAGCACGGCGCTTCCCGAGATGCTGCAATCCCTGGAGATGCAGGCTCTGCGTCAGCAATACGCCACGCTCTCCCGCAACACCGCCGAGCTCGCCACCCGTCTCGGCGAGCGGCATCCGGCGATGGCCGAGCAATACGCCCAGCAGCGCGACCTTCAGCGGCTGATCCAGCGCGAGAAGGAGCGGATCATCGACACGACCCAGAAGGATTACGACCGCGCCGCCGCCAGCGAAGCGGCGATCCGGGTCAATCTCGACCGGGTCAAGGCCGAGACGGTGTCCAGCGACCGGGCCTATGTCGGCCTGCGCGAGTTGGAGCGGACGCTCGATGCCCGCCGAGGCGTCTACGAGGCCTATTTGAAGCGATCCCGCGAGGCGAGCGAGCAGGAGCGGCTGAACACCACCAACGTGCGCGTAATCTCGGTGGCGACGCCCGCCCGCCAACGGACGTTCCCGCCTTCGCCCAAGATCGTCCTTCCGGTCGCCCTCGTGCTCGGGCTGCTCCTCGGCGGCAGCATTGCCCTCGCGCTCGGCGCAGACAGCGACCGCCGACGCGGTCAGCGCGCCGCCGCCCGTCCCGCCGCGAGCTTCCGGGCCGCCGATGCGTGAGATCGGCAATGTCGGCTTCGGGCTGGATGCCGCGGATCCACCCCGTCGCGAGGCCCGCACGACGCGGCTGCCCGCCTCCTTGGTCCCAAGCGCCGTGCAGGCGTGCCCGACCGTGGAGCTGTTCGGCCTGCGCTTCAACACCGGGACCGCCGCAGGGATCGTCGCCGCGGTGGCGGCCCGACAGGACGATGCGCCGCGCATGATCGTGACGGCCAACATCGACCACATCGTCCAGCTCAACGAGGATGCCGGCTTCCGCGGAGCCTATGCCCGCGCGGTCGCCAGGACGCTGGACGGGATGCCACTGGTCTGGCTGGCGCGGGCGGTGTGTCGCCAACCCGTGCAGCGGGTCACCGGCCACGACCTGCTGGCTTGCGTTCTCGCCGACCCGCATACCTTCGCCCGGCGCGTCTTCTTCGTGTCCTCGCGCCAGGACGCGGCCGACGCCCTGGTCGCCCGCCTGCGGGCGGAGGGCCTTCCGGATGGCGCGGTGGCCAGTATCGTGCCGCCCTTCGGCTTCGAGAATGACCGGGATTACAGCCGCGCCCTGGCGGAGCGGATCCAGGCGCACGGCACCACGCTGCTGGTTCTGGGGGTCGGGGCTCCGAAATCCGAGATCTGGGTCGATCGACACGCCTCGGCACTCGGCAACCCGATGGTGCTCTGCGTCGGCGACGCGCTCAATGTCGCGGCCGGATGCCTGAAGCGGGCGCCCGGCGTCATGCAGCGCCTCGGCCTCGAATGGATTTTCCGATTCCTCCAGGCGCCGCGCAGGCTGTTCCGCCGGTACTTCATCAAATCCTGGCGCTTCGTCGGCATCGCGGCCCGGGTGTGCCTCCCACACCGGATCGGCTGATCTCAGCCCGCTTCGGTGAACAGGTCCGGTCGGCGCAATTGCAGCGCGAAGAGCAGCACCAGCGATTTCATGTCGGTGAGGGCTCCGCGCCGACCCATAGCCGCCAGTTCCGGGAGTGGGATCTCGTGCACGGCCACGGCCTCGCTCTCCGAAGCCAATCCGCCGCCTGCGCCGGTCCGGTCGGCCTCGCGATAAGCCGCCAGGAACAGGTCCATCCGTTCGGTGGAGATGCCCGGCATCGACCAGGCGCTGGAGACGAACTCGAGCTCGCCGAGGCGTAAGCCCGTCTCTTCCATGGCCTCGCGCCGGGCCTCGTCCTCCGGCAAGCCCTCGTCGAGGAGGCCGGCCGGCACCTCGAGGTGGCTCGACGGGCCGTTGGCGTAGAGAACCGGAGCGCGAAACTGCGAGACCAGCGTCGCGACGCGCCGGTCGGGATCGTAGGGCAGCACCGCCACGGCCCGGCCGTGATCCTCGATCTCGCGCGTGATGCGGGTTCCGTCCTCCTGCAGCACCTCCGCCACGAGGTAGCGCGCCCAACCCTCGTGCACGAGGCGCACGCCCCCAATCCGTGGTGCCATACCGTTCCCAATCTCATTCCCGAGATCCTGACGGATCGTTCAGGAATACGGCGGCTTCGCGGAGACGGTCATGCGAAAACGCAACCTGTCGCCGAGGCGCTCGGCCGCGTCGAGCCGGGCGCCCTCCTCGCGCACGAGGTTCGGGATATCGATCATCGCCAGAGGATCGGTGCAGGTCACAGCGAGGGTCTGGCCGGGCCTCAGCGCCCGGAGGGCCTTGCGGGTGCGCAGCACCGGCAGCGGGCATTTCAAGCCGCTCAGGTCGATGTCGATGCAGTCCGGCGCCTCGTCCCGCAAACCTCTGGCTCCCGGAACTGGCTCAGCTGACCGGCTTGCGACGGTCATAGGCGGCCACGCGCGCCGATACCAGCGGGCCGGCCTACCACTCGTAATAGCCGAAGGCCGGACCGTAATAGCCGGCGGGCGCGGTCCAGACGTAGCGCGGGCCATAATACCCGGTGTCGAACCCGTGGCTTGGTACCGGTGCGTAGGCGACTCCGTAGCCGAACGGGGCCGGGTAGCCGTATTCGCCATAGTAGCTGTATTGCGGCCGGCCGCGTGCCGCTACGGTACCGGCGATCCGGCCCTCGACACCGTAGTGAAAGCGGCCGGGCACGTTCGATTGAGCCGGGTCGGCGGCTTGGCACGTGCCGGCGGCGATCGTCAGAAAGGCCATACCGGCCAGAATGATGGTTTTCGTACGGATCATAGAACGCCCCCCGGCGAGGCCGGACACGGCCTCCGAACGTTCCATTAGCACGTCGCGCTAGGGATTCGCGCCGGGGCAGGCGCGCCATCGGAGCCGGATCAGAAGACGCATTCCGAGAAGGCAGCACGTACGCAGGAACCCCAGCGCCCCTCGTAATCGGCCAGGAGATCGTCGGCCCGGGTTCGGCCCGCCGCCACGATGGCTTCAAGCGGCTGGAGGTAGCGCGTCTCGTCACGGCCCTCGGCATCATGGCACGCCCGCGCACGCAGACCCGACCGGGCGATGGCCAAGGCCTCGGCCGCGACCGCACCGAGCGTCGTGTTGGCCACCGGGGTCGCGAGCCCGAGCCGCGGCGCCGTGGCCCGTGCGGCCTCGCGGTTGGCCGGGCTCCAGTCCTTCACGAGGTCAAGGGCGGCGTCCAGCGCCGATTCGTCGTAGAGCAGCCCGACCCAGAAGGCCGCCTGCGCGGCGATCATGCCGGGATCGCCGACATCGGCACCGCGCATCTCGAGGAAGCGCTTCAGACGGACTTCCGGGAAGGCGGTCGACGCGTGGTTGGCCCAATCGGAGACCGTCGCGTACTCCCCCGGAAGCTGCGGAAGCTTGCCGGCCATCAGGTCGCGGAACGAGGCGCCCGAAACGTCGTGGTAGGTGTCGCCGCGCTTGACGAAATACATCGGCATGTCGAGCAGCCAGTCGACATAGGCCTCGTAGCCGAACCCCGCCTCGAAGGCGAAGGGTAGCATCCCGGTGCGATCCGGATCGGTGTCGCGCCAGATCTCCGACCGGCGCGACAGAAAGCCGTTGGGCCGTCCGTCGGTGAAGGGGGAGTTGGCGAAGAGCGCAGTGGCCACCGGCTGCAGCGCCAGAGCGGCGCGCATCTTGCGCACCATGTCGGCCTCGGAAGAGAAGTCGAGGTTGACCTGGACGGTGGCCGTGCGCAGCATCATGTCGAGGCCGAGCGATCCGACCTTCGGCATGTAGCCGGCCATGATCCGGTAGCGGCTCTTAGGCATGACCGGGGTCTCGTCACGGCGCCATTTGGGGCTCATGCCGAGGGTCAGAAAACCGATGCCCAGCGGATCGGCTACCCGCTTGGTGGCCGCCAGATGGGTGGCGAGTTCCGCCGCCGTCGCGTGCACGTCGGGAAGTGCCGCGCCGGACAGCTCGAACTGGCCGCCGGGCTCGATCGAGATCGCGCCGCCCTCCTCCGCCGACAGGCCGATGATGTTGCCGAGATCGAGGATCGGCTCCCAGCCGGTCTCGCGACCGAGGCCTTCCAGCAACGCGCGGATCCCGCGCTCACCGTCATAGGGCACGGGTGACCGGGTCTCCCGGTAGAACGGGATCTTCTCGTGCTCGGTGCCGATCGCGAAGCGCTCGCGCGGCTTCTCACCCGCGGCGAACCACTCGATCAGTTCGGCGCGCGCGGTAAGCGGCGTGGTGTCGTTGCTGTCGCGCGCCATGCGCTGCCTGCCCGTGCGTCTGACCTGTGCCTGGGAGAGGGCGCGCCGAACTGCTTCGGCGGGTCCGCCCGATGCAAACCCCATCTCGCGAACGGGGTTCGGGCTGACACCCGCCCCCGACCGCGATAAGCCCGCGGCGCAGGCGGCGTCCGGTGAGGGACATAGTCGAGCCGCCGGGAACCCACAACGCGGCGGCGCCGACCCGGGCCCTGCATCACGTTCGATCCGGCCCGACAATCGTTCGCCAGGCCACCCTTATGTGCGCCGGCACACATGGATCCGGCGGGCGGACATTTCAGCGCGCATCGCCGAGAACCGCCTGCACCAGTGTCAGCACCGCGACTGCGGCGGTGTCGGCCCGGAGGATCCGCGGCCCGAGCGACAGCGCGACGGTATTGGGTCGCGCCCGAATCAGCGCCCGCTCCTCCTCGGAGAAACCGCCTTCCGGGCCGACCAGCACGGCGAGTGGCGGCGGCGCCTGCGGATCGCCCGCAGCACGCAGGGCCGCCACCGGATCGCTGACCGGGGCGTCCTCGTCGCAGAAGACCAGGAGACGCTCCGGCGCGAGTCCGGCGAGAACCACGGGCAGTCGTTCGGGCTCCGGGCAATCCGGGATCGCCAGGATGCCGCATTGCTCGGCGGCCTCCACGGCGTTGGCGCGCAGCCGGTCCATCTTGATCCGCTCGCCCTGCGTGTATCGGGTGATCACCGGCTGGATCGTGCCGGCTCCCATCTCGACCGCCTTCTGCGCGAGGTAGTCCAGGCGCGCGCTTTTCAGGGGTGCGAACAGGTAGTGCAGGTCTGCGGGTGGAGTCTGCGGGCGCGTGCGCGCGGCAACGTGCAGGTCGGCGCCCTTGCGGCCGGTCTGGACCAGATGCGCCCGCCACTCACCGTCGCGGCCGTTGAAGACCAGCACGGGATCGTCCGCCCCCCGGCGCAGGACGTTGAGCAGGTAGTTCGCCTGCGCCCGATCGAGGGGGAGAATCACGCCCGCGGCGAGATCGGGAGCGACGTAAAGGCGCGGAGCGGTGAAGTCGTAGGCCGGCATGGCGCGTGGTTGCCCGCCCCGCCAAGCGTGTCAACGCAGAACGCGCCCTGCAATCTGTTGCCAAAAGGTTACGGGAGCGGCTTTTCCGCGCCTCGTCCACCGGTGCATCGCGCAGCCGGTTTGCCGCTTGATTGACGCCACAATCCTATGGCGAACCCAGGGAAACGGATGAGAGCCGGCCGCATGCGGATTCGGCAGGGGCGTCGAGGGAGTCGTGGAATGGTGAAGAGGAGCTTGAGCCTGGGGGCCGCGGTGCTGGTCGGCACCGTTCTGTTCGGTACCGCCGCCTTCGCGCAGAGCGCGACGCCGGAATGCGGCGCGATCCAGAAGACCCTGGCCGATCGCAAGGCCCTGGTCGGCCGCGCCAACGCGGCGTCGCAGTCCAAGAAGAAGATGACGCCGCAGGAAGCCTGTGCGCTGTTCGGCAAGCTCCAGACCAACGGCGCCGAGGGCCTGAAGTGGATCACCGCCAACAAGGAATGGTGCTCGATCCCGGATTCCTTCGCCGAAGGCTTCAAGGCTGACCACCTGAAGGTCAGCGGCATCCGCACCAAGATCTGCAGCGTGGCCGCCCAGGCGACCAAGATGGAGGCGCAGGCCCGCGCCCAGGCCCAGGCTCAGGCCAGTGGCGGCGGCGGCGGCCTGCTCGGCGGTCCGGGCTTGACCGGGAGCTTCAAGCTGCCGCAGGGCGCCCTGTAAGATCGTCTGAGAGGATCACGGATCCGGCGCGGATCCCCTCTGCAGCGGAGGGGACCTCACGTGCGGCGACCGCAGATCCGAGCGATGAGCAGGACGGCGATAGACGATGGGCGGCCGGCGGATGCGGTGACCGGGCACTGGGTCGACCGGTTCGCGCCGCGGCCCTGGCGACCGTATCTGCGCCTGGCGCGCATCGACCGGCCGATCGGGTGGTGGCTGCTGCTCCTGCCCTGCTGGTGGTCGGCCGCGCTGGCGGCGATCGCCGCGGAGCAGCCCTTCCCCGATCCCTGGCACTGCCTGCTGTTCCTGATCGGTGCGGTGGCGATGCGCGGGGCGGGCTCCACCTACAACGACATCGCCGACCGCGACCTCGATGCCCAGGTCGAGCGCACGCGCCTGCGCCCCCTCCCCTCGGGGCAGGTGCGGCCCCGCCACGCGGCCTTGTTCCTGCTGGTCCAGGCGCTGATCGGGCTCGCAGTGCTGGTGCAGTTCAACGAGGAGGCGATCCTCATCGGGCTGTGCTCGCTCGTGCCGGTGGCAATCTACCCGTTCATGAAGCGCGTCATGCCGCTGCCGCAGGCGATCCTGGGTCTGGCCTTCGCGTGGGGCGCGCTGATGGGGTGGGCGGCGGTGTTCGCCCGCCTCGACCCGCCGGCACTGCTGCTCTACGCGGGCGCGCTGTGCTGGGTCATCGGCTACGACACGATCTACGCGGTCCAGGACATCGAGGATGACGAGATCGCCGGGATCCGGTCCTCGGCCCGGCTGTTCGGCCGGCGTGTCAAAGGCGCCGTCGGACTGTGCTACGCCCTGGCGGCCATCCTGATCCTGCTGGCGGCCAAGGGCGCGGGCGCAGGTCTTGTCGGTTACCTGGGCGTTGCAGCCTTCGCGGCGCATCTCGCCTGGCAGGTGGTGGCGCTGCGGGAGCGCGACGGGCGCGGAGCGCTCACCCTGTTCCGGTCGAACCGGGATGCGGGCCTGATCCTGTTCGTCGGCCTCGCTGCCGACGCGTTGCTACACGGTCTCTTCTGAGGTCTGGGAAGACGATCAGGTGCGGGCGATGATCTCGTTCTCGCCGCGGAAGATCTGCGGCCGCGCCGGCAGCCGCCCGGTCTTGCGGCGAGCCAGGAAGCGCGGGCGGCGAGCGCCGAGCCCGGCATGGCGGCGGCGGATGCGCAACTGACCGAGGATCAAGCGGCCGATCTGCTGGGACACCGGCACGAGGGCGCCGTCCTCCCGCACGATCATCCGCACGAGCCCGGCCCGGCCCGCGATGTCGCGCCACACGGCCACGACATCGTCTTCGTCGAAGCTGCCGAGGCGGTGAAGCGCGGCGCCTTCCGCATCGACGAGGATCAGCGTGAACCGATCGGTCCCGGTGATCTCGGCATCCTCGGCCGCGTAGGCGAGTGCGATGCCGGCGGCCCGGCAAGCGCCGGACATCCGGCCGATCACCGGGAGCGGCGAAGCCGGGAAACAGAGCGCGATGTCCGCATCAAGCATCGGCTGTCCTGTGCGACGTTCGTCCGCGATCGGGGAAGTGTTCATCGGTCCGAGTCCCTGGATCAAGTGGCGACCCCTGTCGGGGCGTCCGTTATGCCAAGCAAAATCGCACCCGAACTCCTCCGCACCGCTTAAGAGCCGTCGTTAAGCGAATCTGGACAGCGCTGTCATTTGCGGAATGCTCAATGCTTCCTTGAATGCTCAACATTTCCTTGCGCTGTTCGATCATTATCGATCGATCAACCAACATCCTTGTGGCGGTGCGGGAGGCGCCGTACAACGGAGCGGCCGGATGCGCGGTCCTCCCGCACCCGGACCTCTCAGCCCAGCCGGGCCCCGACATCCGCTCAATCGGATGGACGGCGCAACGAGGCCCTCTGCGGGGCCTGACCGATTCCACGCGGAGCGCGATGCCCGAGCCTTTCACCGACGACGCCGTATCCGCCCTCATGCCGGACCTGCGCGCCGTCATGCGGGAGGCTGCCGAGATCGCGCGGCCGTTCTTCAGGCTCGGCGGCCAGACCTCCGCGCGGATCTGGTCGAAAGCCGGCGGCTCGCCGGTGACCGAGGCCGACGTAGCGGTGGACGCTTTCCTGAAGGTCCGGCTGAGCAGCCTCGTGCCGCGGGCGGCTTGGCTCTCGGAGGAGACGGCCGACGATCCGGCACGCATCGGCCACGATCTCGTCTGGATCGTGGATCCGATCGATGGGACCCGCGCCTTCCTGTCGGGCCATCCCGACTGGTCGATCGCGGTCGCCCTGCTCTCCGGCGGCCAGCCGGTGATCGGCTTCGTCCACGCGCCCGCAGGCGGCGCGGATTACGAAGCGGTGCGCGGACGCGGCGCCACGCGGAATGGCGAACCGATCCGGGTCGATGACCGGCAGAGCCTGCCGGGCGCGCGCATCACCGGCCCGAAACCGATGCTCGACCGCCTCACGCGCGGCGCCGCCCCGGATCCGGATTTCTCGGTGATCGCGCGGATCCCTTCACTGGCCCTGCGGCTCGCCCGCGTGGCCGATGGGACCGTCGATGTCGGGATGATCAGCGGTCATGCCCGGGACTGGGATCTCGCGGCCGCGGACCTCGTGCTGCGCGAGGCAGGCGGGATCGTGTGCGACTTCAACGGTGACGCCACACCCTACAACCGCCCGGATCCGGTCCATGGCGAATTGCTCGCCGCTCCCGTGGCGCTGCGCGATCCCGTCCTGGCGGCCTGGGGGCGCTGAGACGCGGGACGCGTTGTGAGCCGGGGGAGGCCCGATCGCTGGCTGACGTCCGCGATCCGATCGCGTCATCCGAGATGAGCGGCCTTCCGGGGCTGCGATGCGGAGCCCGGTCCCCGGTCGCCCCGACGCGTCAAGGTCTTCACCTACGGCGCGTCCGGGTTCCAGATGCGCCTGCGGCGCCCCGGAACGGCAGCGTGAGCCACCGCTCCGTCGTGGCCGTCAGGCCGCCGCGGACTCGCGGAGCCTGACCGCGCCGGGCGCGAGCCCGAGGCGCTCGGCGAGATGCCAGTGCAGTTCCCGCGGAGAATGGTAGTTGTAGGACCGGTCGATCAGGTCGGTGATATCGGCCCCGGTCTGATCCGCGGTCTTGGCCCGTGCCAGCTTGCCGACCCGAAAGGTCGGCGCGTCGGTGACGGGGGACCGGACGCCGCGGCGCCGTGTATATTCGAACAACATAAATCTGGATTTTTCTTATCTGGACCGGACGTTTTACGCCGCCCGGCGTCGTTTCTAGGATTTTGCCTCCGACGCAACCGGATCCCGAACTGTCTCGTCCGGCATGGCAGCGTCGGAAGGTTGAACCGCGTCGCGCGGCCGGTTCAGGATCCCTCACACGCATCCGTCTTCTGGACCGTCTCCCTCTGCGCGCAGGGCGCAGCGGGAGGTCTGTGAGGCGCCTTCACACCTGCGGGACGGTCAGGCCGCCTGCAGGTTGCCGGCGGCGTCCTTGCCGCTGCGCTTGTCGGTGAGGATCTCGTAAGCGATCCGCTGGCCTTCGATCAGATTGCGCATTCCGGCGCGCTCGACGGCCGAGATGTGAACGAACACGTCCTTGCCGCCATCATCGGGCTGGATGAAACCGAAGCCCTTGGTCTCGTTGAACCACTTCACAGTGCCGGTATTCACGTAGTGTACCTCGTTCGTCCATAGGCATCGGCGCGGCGAAAGGGCCGCATGATGCACCAAGGTCTCTCTGGGTTTTGGCCAGTTTGGCGGGGCGCGAGATGCCGGACGCCTGAAGCGTCGGTCTCGGTGGAAAAGCCCCCCGAGGACGTATTTAGAGATAGGCTGCGGCCGCAACAAGGCGGTTCGGGCGATACATCTGTGTCGCAGGCCGGATCGCGGGCGCGGGCGGGGCACGCCGCCCCCTGTGATTTCCGGCGTTCACGATGCATATACGGAATGCGCTCAAGCAGTTAAGGCGCGTGGCTCTGGACGGTACATGGCAGGCATCTCGGTCTCGCTGGACGGTGCGAACATCCAGCTCTCTTTCCAGAAGGATGATCAGGCGACGGCGGTGGTGATGGATGCCCGCGCCGCCCGCGCCCTCGTGCGCGCCGTCGGCCAGCTCCTCACGGCGATCGACGACACGGACGAGCCGGATGTTGGCGACGAGATGGGCGACGAGGAGGTCGCCATGCTCGAAGTGACCTCCTCAGCCATCGAGATCGGCACGGACGACGAGGGCCAGGCCGTGGTCGCTCTGCAGGCCGGCGCGCTGCCGCCCTTCCAGCTTCGCCTGACGGACGAAGAGGCCCGCCACGTCGTGACGAGCCTCTCAGAGATCCTCAGCGCTCCGCGCGACGTCCGCTCCTCGCACGGCGGCCACTAGACCTTCAGCACCGTCCGCGGATCACATCCGCGTCCCGGGATCGGTCGGCGCCCCCGGGAAGATGTCGGGTTCGGAACCCGGACCGCCCGGCTCGCCGATGCCGGGGTCGTTCACCGGATAGGGTGTGCGCGGGCCGGTCGGGCCGATATCCGGCTCTTCGTCGGGCGTAGGCGGCACGGGCGGCAGATCGCCGGGCGTGGGTTCGGGCAGGCCGGGATTGGCCATGGCGCGACTCCTGATGCGTTATGGGATGATCACTAACGGACCGCGCTCCAGGGGGTTCCTTGGGCCGCCGACGCGGCCTCGGTCGCCGTCCGGCCGCGGACCGGGGTGATCAGCCTTCCGTTGCTCGGGCACCTCTCCGCAACGCGGGACGCCTGCCATGCCCGACATCGAGCAGGCCAAGATCCTGGCCACCCACGGATTCGAGGAGGCCGAGCTGACGGCTCCGCAATCCACATTGTCCCTGACCGGTGCGAACGTCACCGTCGCGGCCCCGCAATCCCGCCAAAGCAAAGGCACGATCCGGGGCTGGGACAAGACCGACTGGGGCAAAGCGGTCGCCGTACGGACGTAACCAACGCCGGCGGTCGCTGGCACGACCGGGAGATGGTGGCCGACCACGGCATCGTCACCACCGCAAACCGGGCGATCTCGACGCGTTCTGCGCCAAGGTCATCGAGGAAATTCAGGACGGCGGCCACGGCACGCGCCGGCTCGCGGCCTGATGTGACGCGAGCTGGCGGCTAGCCGCGGCCGCGCTCGCCCGCGACCTCGAGTACCGCGCAGCTCCGGATCGGCCGCCCGTACTCGTCCGTGCCCTCGACCGCGACCCGGTGAGCACCCGGCGCGAGATCGTCCGGAAGCCGCGCTGTCCAGATGTGGGTCGAGGGTATCGCCCGCACCCAGCTCTTCTTCGTCTCCGGATAGCGCTCGAACAGCTCGGTGACGAATGGGTCGGGACGGCGGGTGCGGACCAGGGCCTGCGACGGTCGCTCGCCGATCCGGAACGACAGGCTGGTGCGCGGGCCGCCGTCGAAGACATTGACCACCATTGTCGTGTCGGCGAGCGCGTCCTGCGGGATCGGCGGCCGCAGACCTTGCAGGGGGCGGGTCGCCCGAATCACTTCCGGCGCGCCGGAGCGCAGCTCGCTCTCGAACAGGATCCGCATCGTCGCGTCCGGCTGTGCCTGCGCCGGGACGAAGCGCGTCGTGTAGTCGGAACCGCGGACCGAGAGGACGTGGAACCCGTTCGGCGTGCCGTCACGGCTGTCGGCCGAGGGAATGCCGGTGCGAGTGTCGGGTCCGCTCCACCAGGAACCGGACACCGCCGTCAGCACGTGATGATGATGGCGGTCGGCGAGGTAATGGTGCTCGGTGGTGTGGGTGTGGCCCGCCAGGCTCAGCACCCTGCGCCCGGCGAGAAGATCGAGGAGCGCGGCGCGGTCGACGGTCGTGCTGCGAGGATCGTCCGGCGCGGTGTCGGTGTGCAGGGGGATATGCGTCGCGAGCACGATGAGGTCGTCCCGCGGGATCTCGGCCAGAAGGTTGCGCAGGAAGGTCAGGCCGCGCGCGCCGATCTCGCCCCGGTAAGTGTTGGCGCCGACCGGAACCGGGGGCCCGAGCCACACGACGTTGTCGAGCATCACGAACCAGGCCCGGCCGTGCCGGAACGCGTAGCTCGGCGCACCGAAGACCCGCTTCCAGGTCTCCCGGCTGTGGCGGGCATCCGGGGCCTGCATGTTGAGGTCGTGGTTGCCCGGCAGGCTGTACCAGGGCAGCCCGATCCGGCCGACGAGGCGGTTCGACCGGCCGTAGAGCGACAGATCGTCGAACAGCACATCGCCGGTGGTCAGACCGAAGGCCGCGGGAATCGCCATCGCCCGGGCGATCGCCGTGTCCCGCACATGATCGAGCTCGAGCCGGGTCTCGGGCTGGGGATCGGTGAACAGGAGGACGTCGAAGTCGTCCGGCTCCTCGACGCGGGCGAGCACGAAGTCGATCGAGGCCGGCAGCGGCCCGGTGGGTGCGAGCCCCCGATAGCGCAGGTCGAGCGCGGCGGGCGTCCCGCCCGGCTGGTGGATGTACGAATGGCGCGGGACGTTGTCGGCATCGCGCGGCAGCGCATAGCCTGGCGGCTTGATCACGAAGACCGCACCGTCGCCCGGCATCGGCAGGCGGTAGCGCCCGGCATCGTCGGTGCGGACGACGTCCTGGCCATTGGAGAGGAGCACGCCCGGCAGCGGCCTCCGGTCTGCGCCGGACCCACCGGCCGCGTAGACGAAACCCGTAGCCTCTGCGCTCCCCTGCGCCGCGGCACCACCGGCGACGAGCCCCAGAGCCGCGGCGGCGACGAGGGTCTCCCGGCGGCTGAGGAAGCCGTCACCGGGTTTAGGGTCACGCGACATGGGCGGCTCCTGCACGGGTCCGCCACGGACAAGCAGATGCGTTTGACCGATGCATGACAGCAGCCCCGAAACGCGCGCGGCCCGCATCCTGCTCGAGGATACGGGCCGCGGCCTGTCGGTATCGGGTTCGACGAGTTCCGCGTCGCGCGGGACGCTTACTCCTCGTCGCCGGGCTCGAAGGATTGCGGCATCGACTCGGCGCTGGCGACCGGCGTCGGGGCGCCGATGGTCGAGGGCACGTTCACGCCGTCACGCTTGTAGATGTCGTCACGGAACTGCACGAGTCCATCCGGGGTCGACCAAGCGGTGATGTAGGTCCAGTAGACCGGCACCGGCTGGGCGATGTTCGCATCGACGCGCTTGCCGCTCTCGATCGCCTCCTCGACCTTCTGGCGATCCCAGCCGGGCGTGTCCTTCAAGAGCCACGTGATGTACTCGCGCACGTTCTGGACGCGCACGCAGCCCGACGAGATGAAGCGGAAATCGTCGCCGAACACGCCCTTGGTGTTCGTGTCATGCATGAACACGCCGTAAGGGTTCGGGATGTTGATGCGGACGATGCCCATCGAGTTGAAGTCGGCGCCCGAATCCTGCCGGTAGGTGAAGCGGGTGCCCTCGTCGGAGAACCAGTTGACCGACTTCGGCGAGACCTCCTGACCGTTCGACAGGATGCGGATCCGGTTGTCGGTGAGGTAGTTCGGATCCTTCTGCATCTTCGGGATCAGGTCCTTCTTCACGATGGAAGCCGGGACCGTCCAGGTCGGGTTGAAGTTGATCTGGGTCGCCTTCGTGTTCATGATCGGCGACTGCCGGTCGATCTTGCCCACACCCGCAGCGTGGAGCGTCACGACCTGACCGTTCTCGACGGTCTCGACCAGGGCCGCCGGGATGTTGGTGATCACGAAGCGCCGGCCCAGATCGCCCGAGTAGGAGCGCAGGCGCACGACGTTGGTCTCGAGCTGGCGCAGACGGACATCGGCCGGGACGTTCATCGCCTGCTGCGTGGCGAGGCTCATCGTGCCGGTCTGGCTGAGGCCATGGCGGGCCTGGAAGCGCTTCACGCCGGCCGCGACATAGGAATCGTACACGCCAGAACCGCCGGCCGCCGGATCGATGTCACCGGTGACGATCAAGCGCTGGCGGACGGCGGCGACGGCTGGGCCGCGCGAGCCGATCCGCAGGTGCTCGGCACCGGAAACCTGCTTCCAGCCGCCGCGGCCGACGATGTCCTTGTAGCGCTCGACCATCTGCTCGGTGGCCGAGACGGTCTGCGGCGAGAGGATCGGCACCGTCGCGCGCTGCACCTGCATCGCCGCGGGCGAGGCATAGTCCTGCGCCCATTCGGCCTGGGCGTAGCTGCCCTGGTCGCGGGCTTCGGCGGCACCGATGCCCAGCGCGCCGAGGGCGGCGACACTGAGGAGGGTGGTGAACCGGTTTTGTGCCTTCATGCGCATCGGTCGCTGGCTCTGGTCCGGAGTACGTCAGAATGTGGCGGGAGCGGATTGTCTCGGACGCCACGGTGTCGGTCTGACGTTAAGAACCCTTATCGAAGGGGCCGGAATGTGGCATCGCGGTGCGCTAGCGCACGCGGCGCCCGGGTGCGGCGCGCTGGCAACAGCCAAGGCCATACCGGTGTGGCAGTGATGCCATAGGCGTCCGGACCGGACGACGCGCGGGAGCAGCATGACAGCGGGCCTGTCCCCCACGGATCGACGCGACCGACCTTCGGCCGCTGCCCTGCGGGCGGCGATCGCCGTGCTGGCGCTCTACGCCTTCGTGCTCCAGGCTTTCCTCGGTGGGCTGATGCCGCTCCCGGCCGCGGCCGAGGGACTTTGCGCCCAGCATGCCGCGAGCGACGCGGCACCCGACAAAGCCCTGCCGCACGGTCACGGCGCTTGCTGCACGGCCGCGCAGGCCACCACCACGGCGCTTCCGGGGCGAGCGGCTTCGGCCGTCATCGTGTGGCGGACCGCGGCAGCCTCGCGCCCGGCCTGGGCGATGACCGATGGACCGCGCGCCCGTGCCCCGCCCGGCGGCATCGCGTCACCGCGAGGTCCCCCCGCCGCCTGAGCGATCTCCACCCTCGGATCTCTCAGGACGGATGCATTCCCATGAAGACCTTTGTCTCGGCCGCCCTTGGCCTCGGCCTGCTCGCCTCCGCGGCACAGGCCCACGCGGTGCTGGAGCGCAAGCAGGCGAGCCCCGGCGCGTCGTATCGCGGCGTCGTCCAGATCATGCACGGCTGCAGCGGCAAGCCGACCACCCGAGTGAGCGTGACCATCCCGGAGGGGCTGATCGGCGCCAAGCCGATGCCGAAGCCCGGCTGGACGCTGGCGACCACGCGCGGCGCCTACGCGAAGACCTACACGACTCACCACGGCACCGCCTCCGAGGGGGTGACGGCGATCACCTGGAGCGGCGGCTCTCTGCCGGACGACGAGGTCGACGAGTTCACCTTCCTGGCGCAGGTCGCCGACACGTTCGAGCCGGGCGCGACGGTCTACGTCCCGGTGCAGCAGGATTGCTCGGAGGGTGGCCATTCCTGGATCGAGGTGCCGAAGCCTGGCCAGGATGCCCATGACCTGAAGGCGGCCGCCCCCGCGTTCCGCATCGTCCAGGTGGCGCAGATAGGCGGGGCCATGGCGGCCCCCGCGGCAGCGCCCGCTGCGTCGGCGCCCGTGAAGGCCGGCGATCTCACCATCGAGACGCCCTGGCTCCGGGCGACGCCGAACGGCGCCAAGGTGGCGGGCGGCTACGTCCGGATTACCAACACCGGGCCCGCGCCCGACACGCTGACCGGTGCCTCCGTGCCCTTCGCCAAGACGGGGGACATCCACTCCATGTCGATGGAGGGCGGCGTCATGAAGATGGCCCCGGTTTCGGACGGCCTGACGATCAAGCCCGGCGAGACCGTCGAGCTGAAGCCCGGCGGCTACCACCTCATGTTCGAGGGACTCACCGGGGCGCCCAAGGCCGGCGAGGCCGTATCGGGCACGCTGACCTTCCAGCGCGCCGGCACCGTGCCGGTGATCTTCTCGGTTGCGCCGATCGGCGCGGCGTCACCGGGCGGGCAGCACCAGCACTGACGATCCTGAGTGGCGCGCCAAGCGTCCGATCGTGACGGCTCCTGAGCACGACCCGACTCGGTCCGTGGACCGGACGCCCCTCCCGACGCGGGAGCGGGCGCCCGTTTCGTCGCCGCCCTGCCGAGCCGCGCTGGGCTGGGGCCGCCGCGCCGTGGCGCTTCTCGCCCTCTACGCGTTCGCCCTGCAGACCACGCTCAGCGGCATGGCAATGGCCGCGGCCGCCGGCCCCGAGCACGTCCTGTGCCTTGGCGATGCCGGCCAGCCCGGCGCGATGCCGGACGGCAAGCACCTGCCGGCGCACACGCCTCCGGATTGCTGCGCCTTCTGTCACGCCGCCGGTCCGGCCGCCCTCCCCGCTCCTGCGCCGGCCGCGGACATGCCGTCCCCGCGCCCGGTCGCCGCGCCCCGGACGCGCCCGGGCGGCCGCGCGCTTCCGCGGGCGCCGCCCCGCCATGGTCTCGGAGCCCGCGCACCCCCCGTCGCCTGACCGATCGCCCGCCTCTCCCGATCGCCAGACACGGATCCTTGACCATGCCCCGCTTCATCCCGGCCGGCTGCCGCGCCGCGCTCACCCTCCTCGCCTGCGCCATGCCGCTCGCCGCGCGAGGTCAGACCGCGCCGGCCGCGGTGGTCGCCCTCCCTGAACTCAGCGTGGTCGGCAGCGCCACGCCGAACGGCCCGCTACCGGGGGAAGCGCGCGGCTCGCTCTCGGTGCCGAGCGTCGATACGCAGCGTGCGACGCTGTACGGGACCGTCGGCTCGGTGGCCTTCGTGGACGCCGCCACGATCCAGGATCGCTACGCCAACACCATCCGCGACGTCCTCAAGGAGGTACCCGGGGTCTACGTGCAGGAGCGCTACGGCCAGGAGTTGCGCCTGTCGGTCCGCGGCTCGGGCATCGCGCGGAACTTCCACCTGCGCGGCATCGAGCTTCTGCAGGACGGCATCCCGTTCAACCTCGCGGATGGCAGCGGCGACTTCTATCAGATCGACCCGCTCGCCCTGCGTTCGGTTGAGGTCTACAAAGGCGGCAACGCCCTCACTTTCGGGGCGACGACGCTCGGCGGCGCGATCAATTTCGTCACGCCGACCGCCTACACGGCGCTGGCGCCCAACATCCTGCGCCTGGACGGCGGAAGCTTCGGCACGATCCGCGAGCAGGCGCAGATGTCCCGCATCGACGGGCCGCTGGACGTGCTGGTCAACGCCACGCTGACCAACGCGGACGGCTTCCGCGCCCACGAGGCGCAGGCGACGAAAAACTTCAACGCCAATATCGGCTACCGGATCGCGCCCGATATCGAGACCCGCTTCTATCTCGGCACCTACATCACCGACCAGAAGCTGCCGGGCAGCCTGACCTTCGGCCAGAGCCTGACCACCCCGACGCTCGCCAACCCCACCGCGATCACCGGCAACCAGTCGCGCAAGGTCGAGACGGAGCGGATCGCCAACCGCACCTCGTTCCTGCTCGATGTCGGCAAGCTCGATGTGGACAGCTGGGCGATCCACAAGAGCCTGTACCATCCGATCTTCCAGGCCATCGATCAGGATGGCTGGACCTACGGGATCAGCCCGCACTGGGCCGGCACGTTCGATCTCGGCGGCTACCGGGACGACGTGGTTTTGGGCCTGCGCGCCTTTGCAGGCCAGAACTCAGCGCTCCAGTTCGTCAACATCCGCGGCCAGCGGGGCGCCCAGACGCTGAATTCCCTCCAGAGCGCGTCGAGCTACGAGGCCTATGGCGAGAACCGGTTCTGGTTCCTGCCGGACGTAGCGCTGATGACCGGCGCCAAGGCATTCTCGTCGAACCGGACCTTCAGCAACAAGGGCGGCGTTCCGGGAAACCTGACGCCGCGCTACGCCGACCTGACCTATTCCGGCATCAATCCGAAGATCGGCCTGCTCTGGCAACCGCGGCCCGACCTGCAGGTCTTCGGTGACGTGACCCGGTCCCGCGACGTGCCGGACTTCTCCGACCTGGTGCAGCAGAACCTGTTGAACACCACCTTCGTCCCCCTGCAGGCCCAGCGGGCCGGGACCTACGAGGCCGGGGTCCGCGGCCGGGTCGACCGCCTCGCCTTCGACGTGACTCTCTACCGTTCGGACCTGCGCGACGAGCTGATCAACTTCTCCACCAATCCCGGCCTCAACATCCCGGCCGCCACCTTCAACACGCCGCGCTCGATCCACCAGGGCGTCGAGGCGGCGGTCACGGTCGACGTCGCCCGGGATCTCGCCGCGTCCGGCGACGGCTTGAGCCTGACGCAGATCTGGACCCACAACGATTTCCGCTTCGTCCGCGACCCGGTCTTCAACGACAACCGCATCGCGGGCATTCCGACGGATGTCCTGCGCACCGTCCTGAGCTACCGGCACCCGAGGGGCTTCCACATCGCTCCGGCCCTCGACTGGGTGCCGCAGGGCGCTTTCGCCGATCACGCCAACACCCTGCGGGTGCCGGGCTACGCGCTCCTCGGCCTCGAGGCCGGGATCGACTTCGCCAACGGCGTCTCGCTGTTCGTGGATGCCCGCAATCTCACGAATGCGCGCTACGTATCGGACATCGCCGTGGTCGCCAACGCCGCCGCGACGGCCGGCGGTGCCGGCGCGCTGGCGGCGTTCTATCCCGGCACCGGCCGCAGTGTATTCGGCGGCGTCCGCGCCTCGTTCTGAGCGCTGGCATCCGCCGCCGCCGACGATATCTGCAGACGGGAACAGCCCATTAAGGTTAAAAAACAATGAACCCTGATATCGCCGTCGTTCGGCGCTAAGATTGCCCCGTCGTCGGAAAGCCACGGACGGAGCGTCCCAAATCCAGACGGACAGGCCGTCGGACGGCACAGGAGAGGCAGAATGAACGGCTTCGATGTCACGTTCCGGGACGATCAGGACTGGGTCGATTTCGGCAAGTCCTACGTCAATTCCGAAGCCTTCAAGACGCTGTTTCGCGAGGGGATGACGCTCGTCGAGGAAACGGCCGCCTATCTCGACGGCGAGGGCCGCGACGAGTCGCGTCTCGTCTCCCGCGACGCGACGCTGAGCTACGCGGCCGAGAGCATGCGCCTGACGACGCTGCTGATGCAGATCGCCTCCTGGCTGCTGGTGCAGCGCGCGGTCGCCGAGGGCGAGATGACCCCGGCCGAGGCGCTCCTGGAGAAGCACCGGGTCAAGCTCGGCAGCTCCGAGCCGCCGAAGCCGCAGGATTTCACACTTCTGCCGGTGCGGCTCCAGCAGCTGATCATGCGGGCGCGGCGCCTGCACACGCGCATCCTGCACCTCGATGTGCTCATCACCGAGGACAGGCCGACCCCGGCGCCGGTCGAGAGCCCTGTGGCACAGCAGCAGGGCCTCCTGCGGATGGCGTTCCGCATGGCCGAGGGTTGAGCGCGTCCGCGCGCGACCGGATCCAACACCTGTCCTCGGCGGCCCTCTGCTGAGGACGGGCGCGCAACGAAAAACGGGCGGCCTCACGCGGAGACCGCCCGTTCTCATGGCGCCGCGCCGGAGGCGCAGCGCCCGATCCGTCTGGATCTCAGCGCTTGCCGAGGTTCCCGAAGCGCGAGTTGAAGCGCGAGACACGGCCGCCGCGATCGAGCATCTTCTGCTCGCCGCCGGTCCAGGCCGGGTGGGTGAGCGGATCGATGTCGAGATTGAGGGTGTCGCCCTCCTTCCCGTAGGTCGAACGGGTCTGGTACTCGGTACCATCCGTCATCACGACCTTGATGAAGTGGTAATCGGGGTGTTCAGTCCCCTTGGCCTTTGCGGCCGCGTCCTTCGCCATGACCTGTCGTCCCTGATCTGGCACGCCGGCGGGAAGCGCAGGAGGCGCCGCCCGGCCCGGAATGCGGAAGATATCACCGGTTGCACCGAACCGGGGGTTCGTGGCAACGGCACGTCTAAGCCGACCGTGGTGGCGGCCCGCGGCCATTGAACACACGCAATCGGATGAGCGGCGGCGTATACCGCAGGCTCTCCCCGGTCACAAGCGCCGCGGACCGGGGGAACGACTGACTCGTGAGGCGTGATGGCCCGTAGACCCAAGGCGGCCGCGGACGGCCGGCCCAAAGCCCCGCTCGGCGCGCTCCGGCCGTTGCTGCCCTTCGCGCTGCGCTATCGCGGGCGAATCGTCGCCGGCCTTATCGCCCTCATCTGCGCTTCGGGCTCGACGCTGGTCGTGCCGATCGCCATGCGCCGGGTGATCGACCACGGCTTCACGGCCGACGGCTCGGTCGTGATCGACGCCTATTTCCTCGCCCTGCTGGGCGTAGTCGCGGCCTTTGCGCTGTCGAGCGCAGCACGTGTCTACACGGTGGTGACGCTCGGAGAGCGCGTCGTCGCCGACCTGCGCAGCGCCGTGTTCGCGCGGCTGACGCAGCTGGATCCCGCCTTCTTCGACCGGGCCCAGTCCGGCGAGATCGTCTCGCGGCTCACGGCGGACGCGACGCAGATCAAGTCGGCCTTCGGCGTGTCGGTCTCGATCCTGCTGCGCAACCTCTTCCTGTTTGTGGGCGCCACCGCCATGATGGTGATCACGAGCCCGCGCCTCTCGGTGATGGTGCTGGCGGCCATCCCGGTCATCGTGTTCCCGCTGATCTTCTCCGGTCGCGGTGTGCGGCGGCGCTCCCGCGCCGCGCAGGACCGCCTGGCCGATGCCTCCGCCTACGCCGCCGAGGCGGTCGGAGCGGTTCGGACCATGCAGGCCTTCGGTCGCTCGGCCACGACCGCGGCCCGGTTCGCGGCGGCCTCCGAGGAAGCTTATGCGGCCGCCCGCGCCTCGATCCGGGCGCGGGCCCTGCTCACCGGCGTCGCGATCTTCCTCATCTCCGCCTCGGTGGTCGGTGTGATGTGGTACGGCGCCCAGGGCGTCCTCAACCATACGATGACGGGCGGCGAACTCTCGCAATTCGTGCTCTACGCCGTCTTCGGCGCAGGTGCCCTCGGCCAGCTCTCGGAGGTCTACGGCGACCTTGCCATGTCGGCTGGGGCGGCCGAGCGCCTCACCGAGATCCTCGCAGCCGAGCCCGCGATCCAGGCGCCATCGCCGGCCTTGCCGCTGCCAGAGCCCGCGCGGGGCGCGGTGGCCTTTGAGGATGTGCGCTTCGCCTACCCGACGCGCCCAGAGCACGCTGCCCTCGGCCGGCTCAGCTTCGCGGCGGCTCCGGGCGAGCGCATCGCCATCGTGGGGCCCTCCGGGGCCGGCAAGTCGACGGTGTTCCAGCTGCTCCTACGCTTCTACGATCCGCAGGGCGGCCGGATCGTCGTCGACGGTACCGACATCGCGCAGGTCGATCCCGAAGACCTGCGCGCCCGGATCGCCCTGGTTCCGCAGGACCCGGTGGTGTTCTCTGGGACCGTCAGCGAGAACATCCGGTATGGCCGCCCGGAGGCCGGCGAGGCGGAGGTCCGGCGCGCGGCCGAGCTCGCCAACGCACACGTCTTCATCACCGCCCTGCCGCAGGGCTATGCGACCCAGGTGGGCGAGCGCGGCGTGACGCTCTCCGGCGGCCAGCGGCAGCGCATTGCCATCGCGCGGGCCATCCTCAAGGACGCGCCGATCCTGCTCCTCGACGAGGCGACCTCGGCGCTGGACGCCGAATCCGAACGCGCCGTTCAGGCCGCCCTCGACACGCTGATGCAGGGACGCACCACTCTGGTGATCGCACACCGGCTGGCCACGATCCGCGCCGCGGACCGTATTCTGGTCCTCGACGACGGCCGTATCGTCGAGACCGGGACCCACGAGACCCTGCTGGCGCAGGGCGCGCTCTACGCGCAGCTCGCAAACCTGCAATTCACCGATGCGCTGGACGAGACCGCCCGGGGCAAGGAGCCCCGAACGCGAGGCGCGCGGCTGCCGGCGGCAGAATGAGGCACGCGGCACCGCGACAGGCACGGCCCCGCCGTGTAGATATGCCGCGATGCCGACGCTCGACCTCGCCCGCTTCCCACGCCTGCCTCTGCTGACGCAGCCGACGCCGATCGAGCCTCTGGATGGGCTGGCGCGACACCTGGGCGACAGCCTCAACGGCGTGCGTATCTTCGTGAAGCGCGACGACGTGGCGGGGATCGGGCTCGGTGGCAACAAGCTGCGCAAGCTCGAATACCTGCTCGGCGCGGCGCAGGCGGATGGCGCCGATACCGTCGTCACGGTCGGCGCAATCCAGTCGAACCACGCGCGGCTCACGGCGGCTGCATCCGCGCAGGCAGGCCTCGCCTGCGAGCTGTTCCTGACACGCAGCGTGCCGCGCCAGGATCCGGATTATACCGGCAACGGCAACCGGCTGCTCGACGACGTGTTCGGTGCCACGGTCCACGAGCTGCCGGGCGACGCGGATTCCCTGGCGGCGGCCGAAGCGCGGGCCGCCGAGCTCCGCGGCCAAGGGCGGCGGGTCTATACTTTCCCGTCCGGCGGCTCGAGCCCGACCGGCTGCCTGGGATACGCGAACGGCGCTGCGGAGATCCTGTCCCAGGCGGACCGGATGGGCGTGCGCTTCGCGCAGATCATCACCGCGAACGGCAGCGCCGGCACCCATGCCGGGCTCGTGGCGGGCCTCGCCGCCATGGGCCTCGACCCGACGCTCGCCAAATCCTTCGCGGTGCTCGCCGAGGACGGGCGTGCCCGCGCGGAAGTGCTCGAGAAGGCGAACGCCACGCTCGCGCTGATCGGTTCCGAGCGGCGCGTGTCGCCCCAGGACATCAACCTCGACGGCACGCATCGGGGGTCGGGCTACGGCATTCCCACGGACGGCATGCTCGAGGCGGTGCGGCTCATGGCCCGTACGGAGGGCAAGCTCCTCGATCCGGTCTACAGCGGCAAGGCCTTCGCGGGCCTGCTGCACGATGTTCGTGCCGGTCTCTACCCGGCTGCGTCGTCCGTTCTGTTCCTGATGACCGGCGGGACGCCCGGCCTCTTCGCCTACAAGGAAGCACTGGCTGGCTGAGGCCGCCTCAAGCCTTCAGGCACGTGCCCGCCGCATCGCATCCGCCCTGTCATGCGAACGCTGGGCTGCCGCCTGGATCCGGCCGACCTGCGAGACGAGCGTGTCCGTGGCCCTGGCCATCTGTCCGGCCAAATCCTTCACCTCCGCGGCCGCAGCCGCGTAGCCGCTCCCGGCCTCGCCGTCGCGGGCCGCCGCAATCGAGGCTCGGAGGGCCAGCAGCCCCGTCTGTCCGGCGATTGCGGCCAGCAGGCCGGTCACGTCCGCGTCCGCTTTAACGTTCGGAGCCTGATCGGCCGCCCGCGTCCCGAGGGCATGCAGGCGGCTCAACCCGTCCTCGAAGACCCGCACCGCCTCCGCGATCGCGGCGGCCTCATCGGGTAACATGGACGGGTTGAGATTCGCCATCGGTCGCAGCCTCCTCGAAGCGGCGACACCATGCAGCGACAAGGATAACATCGTGTTAATCGGCAGTGCGCGCGGCATCCGCGCCACGGCGCACATCTGACGCAAAGACCTTATGAGATGGTTTCGGGCTCTCGCCCCGATCATTCGGGCGGATAGACGCTGGCATACGGGCCTGTTCATCGCGCTATACGCAGACGCGCCAGCGATACCGACCTTGAAAACTATCCTCTACCGCTCCGTGAGCTTCATCTCGATCCGGCGGTTGCGAGCGTAGGCGTCCTCGGTGGTGCCAGGATCGAGCGGCTGGAACTCGCCGAAGGCCCCGGCCAGGAGATGCTGGGCGGGGATTCCCTTCCCGGCCAGATATTGCACCACCGCGATGGCCCGGGCGGCCGACAATGCCCAGTTCGACGGAAATTGCGGCGTGCTGATCGGCCGGGCATCGGTATGGCCATCGACCCGCAGCACCCAGGGCAGATCAGCCGGAATCTGCTTGGCGAGGTCCACGATGGCGCCGGCGATGCGGTCCAGTTCGGGTCCGGCCTCGGGCTTCAGGGTCGCGGCACCGGCGGGGAACAGCACCTCGGATTGCAGCACGAAGCGGTCGCCGACCACGCGGATGTCCGGGCGGTTGCCGAGAATCTGGCGCAGACGTCCGAAGAAGTCGGACCGGTACCGGGCAAGTTCCTGGACCTTCTGGGCCAGCGCGACGTTCAGCCGGCTGCCGAGTTCGGCGATGCGCGCCTGGGATTCCCGGTCACGGCTCTCGGAAGCCGAGAGGGCGTCTTCCAGGGCGGCGAGCTGGCGCCGCATGGCGCCGATCTGCTCGTTGAGTAGATCGACCTGTGACAGCGCCCGCTTGGTCGCGCCCCGCTCAGCCTCCAGCTGCTTGTCGAGAGCGCCCGCCGCACCCTGGCTGACCGTCGCGGCCTCGGCCTGGGACCTGGCCTGATCGCGCTCGGCCTCGACACCGGCAAGCGTCGTGCGGAGATTGCGGGCCTCGTCCTCCTGGCTGCGACGGGTCGAACGCTCCAGGGCAAGGAGGTCGGTCAGGTCCGCGATCTGCCGGTTGAGCCGGACCAGCGTCTCGTCCCGGCCGGTGAGTTCCTGCGACAGGAAGAATTGGCCGACGACGAAGATCGTGAGCAGGAACACCACCGACAGCAGCAGCGTCGCCAGCGCGTCGACGTAACCGGGCCAGACATTGAGCGTGCGCCGCGCGCGCGTCGCCGTGGAAGCCACTACACGCGCTCCCGGCCCAGCCGGTCCAGCACCTGCTTCAGCTCGCGCTCACGGCTCGCCTGCGCCTCGACCCAGTCGCGGATCATCTGCTGCTCGGCGCGCATGTGCTGAACGAGGCCCTGAATGCCCTCGGCGAGATTGGTCATGGCGAGCGTGGCGGCGCGGCTGCCTCCGCCCTCGGCCACCAGGGCGGTCAGGCGGTCGATCGCGTCCTTCAGCTCCTGCGTGCCAGCGGCCGGCCGGGCCGCCACGAGCCCCGTCTCGGCGACCGCCTCGCCGGACATCAGCCAGTCCTGCAATTCGTTGTGGAACCGGGCATGGGCCTGGCCCGCCTGCAATTCCAGGAAGCCGATGATCAGCGAGGAGGCGAGGCCGAACAGCGAGGCCGAGAAAGCGAGGCCGATTCCCGACAGCGGCACGGCCAGCCCGGATTTCAATTCGTCGAACATCACGCCGGCATCGCCGCCGCCGCGCATCCCCTTGATCACACCACCCACCGCCGAGAGGGTGTCGATGAGGCCCCAGAAGGTGCCGAGGAGGCCGAGCAGAATCAGGATGCCGGCGATGTAGCGCAACATCTCACGCCCCTCGTCGAGGCGCACCGCGATCGTGTCGAGATAGCCGGCGGTCCCCGGAAGGGTCGTCCCGGCGGCCCGGGCCGCGATCATCGGCGTCATGGGGGCCAGCAGGGCCGGCGGACGCTTGGCCTGGGCGCCGCGCGCCACGGCATTGACGTAGCTGGTCTCGCGGAACAGCCGGATGACTTGGCCAAAGGCGATCAGCACCGCGATGAGCAGCACGCCGAGGATAAGCCCGTTGAGTCCGGGATTGGCCAGGAAGGCCGGCGTGATCTGCTTGAACAAGATGAAGGCTAGGAAGCCGACGAGGATCAAAAAGATCAGCATCCGCCCGAGATAGATCCCAGGCCGTGCCAGCGGCTCTCTCTTGATTTCGCCGGTATCGCGGGCGGCCATCGGTCGCTTTAGCCTAATCTCGGGATGCGGCCGCCGACGGCGTCCGTCGAGGCCACTGTGGGGGTAGGCTTGCACGCGATCAAGTCACGCGAAGGACACGCTAATCCCAGAAGTGCGGCGCGCTCTCCTCGAGATTCGGCCCGAGGCGCAGGGCCGCGACCCGGGTGGCGAGGCCGCGCCCGTCGGTCTCGACGGCGATCCCGCAGAGCGTTCCCTCGCCGACGGCGACCTCCCAGCGGGATCCCGGCGTCTTCTGAATCATGCGGCGGATCGGCTCGTCCTTCTGCATGCCGATGACCGAGTCGTAATCGCCGCACATGCCGGCATCCGACATATAGGCCGTGCCGCCGGGCAGGATCCGATGGTCGGCGGTGGGGGTATGCGTGTGGGTCCCGACCACGAGGCTTGCGCGACCGTCGAGGTAATGGCCGAAGGCCTGCTTCTCGCTGGTCGCCTCCGCGTGGACGTCGACCACCACGGCGTCGGCCGCCGCCCCCAGGGGGCAGGCCTCGATCTCGCGCTCGACCGCGGCGAACGGATCGTCCATCGCGTCGAGGAAGACGCGGCCCATGACGTTGACCACGAGGACGCGCGCGCCGGCCTGCGTCTCGATGACCGTCGCCCCGCGGCCGGGCGTGCCGGGCGGGTAGTTCGCCGGGCGTACCAGCCGGGGCTGGCGGGCGATGAACACCAGAGCCTCGCGCTGGTCGAAGCTGTGGTTGCCGAGCGTCACGGCGTCGGCGCCGGCCTGAATCAGCTCGTCGCAGATCGTCTCGGAAATGCCGAAGCCGCCGGCCGCGTTCTCGCCGTTGACTACCACGCAATCGAGGCGCCAGCGCTCGCGCAGGCGCGGCAGGTGCTCGCAGACCACATTGCGGCCCGAGCGGCCGACGACGTCGCCGAGGAAGAGCAGGCGCATGGGTCAGGCCGTCCTCTCGAAACGGATGACCTCCGCTTCCGTAATCACGAAGTGCAGGGGCTGGTCGTGCGGCTCGGCGGGCACGCGCGCGACCGCCTGGGCGGCGAACCCGATCCCGACGGTCAGGACGGGCCGATGGCGCGACAGCCGCGTGATCGCGCCATCGTAGTAGCCGCGGCCGTAGCCGATGCGCTGACCGGTCCGGTCGAACGCCGCGAGGGGCACGATGAGGGCGTCGGGGTCGACGGGAGGAAGCGCGGGATCCGGCTCGCTCAGGCCGAAGCGGCCGGCGACCAGGGCCTCGCCCAGGCGCCACTCCCGAAAGACGAGGCCCTCCGGCGTCACATGGGGCAGCGCCACGGCCTGTCCGCGGGCGAGCAGACCCTCGGCGGCGGGGCGCGGATCCACCTCGCTGCGGATCGGCCAAAACGCCCCGATCAGCCGGGCCTCCGAGAGTTCGGGCAGGGCGAGCAGCGCCCGGGCGATCACCGCCGAAGCGGCCTGCCGCGCGGCCGGATCGAGCGCGTCGCGCGCCGCAAGGGCTTTGCGCCGGAGTTCTGCCTTGCGCGCCACGTCGGGGCAGGCGGAATCGGAAGAAGTCGGGTGCGGAGCCACGTGAGCCGTTGGAGGATCGATCCCGGGAAACCTACAGCGTAGGTGGGCGCCGTGTTGGCCAAGTCCAGGGACGAGGCCAGGGACAGCTCCCGAGGGAGTCGATAAGGCCCCGGGGATAGTGCTCCTGACGAACTCTGCAGCCCCGCCACAGACATGTAGCTGTCCGGGCAGCCGACCGCCAGGGCCATGCCGGCTAAAAATCGGCTCGCCGTCGCGTCAGGGATGCGGAACGAGACGGCGTCAGAAGCGCCGCGCGCGGGCAGCACCGTCGATGCACTCGATGCCGCCGCCGGAGTTGAGGGTATGCAGGCGGCTGCCCGTCCAGCCGGGGCCTGGTGCAATCCGAGCGAGGACGGTCTGGGCGAAGCCTGCGTCGTCGAGGCGATCGATCCGCGCCAGCCCCAGGGCGCGGCCGTAGCCGGCGGCGCAGTCCTGGATCGGGCGGATCAGGTCTCCGCCGCGCGCGACGATGCGTCCGGCCGGACGCGCGAGCGCGGGGTCGACCAGGACCGGATTGGCCGGATGCGGCGTGTAGGGACCGCGGAAATCCGGTGCGGACCAGAGGTAGAGGGCATCGTGGAAGGAGCCCGCGCCGGCTGGCGCATCGCGCTCGGCATCGCGCACGGTGGCGAACATCCACCAGCGACACGCGTGCTCGACCAGGGTCGCATCGCTCGCGACCACGCCGGACAGAAGCGTCGCCTCCTTGGTCCATCCGCCCGGAAAGCGGGTCGCGCGATACAGGTCGACCGTGCCGGCCGCAGAGCTTTCCGGCACCATCCAGATCGAACCCTCGCGCTCGAACACGAACGGATACGAGAGGTGGTGGGGCTCCTCCAGAACCGGGATAGGTACGCCCTCGGGACCGTCCGGACCGAAGCGGAGAACCGAGATGATGGCCTTTCCGGTCGCGTGCGGAAAATCCTCGACGAAGAGGTAGGTCGTTCCGGCGACGGCGATCGGGAACGGATCGGCGTAGAAGCGGCGACCGTCGTCCGGCAGCACGGTCCAGGCCGAGTCGGGCAGGCGCCCGAGATCGATCAGATCGGGCCCGACGAGTCGCCGCCACCCGCAACGCCAGTGCGGGGCATTGTAGCAGAGGCGGTAGAGCCGGTGCACGAGCGCGCCGGCGAGCATCCGCCCGGCCTGCCTGGCAAAAACCGGGAGTGGCAGGCCACCGGATCGGCGCGCCGGCTCTGACGAGCCGGCTGGCGCGCCGGCGCGCCCCGCGATCCGATTGCGCAGGGCGGCGGCGATCACCGTCACCGTGCGGGCGAGCGCATCGTCGAAGCTCGGGAGCACGAGGCCCGGCCGGTCTGCGCCGAGATGGCCCTCGGCGACGATCCGACCCTCCGCCGCCAGCGTGGCACGCGGAACTGCGTGGGCGAGCAGAGCGGCGAGCAGAGCCACCTCGCCCGGAGCGCCGTCATAGGCCAGTTGCCAGGTCGCAGGACCGGGCGGAAGGTCGCCGCACACGTCGATCACGAGATCGGCTGCCGTGTCGCGGTGACGCCATCGGTCGAGTTCGTGTAGCGGTAGGAGCGCCGATCCGAGCGGCTGCAGGCCATGGATCAGGGCCTCGAGGCGGAACAGCAGGTCGGCACCGGTCGGCCACGCCGCAGGTCCGGGTGCGTCGTCGACGCTCACGCTGAGGATTCCGGGGATGTCGGAGATCCGCTGCAGCAGCGCAACCTGCCATTGGCGCGGTCGCGTACCGTCGAGGCGAACTCTCACATGCATCGACGTTCGCGCTCCGGCCCAGCGCGGCAACCCATCGCTGCATGGACCGTGCAACGCTATATGCCATCCGCCGTATCGAGAACGAGAAGATCGCGAAAGGGCGCTTAAATCTGTGAAGAGCGTTTACCAACGTTCCAGTAATCAGCGTTCCTTGCTAGGCCGATCGCAGTTATCACGGCTTGTCAGAAGCCTGCGCGACTCTTGCAGCAGGACATGTCACCCGGGCGGAACTGACCTGGATTGAGACGACGGTGACCGATCGTGGCACGGATCGACCCTAATATCGCTGTCGCAACCTGGCTCACCCCCGTGCAGCCCGGTTATCCCGAGCGTCCGGGCCTCAGTCAGCCGGAGACCACGGCCGAGTTCGGCGACCTCTGGCGCATCCTGTGGCGCCGCAAGCGGCTCGTCTTCGGGACGGCTTTTCTGCTCGGCCTGCTGGTCCTGGCCTATGCCCTGATCACCCCATCCCTCTACACGGCAACGGCCCAGATCCTGATCGACCCGCGGGACCGGCAGGTCGTGTCCAACGACGTCAATCCGGGTGCTCTCTCTCCCGATGGCGGCATCGCGCAGGTCGAGAGTCAGGTGCGGGTGATCGAATCGGACGTGGTCCTCGGACGCGCCGTCGCGCAGGCCGGGTTGGAGAAGGAGCCCGGTTTCGGGGTGCCCCAGGAATACCGCGTGCTCAACGCGCTCGCCGCGCTGCGGGAGATGATTGCCGGTCCCAAGGCGGAGCGGCCTGTCGATCCACGTGGCCGCGCGCTCGACCAGCTGCGGCGGCGCCTTGCGGTGAAGCGCGCCGACAAGGTCTTCGTGATCGACCTCGTCGTCACGACCATCGACCCGGACCTCTCGGCCCGCATCGTCAACGCCATCGCGAACGCCTACCTGACGGATCAGACAGATGCGCGATCCGATGCCGCGAAGCGCGCGGCGGGCGACCTGCGGGGCCGGCTCGACGAGCTGCGCAAGGCGGTCAACGTCGCCGACAAGAAGCTTGAGGACTACAAGGCCCGCAACGGTCTGATCGCCTCGAGCGGCCGCCTGGTGAACGAGCAGCAGCTCACCGATCTGAATACCCGGCTCGTGGCCGCCCAGGCGCGAACAGCCGAGGCGAAGGCGCGCCTGCAGGGCATCCGGAGCGCCCGCGGTCAGCCGGTCGGGTCCGGGGAGACGCCGGAAGCGGTCCAATCCTCCGCGATCGACCGCCTGCGCGGCCAATACGCCGAACTCGCCGCCAAGGAGGCGGATCTGCGCACCAATCTGGGCGAGCGCCACCCCTTCATCGCCGCGGTACGCACGCAGATGCAGGACGTCCGTCGGCTGATCGACGCAGAGCTCAGTCGCATCGCGGGCGCCGCCGAGATCGAGGCCCAACGCGCCCAGGCCAATGAGCGGACCCTGACGGCCGAGCGGGAGAAGCTGCAGCGGCAATCGGCTGTGACCGCCCAGTCGTCCGTGCAGCTGCGCGAACTGGAGCGCGAGGTCGAGGCGGCACGATCGGTCTACAACACGTTCCTGGTCCGAGCCCGCGAGATCAAGGAGCAGACCAGCATCGACAGCTCCAACGCCCGGATCATCACGGCGGCCCGGCCGCCTCAGGATCCGAGCTGGCCGCCCCGGCTGATTCTGGTCGCCGCAGCGCTCGCCGGCGGACTCGGCCTCGGGGCGGGCCTCGCGCTGACGCGGGAATACCTCGCGCCGACGGTCCTGTCGTCGCGCCAACTCGAGAGGCTCTCGAATGCGCCGGTCGTCTCCGTGCTGCCGGGTGCCCGGCCCAGCCGCGCCAACGCGGCGGCCGCGAGCTACACCCTCGACCATCTCGCGACGACATCGGGGAACCGTGCCCCCGCGCTGGCGCTGCTTGTGACGTCCGGCAAGTCGGACGAGGCCCGGCGCCGGGCCGTCATCCAGTTGCTTGCATCGGTGGCGGTCGGGCGCGGGGACCGGGTGCTTCTCGTGGATGCGGACCTGCGCGCAGACGGCTCCGGCGCGGGCGGGCTGCTCGACGTATTGCGCGGCGAGCAGAGCCTCAACACGGTCACGAAGACAGACCCGAAATCCGGCATCCGCCGGATCGGCCTGGGCGACACGCAGAAACCGATCCGCGACGCCCTCACACGGGCCAACGTCGAGCGCTTCATCGCAGGCGTGAAGGGCCGGTTCGAGCTGCTGATCATCGACGGCGGCGTGCTGACCGAGAATCTGCGGCTCGGCCCCTTGGCGGCTGCGTCGGACAGGCTGCTCCTGGTCGCCTGCAACGGCGCGACGCGCCAGAGCGACCTGATCGACCTCGTCGGCACCTCGGAAGCGCTCGGGCGGCCGATCTCGGGCTCGGTGCTGTTGGGCGGACGCCGGGCTTGATGACCCCGCGACCGGCCTCGGTGGGGCGCCGCTTCGATGCGCCCCCGCGTACGAGGGCGGGCCCGGGCGTGATCGCACGGGCCGAGACCGGCGCTTTCCTGATCTGGACGCTGGCGCTCGTCGGCATCTCGGGCGGCCTGCTCTGGGCCCTGGGGCTCAATTACGACGGGATCAGCGGCTCGGCGCCGTCCAAGATCCATCCGGCAACCTACTTGGCGGTGGCGCTGTTCGGCTGGGTGATGCTGCGCGCCGGCAATCCGGTCATTCCGGTAGCCAACGCGCTGACCCGCCGCCCGGCCAGTGTTCTGCTGGCCGTCTGCGGCGTCCTGCTCCTCGTCTTGATCGCGGCTCAGGGCGGGACGGGCCTCGCAGGCTCGATCGACACCTTCGTATTGGCCGGCCTGGTCCCGATCCTGCTCATGGACCGCGACGTGGCCACGCTCGGGCGACTCGAGACCGTGTACCACCTGGTCATGCTCGCCAATGCGCTGCTCGGGCTGTTCGAGGCGGTGAGCGGCCAGCGTTTCTTCCCGTTCCGGTTCGACGGGATCGCATTCGAGACCGACACCCGGTCTGCGGCGCTCCAGGGCCACCCGCTGGCCAATGCCACCATGACGGCCTGCTACATCCTCGCTTTGGCCAAGGGCGGCGGCCGACTCGCCCCGCCCCTGCGCGCCGGCATGATCGCCCTTCAGCTCGTCGCGCTGGTCACCTTCGGCGGCCGCTCGGCCACCGTGACGACGCTCGTCCTCGGCAGCGGCGTCGGCCTCTCCGCGCTGAACCGGACGCTGCGCAGCGGCCGGATCCCGCTCGCCGGTGCGGCCTGCGCCTGCTTTGCCCTGACGCTGCTACCGCTGGCCATGGCGGCCCTGGCCGCGATCGGCTTCTTCGACACGCTGTTGAGCCGCTTCGTCTCGGACGGCGGCAGCGCGCAGGCCCGGGTCGACATGCTGGCGATCTTCGACGCCATCCCGTTCCGGCAGCTGTTGTTTGGGCCGGACGTCCTCCAGGTGAGCACCCTGCGGCGGATCTACGGCTTGGAATGGGGCATCGAGAATTCGATCATCTCGGACATCTTCTACCACGGCGTCCTGGTGACGGCGGTGCTCGTTCTGGCGGTGGGTCTCTACCTCACGGAGGTCGCGCGCAGCTGCCGGCCGGGCGTCTGGCTCCCGATCCTGGCCTTCGCGATCCTGGTCAACACCTTCGAGGGTCTGGCCGGCAAGACCACGATGCTCGCCAAGTTCGCCCTGATGCTGATCGTCCTATTCCCGCCCGGCCGACGCGCCCCGCGCAGCTGACGTCGCCTCAGCGCCGCAAGCCGAGCGCTGCCACGAGGGCGGGGTCGGCGACATGGGCGTCGTTCATCAGGCCGAGGCCGTCGAACAGGTTCCAGAACGACCACGCGAAACCCGCCCGTTCCGCCGCCTCGCGCACGTCGTGGATGTAGGCGGCGCGGTCGGGCGCGCGCGCGGCCGTGAAACGGGCATCGGTGCGCAGGGCCCCGAACTCGCCCATGAGAACAGCGGCGGGCGGGATCCCGTAGAGTTCGGCCCAGGTCGAGACGGGCGCCATCGCCCGGGCGATGTAGGCCGGACCGGGCTCGGCCGCGAAGTACTCGCGCAGCTTGGCCTCGATCACGGCCAGATCGCGGGCCTTTTCCGTCTTCGGGACCGCCGTGTTGGCCTCCATGCGGGCTCGGACCGCCGCGAGCGTCTCTTTGAGGCTGCCCTGCGTGCCGGGCCATGGCACGGCGTTGAGCCAGCGGTAGAACGGCTCCTCGGTGAGCCACGTCGCGCCCTGGTGGGAGAACAGGTAGGGCTCATAGAAGTGGAAAGTGTACAGGAGCGGCGCGAACGTCCGGAGCGGGGCCGGGTCGAGGGCCGTCAGCCCGTCGACGAGGCTGCCGCAGGCGCCGGTCGCCACCAGGGTGAGCGACGGCGCGGCCGTGCGCGCGGCTGTGAGAAGAGCGGCCTGGACGCGGTTCCAGGCGAGCGCTCCGCAGGCCTGCGGCGGCTCGTTGACCGGCTCCAGCGCCACCCGGTCGGCCCCCTTCCGGGCGCACAGACGGGCCAGATCGACGATGAGATCGCGGTAGGCCTGGAAGAGCGGGGCTCGGTCGGTCCCGTAGAAGGCGTCCGGTGTGTAGTGGTGCGTCGCCGCGTTCGCCTGGACGTTGACCAGGACGCGCATGCCGGTGGCCAGCACGGCGTCGATCGCAGACGACAGATCGCCGAGGAGTTCGCTGCGCCGCGCGCCGGTGAAAGCGACGAAGGGACCGGGATCGAGCGGCAGGCGCGCGAAGTCGAAGCCGAGCGCCGCGAGCTGGCGCAAGTCGGACCGGCTCGGCACCGGCCGGTCCGCCTGGAAGGGCGGCCAGGCGTATTCGGTGCGCGGGGCCGGAAATTCGGTGGTGAGCGAGAACCAGGGCCAGAGCGCGATCCCGCGGCGGAGCCGCAGCGGCTCCGCGTCGCTCCGGGCCGGGTGCGTACCCGCCGCCGCGACGGCGAGGCCGCCCGCCAGGAGCGCCCGCCGGCTCGGCATCACAATTCCGTCCCGGCGGTTGCGCGGGCAGGCGTGATGACGGGCGCGGGGCGGCGGAGTGGCGCCTTCGGATAGCCGCCGACCCGCCGCACCTCCTCCTCGTAGGCCGCCAGCACGTCGTCCCAGCGGAAGCTCTCGGCGCGCTGCCGCGCCGCCGTACGGGCGCTGCTGACTGCAATCTCGTCGGCGAGCACGCGCTCGATCGCGGCGGCGCAGGAATCCCCATCCGTGAAGTAGAACTGGGCGTCGCCCGCGGTGCCGCGGTTGAACGGGTTGTCGTGGGCGATCACCGCATTGCCCGCCCAGAGGGCCTCGACCAGCGACGGATTGGTGCCGCCAACCGTGTGTCCGTGTAGGTAGGCGCGGGCGTGAACCCGCAGGGCCTGGACTTGGTCGGCCTGGTAGATGGCGCCGGGAAACAGCACCTCCGTCGAAGCGGCATCCTCTACGGCGCGGTGGTAGGGGTCGCCGACCTTCATCGTGCCGAGCACCACGAGCCGCATTCCCCTCGGCCGACGCGAGAACGCCTCGACCAGCGTCAGGATGCTGTTGTCGGGCTCGATGCGGGCGATCGAAACCAAGTAACGATCGGGTTCCAGGCCCAGCGGCGGCGGCCCGAGACCCGGTGGCGGCGGATCGCCCCCATACGGGATCGTCGCGATGGCGTCGCGTGAGCGGCGCTCGGCGAGATGATCGGCGATGGCCGGATGGTCCGCCACGAGCCGCTGCGACGACCAGGCGGCGATCCATTCGCTGACGTAGAAGAACGCCCTCACCGGCAGTGACCATTTCGGGCGGAGCCACTCGATCCCGTCCATGTTGGTCAGGATCCGGCCGCCGCGAGCGCGCAGATAAGGCAGGAACACCGCCCCGTTATAGCCCAGCACGAGGCAGACCCCGTCCCGACCGGCTGCGTCGTGGGCGCAGATCGCGTCGAAGGCCAGCGTGGCGGCCGGACCGCGCAGGCCGACCTCGACGGTGATCAGCTCGACGCCCTCCCACCGCCGCGACGAGATCCGCGAGCCCACGCGATCGACATCCTTCTGGCAGTACACACCGACGCGCCAACCGCGGCCCGCCATGTGCAGCGCGAAACGTTCAGCGAAAGTCTCGAATCCGCCATGGGCGGCAGGGATGCCGCGCGTTCCGAGAATAAGTACCGCGGGCGCGCGATCCGACATCGTCCTTCCTTCTCAGTCTGCCCGTCATATTATATTAGGTCTGCGAACACCAAGCCCGCTAATCGAATTCTCAACCTTAGGTTCATAGTTGATCACGGGAAACAATCTTCTTGCGGGCAGATCGACATACACGATGACTTGTTCCGGAGGGGATCGCGGCGTGCCTGCGCGGGAACTACGCATAACCTGCGTGCACCAGGGCTATGAGCTTTACGGGTCCGACCGCTGCTTCATTGAGACGGTGCGGGCCATGCGGGCCCTCCATCCGCGGGCGCAGATCGACGTGGTCCTACCCCAAACCGGCCCGATCGTCGCGGCCCTGCAGCCCTACGCATCTCACATCGTTGTCGAGCCGCTCTGGATCCTGCGGCGAAAGAACCTGGCGCGCCTCGCCACGCTGGGCATGATGGCGCTGCCCGGCGCGGTGCTGCGCGCGCTGCGACGAATCCGTGCGAGCGACCTCGTTTATATCAACACCTCCGTCGTGGCCGATTACCTGCTGGCCGCGCGGCTATGCCCCGGGCACAGCATCGTGCACGTCCACGAGATCGCGGAGGGGGCGGTGCTGGCGGTCCTGCGCGGGCTGATCCGCTGGAGCGGCGCCAGCGTGGTGTTCAACTCGCGCGCCACGGAGCGCGCCTTCGCGTTCCCGCCATGCCTCCTGACGCGGGTGGTCTACAACGGCATTGCCGGGCCGGCCGAGCCGAACCCCTCGACCTACGACGGAACCCGCCCGCTCCGGGTGCTGATGCTCGGGCGGATCAGCCGGATCAAGGGCCAGGACGTGCTGATCGAGGCGATGGCCTCGCTCCCGGAGGCGACGCGGCGACGGATCGAGCTGCGCATCGTCGGCAACGCCTTCGAGGACGAGGCCCGCGAGCGCGCCCTGGCGGCCCGGATCGCCGCGACCAGCCTGTCGGACCATGTCAGCCTCCGGCCGTTCGTGACCGATCCGGCCGCGCTCTATCGCTGGGCCGATGTGGTGGCCATGCCGTCGCAGCAACCCGAATCCCTCGGGCGGGTGGCGATCGAAGCCATGTCGTACGGGGTGCCGCCGCTTGTGACGGCGATCGGCGGCCTGCCGGAGGTCGTGGAACACGGCAAGACCGGATGGATCGTGGCGCCCGGCGGCCCCGAGCCGCTCGCCGAAACGCTGGCGTGGATCGTCGCCGACCCGGAGAGCTGGCGCGAGTTCGGCCGTGCGGCACGCACGCGCTACGAGGCCCTCTTCTCGGAACAGTCCGCGGCCGACGGAATCGCCAGCATGGTGCAGGCGACGCTGAGCCGAGCGCCGGCACCGTGATCAGGGCTGCCGTCATGCCCGAGCCCGGACGAAACCGGTATCAGCCCCGTATTCGGCCACGAATGGTCCGGTAATGTGTTCCATGTTATGAGCGACCCGCTCTGCGACCGGAACCAGTCTAGTGCGGCTGATTGAGAGAGCACGCTAGTGGGGTGAGGACCGCTCGAAGGTCTTGCCGGCGAAATATCCGGTTTCAAGCGTGGCAGCGCACACGCGGCAATCGTGAGAATCGGGCCTTTTTCGGCCAAGGGAACGCGTCTTGATGGATATTGCCCATTTCATCCAGCAGATTGTCGAGAAGGTCTCAACCGAGAATCTGCTCGCGGCGGGCATGCTGTTCGCGACGGCGCTCGGTTGCGCGCTGATCGCCTATCTCCGAACGGCGGAGAGGTACTCGTTCGCGGAGTTCTTCGAATTCGCGATCCCCCACGAGGTGATCACGCATCCCTCCGCGCGGGCCGACCTGCTGTTCTACGTCACCCGCAAGGCGATCATGCCGTTCCTGCTGATCCCGGCCGGCGTGACCTTCGTGGTGGCGGTCGGCTATGCCACCAACCGGGTGCTGGGCGCGATCTTCGGGATCCACGAGCCGGTGTTCGGCGCACCGGGACCGATCACCGTGGTGATCTTCACCGCGACGATGCTCCTCGCCTACGATGTCTCCTACTATCTCTATCACACAGCCCAGCACCGGTATCCCTTTCTCTGGGAACTCCACAAAGTCCATCACTCGGCCGAGGTGATGGTCGGAATTACGAAGGATCGGGTGCACCCGCTCGATGAGTTGATGAACCGCGCCTGGGACGGGGTGATCCCCGGGATCTGCTTCGGAATCTGGAGCCTCGTCGCCCTCAACCCCGTCGAGCTGACGGTGTTCGGCATCAACGTCTACATCATGCGCAACATCCTGATGATGGACTTCGTGCGGCACACGCATTTCAAGATCTCGTTCGGGCCGCTGAACAACATCGTGCTGTGTCCGCACTGGCATCAGCTCCATCACTCCACGGCACCGCAGCATTACGACAAGAACTTCGGCCTGCTGTTCTCCTTCTGGGATCGCTTGTTCGGGACGCTTTACGTGCCGGATCCGCACGAGGATTTCAAATTCGGGCTCGTCGATCGGGATGTTGCAGATTATCAATCCCTTTCGGGTCTCTACCTGCTGCCGCTCAAGAAGATGGGCCGGCGGATCACGCGGCAGGCCCGGCGCCTGCGCGGAGCCGTGTCCCAGCCACGGCCGGGCGCTTGACCATGGCCCTCGAGCATTTCGAGACGATTCGGACGAGCGAACGGCTGGCAGAGGTCGGTCCGGCCTGGACCGACCTCTGGCGGCACAGCGGCGCCCTCGTCTTCCAGAGTCACGCCTGGATTTCCGCATGGTGGGCCAGCACACCGGATCGGGAGCGCCGGGCCCTGGCCATCGTGCTGGCCTGGCGCGGCGGGTCGCTCGTCGGCGTGATGCCGCTCGCGACCGTGCGCCGGAAGGGTCTTCGGGTTCTCGAATGGGCCGCCAAGGAATGCGCGGATTTCGGTGATGCGCTCCTGGCCGCCGGGACGGACCGGGACCTCGTCCGGCGGATGTGGCGCCATGCCGGCCAAGCTGGCGGATTCGACTTGGCCTATCTGAACCGACTCCTGCCGGGCGCTGCGGCACGGGCGCTGGTCGATGGCCCAGGCGACGGGATCCGGCTGCGCCTGAACCACCGCGAGGAAGCGAATTGGCGGGTGCGCGGGCCCTGGAAATCCGGGACGGCGTGGTTCGACGCGCAGTCGAAGAAGACCCGCCAGAACTATCGCCGCGGCCAGAAATTCATGGGCGAGCGTGGCGCGCTGGCCTTCCGCCTCCTCGGGCCGGAGGAGCCGCTCGCACCGGTTCTCGAGCGGCTGATGACCTTCAAGCGGGCCTGGCTCGCGGCCCATGGGCTCGCCTCGACAGCGTTCTACGACGAGGGGTCGCAGGCCTTGCCTGCCATGGTTGAGGTCCTGCGTGAGACGGGGCTGCTCCACGCCTTCGTGCTGGAATGCGGCGGCGAGGTCGTGGCGGTGTCGATCAACTTCGTGCAGGCGGGCGCGATGATGGCCTTCGTCACCACCTACGATCCGGCGGCGGAGCGGGCTTCGCCCGGCATGGTCCTGATGATGGACTACATCATGTGGTCGATCGACCACGGGTTGCAGACCGTGGATTTCCTGTGCGGTGACGAGGGCTTCAAGGGCCGTTTCGGCACCGAGAACCTCACTCTGGCCTCGCTGATGGGCGCGCGCACGCCGCAGGGCGCGGTCGCCCACTTCGTGGACCGCGCGCAACACGCGTTGCGCGGCCGCTTCGGAAGACCGGCGGATCCCGTGGTCACGGCGCCGCCCGCCGAGGCCGCGACCTGACGGGACAGGTCCTTATCGGGAAGCGCTCGGCCTCACGTCGCGCACGCGGCGGACGGCGCGGCGTGCGACGCGCGCGCGAGGCTCCGGAAGGCGTTCACCGACCACGCCAGCGTGGCAATCTCGGAGGCGAGCAGGCCGAGGAGTGCGGTGGCCGCCGGCAGGAGCAGGAGGGCCGGCACCATCAGGGCGAAGCCCAGCGCGGCGCTCGCCACGGCCCCCGCGGTGATGGTTCGGAATGCCGCCGCCGCTTCCAGATAGGCGCGGGGGAGCGCGTAGAGCAGCGAGACGGTGACCACCGCCCAGACACCGAGCCCGATCCATCCGAGCGGCGCGCCCGCGAATCGTCCCTTGAACAGAACCTGCTCGATATGCGGTAGCAGCGCCGCCATCGCGGCGCCGTAGGCGAGGCAGGCGCAGCCGAGCAGCGCTGCCTGGCGCCGCACCATCCGTTGGGCCGCCTTGGCCTGCCCGCTCGCGCGCAGCCGGATGATCTCCGGCAGGACCATGTTCATCAGCGCGCTCGTGGGAACGCGCAGGGGCGCGTAGAGCACAAGCGTCGCCGCGATGGGGGCGTAGGCAGCCGGGCCGGCGAGGAGGGCGAACAGCAGGGTCAGGCCCTGGCCCTGCACCGTCAGGCTGGTCACGCCCGCCAGCGACCACGCCAGGGTCCGCCAGATCGCCCGGTAGCGCGCCCGGGCCCGCGCGCGGAGCGAGATCCGGAGCCGCTCGCGGAGCACCGCGTAGGCCATCCCGATGGCGACCGCGTGAGCCAGCGCGATCGCCGCGAACGCCTGATCGAGGAGCGCCGTGCCCGAACCGCCGAGGCCGAGTGCCACGAACATCGTCCCGCAGGCTGCGTAGACGAGATCGCTCAGGCCGGCGATCCGGGGACGGCCCCGGGCGAGGAGCACGATCCGCAGATAGCTGCGGAAAGCGTAGAGACCCACGAAGGCGCCCCCAGCCAGGGCGCCGAGGCCGATCACCGGCACCAGGGCGAGTCCGACGCCGACGCCCATCACGCCGGAGACCAGCAGCGCGCCGGTGCCGAACATCACGTCGTAGCCGAGGGCCGCCGGCCGGCCGATGCTCCGGGCGACATGGAGAATCGCGGGAATCGCCACGAGTGCGCGGATGTAGGTGATCCCGACGGCGCCCACCGCGAACACGATCGCGAACAGCCCGTAATCGTGCGCATCAAGCTCACGCACCAGCAGGATGTTCAGGACGAAGTGGAACAGGCTCTGGATCAGCTCGCCGGAGAGGATCACGGCGAACCGCCCCGAGGCGCCAGCCTTCAGCGCATGGAGCAACCGGACGGGCAGCGTGCGGCCGGCAGCCGTCGTGCGCAGGACTTCATCGGGATACGCCATCGGTCTCGACATACGTGTGCGGGCAGCCTCTCTCCGCGAAAGGCAAGAGAGCCTCCCCGCGGGGATCTCGGCTTCAGAGACAGTGGCGGCATCCGCAGAGGCCCGCGAAGCTCGGCCTAGCGACGGTACGTTTCGATGCGGCCTCCGGTTTCACGGCCGAATTCGCGCTGCAGTGCGGCCATAAGGCGCGTGAGGTCGTCCTCGTCGGTCCAGACATGCGGGCTGACCCGCAGGGCGTCCGAGCGTTCGCTCACGAAGACGCCGTTGCGGCGCAGGCGTTCGGCGATGCCCGCAGGAAGCCCTCCCCGACAGCGCAGTCCGAGGATGTGAGGCGCGCGCAGGTGACGCGGCGCGACGGTGAGGGGCAGTGTCGCCGCTGCCTCCGCGAGGCGATCCGTGAGCCCGCGCAGCCGGACCGCCACGGCCGGCACGCCCCATCCGGCGATCAATTCCAGCCCGGTCGCCGCCATCGGCAGAGCGACGGGATCGTTCAGCTCGCCACGATCGTACCGGCGCGCACCCACGGCTGGGGGCCGGTTTCCCAGATTGTCCTCGATCGCCGTGCCGTCCTGCCGGTGGGGTGCGGCGTAGAGGAATCCGACGCCGTAGGGTCCCAAAGCCCATTTGTAGGTCGGGAAAGCCAGGAAGTCGGGTCGCCAGCGTGCGACATCGACCGGGACAGCACCCACCGCCTGCGTTGCGTCGATCACCAGAGCAGCCCCGGCCCGGTGGACCGCAGGCGCCAAGCGATCGAGATCGATCAGGCCACCGTCGGTCCAGTGCAGGGGTGTCAAAGTCGCGAGCGCGAGCGGCGGGGCACCCGGGCGCTCGATCGCGTCCAGCAGCGCGGCGGTCCAGTCGCCGTCCCGGGGACGCGCGACCTCCTCGACGACGAGGCCGTGGACGGCGGCCAGATTGTCGAACGCGAAGCGCAGGGACGGGAACTCGTCGGCGACCCGCAGCAGGCGGCCGCCCGACACAGGTTCGATGTTGCGCGCGGCGACGGCCATGGCGTGGCTGATCGAGTTGACGATCGCGACGTCGGCGGCGGCCGCGCCGATCAGCCCGGCGGCGGCCGCACGGGTCCGCTCCGCCCAGGCCGCGTTCGCCTCGCGGGGATGTTCCCACGGACGGCTCTTGGTCAGGATGCCCGCCTCGCCGGCCGCGCGGACGGCCCGCGGCAGGGGCGACCACGCCGCCGCGTCGAGATAGCTGACCTCGGGCGGGACCTCGAAGAGATGGCGCTGGGACGGGAGCTCTTCGGCGATCGGCATGGCGGGACCGTAGAGGATCGGACCCGCCGGAGCCACGCTCCGGGGCTTGATCGCGCCGCCCTGATGCCGCACGCCGGCGGACCATAGCCCGCGAGGCCGCCCGTGCCGACCCGCCTGCCCCGTCCCGATGCCGCGCCGCCATGGGCCGCCTGAGCCCCGATTGCTTCGACGCCGCGCCCGCCCTGATGCGGGTCGCCGATGCCGTCGCGCCGATCCGGGACCGGTTGCCTGTGCTGTCCGGGATCGAGACGGCGGACCTCCCGCGGGCAGACGGCCGCGTGCTCGCCGGGGATCTGGTCGCGCCGATCGATCTGCCGCCCTCCTCCGCCATCTCGGCACCGAGCCGGTCGATTTCGGCATCCTGCGCGATTCGGCCGCCGCTCTGCGAGAGCGCGTCGCGGCGGCGGCGGCGGATCACGACCTGATCCTGACCTCGGGCGGCGTCTCGGTGGGTGAGGACGATCACGTCCGCGCCGCCATCCAGGCCTCGGGGGACCTGACCTTCTGGCGTCTCGCGATCAAGCCGGGCCGACCTGTAGCGCTGGGGCATGTCGCGGGCACGCCGTTCATCGGCCTGCCGGGCAAGCCGGCCGCCGTCTACGTGACGGCGCTGGCGACACTCCGCCCGCTGGTCCTGCACCTGTCGGGGGCGCTGGCGGCGACGGCGCCGTTCACGGTGAGAAGCGGCTTCGCCAGCGCGAAGCGTCCGGGCCGGCGCGAGTATCTGCGCGTGTGCCTCCGGCCTGGCGTCGACGGGGCGCCCGAGGCGGTCCCGGCACCCGGGTGCCCTGTCGGGCCTGGCCGGCAGCGACGCGCTGGTGGAACTCGCAGAGGATCTGACCGCGATCCGCCTCGGCGATGCCCTGCCCTGTACCGCGCATGGGGATCTCGGCTGAAGCTGTTGTTCCCGCGCGCGAGCCTGTAGAGCCTCGCGGAGCGTTTTCACCACCGTTTCGAGATCCCGTGTCCCTGCTCGCAGACCGCGCCCCCGCCAAGGTCAACCTGACGCTGCACGTTCTCGGACGGCGGGCGGGCGACGGCTATCACGTGCTCGAAAGCCTCGTGGCCTTCGCGGGCACCGCGGACCGGCTGACTCTGGATCCGGGCGCGCCGCTGGGGCTCGCCGTCAGCGGGCCGACGGCCGGGCCGGCCGGGCCGACGGCGGACAATCTGGTGCTGCGCGCAGCTCGGGGGCTGGCCGGGCGGGTGCCGGATCTGCGGATGGGCGGCTTCCATCTGATCAAGCGCCTGCCGGTCGCCGCCGGCATCGGGGGCGGTTCCTCCGATGCCGCCGCGGCCCTGCGCCTGCTCGCGCTCCTCAACGGGCTCGCCCTGGACCACCCGGCCGTCGTCGCGGCGGCGCGGGAGACCGGGGCCGACGTTCCGGTCTGCCTCGATCCGCGGGCCCGGATAATGCGTGGCGCCGGTGAAGAGATCGGACCTGCCCTTTGCGCGACGCCGCTCCCGGCGGTGCTGGTCAATCCCGGCGTTCCGGTCCCCACCGCGCCGGTGTTCAAGGCACTGGGCCTGACGGTCGGCGAGACGCGCACGGGCGTGGCCCATCCGGTGATCGCCGCGGGCCTCGACCCTGACGCGCTCGTCGCGGCAATCGGCCCGGCCCGCAACGACCTGGAGGCGCCGGCCCTGACCGTGGCGCCGGTGATCGGCGAGGTCCTCGCGGCGCTGCGGGCGCGCGGCTGCCGGCTGGCGCGGATGTCGGGCTCCGGCGCAACGGTGTTCGCGCTGTTCTCCGACCGGCGCGGCGCCGTGCGCGCGGCGTCGGCGCTGCGCCGCGCCCATCCCGGTTGGTGGGTGGCGCCGACCGTCCTGCGCTGAGCCGCGGGATCTCAGGCCGGCTCAGCGTCATAGACGGTGACGGCGCCGCCGGCCTCCGGCACCATCACGCGCCAGCATCGGGTCCGCGGCAACACGGCCGGGTCGATGGCGCTCGCGAGACCGCTCCCGACATCGAAGATCGTGTGCCGGCCGAATTCGTCGCGGCCGCACAAGTAGGTGCGCCCGTCACCGAGATGGAGTGCGGCCGCCGACGTCGCGGTTTGGCCGGATGCGGAGCCACCGCTCGGCGCGATGACGGCGCCCCGCAACGCGAGAACATCCGCGTCGGGCGGCAGATCGAAGCGGACGGGCAGGTGCCTGTCCTCCGCGCTGCGCCGGTTGAGCAGCAGCGCCGCCCGTCGTCCCTCCCGGCTGACCAGCAGGACGAGATCCGGCCCGTCGCGGCCGGCCATCAGGCAGCAGGCCCCGGGCCGGACGCGGTCGAGCCAGGTTCTCCGCCCCGGAGTGCGAAAATCCTCGGTCATGCTCCGACCGGTGCTCGACGCGCGCCGCGGCTGCGGAAGAATGCGCGCCGCTCGGCTTCGGCGCGCACCACGGTGGCGCGGACCTGGAGCAGGTCCTTGCGGGTCAACAGCCCGACCAGCCGGCCGCTCTGCGGATCCGTGACCGGCAGGCGCCCCTGTCCGGCCGCGAGCATCACGTCGATCGCGTGCGAAACCACGTCGCCTGGATGGATTACCGCGAGGCCGGCATCCGAGACGCGCTCGCCGAGGGTGCCCTCCGCCGCGTCGCCGTCACGCTCTTCGAGAGCCCAGTCCAGCGCATCGCTGCGCGAGACCAACCCGACGGGGCGGCCCATCCCGTCGACGACCGGATAGGCATGGTGGGCTCCGTCCTCGATAGCCGTGAGCGCGTCTGCCAGCGGCAGGTCGGCGGCCAAGGTGTCGACCCGCGCGGTCATCACTGCCTCGACCCGGGCGAGGTCGTAGGGATCGATCCCGTATTCGCGGGTCACGTGCTGCCCGCGCCGGGCGATCTTCTCGGTGAGGATCGAGCGTTTCAGGAGAAGGACGGTGACCGCGTAGGCCGCCATGGTGGCGGCCAGCAACGGGGCCAAAGCGGCGATATCCCCCGTGACCTCGACCGCGAAGACCACGCCGGTGAGCGGCGCCGGCAAGGTGCCGCCGAGCATCGCGGCCATCCCGATCAGCGCCCAGAAGCCGTGCGCACCGGGCAGGAGCAGGCCGATCAGCCATCCCACCGCGCCACCGATGATCAGGAGCGGCGCGAGCACGCCGCCGGACGTTCCGGAGGACAAGGCGGCGAGCCAGATGATCGCCTTCACCGCCAGGATGGTCACGACGGCGCCCGCCAGCATGTGCCCGGACAGCAGATCGTGGATGACGTCGTAACCGACGCCGAGCGCCCGCGGCTCCACGAGGCCGCCCAAGCCGACCACGACGGCGCCCAGGGCCGGCCACCACATCCAGTGAATGGGCAACCGGCCGAAGCCGTCCTCCAGAGCGTACAGGGTCCGGGTCAGGCTGCCCGAGATCAACCCGCAGGCAACGCCCACGGCCGCGCAGGCGGGCAGGCCCCACCACGGTAGACTCGGGTTGTCCGCGAAGGGAAAGAGCGGGCCGGCCCCGAACAGCGCGGGACGCCAGCAGGCCGCCGTCACCGCCCCGACCGTCACCGGGACGAGGCTGCGCGGACGCCACTCGAACAGCAGCACCTCGAGGGCGAGCAAAACGGCCGCTACCGGCGTTCCGAAGATCGCCGTCATGCCGGCAGCCGCCCCTGACACCAGGAGGGTCTTCCGCTCCGCCGCGCTGAGATGAAAGAACTGCGCGAACAGAGAGCCGACCGCACCGCCCGTGACGATGATCGGCCCTTCGGCGCCGAACGGGCCGCCGGTCCCGATCGCCACAGCCGACGAAATCGGCTTCAGCACCGCAACCTTGGGCGACATCCGGCTGCCGCCGATCAGGATCGCCTCCATGGCTTCCGGGATGCCGTGGCCGCGAATCTTCTCGGAGCCGTAGCGCGCCATGGCGCCGACGATGACCGCGCCGATCACCGGAATGGCGACCATCCAGGGGCCCGGCGTCGCGTCCGCGAGGGAGGTCAGGGCCGTGTCGAAGCGGCCGTACCACGCGAAGTTGGTCACGAGGCCGATCAGCGTCAGCAGGATCCACGCGGTGCCGCTTGCGGCGGTACCGGTGACCACGGCCATCCCGGCCAGCGTCAGGACCCGTCGATCGGCGCTGAAGTCGCCCAACGCCCGGCGCAGCGGCCTCTCGCCGCCGCGCTCGATCTCGGTCCCGCCGTTCATCCGGATCTCCACTTCGTGTGCCGGACAATTATGTCGTGATACGATATATTCCACAACTCCGCCGCTTCGGGCGAGACGCGGTCCGGGCGTATTGAGTGCGTTCGGGGCGTCGGTGGCACAGAAGGCGCACGCCAGGATCCGAGCCGGGACATCTGGAGGCCGTGATGAGCCACGCAGCGCCGACGGGCGACGCACCCGCCGAGGCGCTCTCGCCCGAGCAGTACGCGGCGTTGGCGGATTTCCGGTTCCGGCTCCGGCGCTTTCTCGCGTTCAGCGAAGCCGCCGCCGGGCGGGCGGGATTGCCGCCTCAGCAGCATCAGGCGCTGCTGACGCTCGCGGGCCATGCCGGGCGCCAGCCCGCCACGGTCGGCCTGCTGGCCGAGCAGCTCCTGATCGCGCCCCACAGCGCTGCTGAGCTGGTCACCCGGATGGTGGAAGGCGGTCTGCTCGCCAAGGCGCGCGCGGCGGACGACCGGCGACGGACCGAGCTGTCGCTCACCCCGCGGGCCGAGGCGCTGCTCAAGACCTTGACGGCAGCCCATCTGGAAGAGCTGCGCGATCTCGCACCGGCGCTGATCGAGGCGTTGAAGCCGGCAGTCCCTTGACGGCCCGCGGTGCCGGTGGCCCGCTTCCGCCCGGAGTATCCGATGGCGAACCGGAACGACGCGGAGGCGCGCAGCGCCAAGCTGCGGAAGGTCTATGCGACCCTGGTCGCGGGTCCCGCATCGGTCGCCGATCCGCGGATCGAGGCGGCCTTCGCGACGATCCCTCGCGAAGCCTTCGCCGGGCCGGCGCCCTGGACGATCCTGACACCGGCGCCCAGGCGGTTCCGTCAGCACGGTCCGGTCTACGTGCGGACGCCGGATGACGATCCCGCCTTTCTCTACCAGGACGTGCTGATCGCGCTGGACACCGAGCGGGGCATCCATATCGGCCAGCCAAGCCTCCACGCCCTCTGCCTCGACGCCCTCGCGCCGCAGCCCGGCGAGACCGCGATCCAGGTCGGCACCGGCAGCGGCTACTACACGGCGCTCCTGGCGCATCTGATCGGGCAGACAGGCCAAGTCCACGCCTTTGAGATCGATTCGGCCCTCGCCGCCCGCGCGACGGCCAACCTCACGCCGTGGTCCTGGGTGCGGGTCTGCGCCCGGTCAGGCGTGGCCGACCCGCTCCCCGCCTCCGATGCGATCTACGTCAATGCCGGCGCGGCACGACCGGCCCGCGCCTGGCTGGACGTTCTGCGGCCTGGCGGCCGTCTGCTCTTCCCGCTCCAATCCGCTCAAGGTCGCGGCGGCATGCTGCTGCTGCAGCGTCCGAGCACCGGGTCGGCTTGGCCGGCCCGGTTCGTGTCCTTCGCGATCTTCATACCCCTGCGGGACATGCCACCGGAGGATGGCCCGGGGCTCACCGCGGCCTTTGCCCGCGGCCACCTCCGGGCGGTGCGGTCATTCCGGCTCGCGGGACCGCCCGACACGAGTTGCTGGTACGATGGCGGCGATTGGTGGCTCTCCACGCGGGAACCGTGAGGCGTGGCCTCAGCGCGCCCGCGCCACGCAGAATTCCACGGCACCGATGAGCGCCGTCTTCACGGGACCGTCCGGGAAGACGTCGAGGGCCGTCCGGGCCTGGGCGCCGTAATGGTGCGCACGTGCGACGGTCTCCTCGAGAGCGCCATGGCGCTGGAGCAGATCGAGGGCCGTCTCCAGGTCGTCGTCGCGGACCTCGCCCTGCTGCAGGGTCCGCCGCCAGAAGCCGCGTTCGCCCTCGCTGGCCCGGCGATGGGCCAGCACGATCGGAAGGGTGATCTTACCCTCGCGGAAATCGTCGCCGACGTTCTTGCCCAGCTCTGCCGAGGTGCCGCCGTAATCGAGGACGTCGTCAATCAGCTGGAAGGCGATGCCGAGATTCATCCCGTAGGCGCGGGCCGCCGCCTGCTCGGCCTCCGGCCGGCCGGCGAGCACGGGCCCGACCTCGCAGGCCGCGGCGAACAGCTCGGCGGTCTTTCCGCGGATCACCGCGAGATAGGCAGCCTCATCGGTCTCGAGATTCTTGGCATTGGTGAGCTGCATCACCTCGCCCTCGGCGATCACCGTGGCGGCGGCCGACAGGATGTCGAGCGCCCGAAGTGAGCCGACCTCGACCATCATCCGGAAGGCCTGACCGAGCAGGAAGTCGCCGACCAGCACGGAGGCTTCGTTGCCCCACTTGATCCGGGCAGCCACGCGGCCGCGGCGCATGTCGCTCTCGTCGACCACGTCGTCGTGCAGGAGCGTTGCGGTGTGCATGAACTCGACGCTCGCGGCGAGCTTCACGTCGCCGTCCGTGTCGCCCGCGTAGCCGCAGAGCTTGGCGCAGGCCAGGGTAAGGATCGGGCGCAGACGCTTGCCGCCGCTGGCGATCAGATGGTTGGCAACCTCGGGGATCATCGCCACGTCCGATCCCGTCCGCGACAGGATCGTGGTGTTGACCCGCGCCATGCCCTCAGCCACCAGCGCGACGAGGTCGTTCAGCCCCGCCTCGGCCTCGGGCTTCGGGTTCTCGATGGAGAGGGCCATACCCAAGATCCGTGACCTCCAGATCGGTTGCCCCACGGGGGGCGGGCGATCCCTTCGCACGCGCCCCGCGGCGCCGCAACATCGCACCCAGACGGATATGGTGTGCCGGAAACGCGGATCTCACGCGGCGAATGCGCCGATCCGCGCATCTCTGAGCTCAGTGCACGCGCGATGATCGAGCTGATCCGCGCCAACGACGTCGTGCTGATCGGGTTCGCCCGCTCAGTTCTCGAAGCGGCCGAGATCCCGGTTCTCGTCGCCGACAGCCACATGAGCCTGATGGAGGGCTCGATCGGCGTCTTCGGCCAGCGCCTGCTGGTACCGCGCGACCACGAAGCCCAGGCACGGCGTCTGCTCGTCGATGCCGGAATCGCCCACGAGTTGCGCCAGCCGTGAGCCCAGAGCCGGACGCCTTTCTCGGTGGACGCCTGCGCCTGCATCAGCCGCCGCGCGGCGCGCACAGGGCCGGGACGGACGCGGTCCTGCTCGCGCGGCTGCTGGTTCTGACGTCCGGTGATCGCCTCTGCGACGCGGGTGCCTCGGCGGGCGCCGTCGGCCTCGGTTGCGCCGCACTGGTACCCGGCCTGCAGCCGACGCTGATCGAGCACGATCACGACGTCGCCGAACTGGCTCGGGCGAACGTCCTCCTCAACGGCATCGAAGCCAGGGTGATCGAAGCCGACCTGCTCGCGACCGCGGCCGAACGTCGCGCTTCGGGTCTGTTGCCGGACAGTTTCGACGTGGTGCTGACCAACCCGCCCTTCTTCGACGGCGGCGCCCATCGCAGTTCGCCGCATCCGGGTCGGGCGAACGCCCATACCTTCGACGGAGGTGGCCTCGATGCCTGGATCCGGGCCTGCACGGCGATCCTGCGCCCCGGCGGCCGCCTCGGCCTGATCCACCGGGCTGACGCGCTGAAGATCTGTCTCGATGCGCTCTCAGGGCGCTACGGCGGCATCACGATCCGCCCGGTCCACGCCCGGGCCGAGGCGCCCGCGATCCGCCTCCTGATCAGCGCGACCAGGGGTAGCCGTGCCGCGCTGAGTCTGCGCCCGGCCCTCGTGCTGCACGATTTCGAGGGGGGCTTCACTCCGGAAGCCGCAGCGCTCCATCGCGGAGAGCCGTGGCCACCGGGCTGACCGGTCGGCTCACGCTGCCAGGGCAGCCGGCTCCTCCTCGCGGATACCGAGAAACCGCTCGACCTCGGTGAGATCCGGAAAGGACAGGAATTCCGGACGCAGCGGCGCGGGCAGACCGTCGAAATTGAGACCCGGGAACGTGTCCGGATGCGGGTAGAGCTGCCAGGCGGCACCGGGCTCCAAGGGCGGGAACAGGATCGCGACCTTCTCGTCGCCGAGCCGCACGATCCGCGACGGGCTGTACGACAAGGTCTCGATGCTCCAGCCCCGATGGGCGTCCCGGCGGGCCTTCATGGTGCGGCGGCTCGTCGCGCGATGCATGGCGGTCTCCTTCGCTTGGGGGTTCGCTTGAGGGCTCGCTTGGGGGATCGATGGCGGATGGGTCAGGCGGCGCTCTTGCGTCCGGACCGCTTGGGCCAGCCAAGCGCCACGAGGCGCGCTTTGGCGTAGTCGCGCACTTCGTCGCGGGTGCCGGACGGCATCGTCGCCAGAACGGCCTGGGTGGCGCCGTCCAGCATCAGGTCCGTGACGGCGTTGATCGTCTCGGCCTCGTCGATGCGGCGCTTGAGATCGCCTTCGGCCTCGGTGATCTGGTCGAAGGCCGGCGGCTCCTCGAAATCCTCGTCCACGGCACGGACTGCGGGCTGGTGGGCGCGGAACTCGTCGGCCTCCTCCTCCGAGTAGACGAGGCCGTGCAGCTCGATGAGCTTCAGGATGACGCGGTCCTTTCCGCGCTTCTCGGCCATGGCGTAGACGTAGGCCGCCTGCTTCCCCGAGACGCGGTAGTTCACGTTGACCAGCGCCTCGCCCAGCGACCACTCGACCCGCTCGGTCCCCGGCTTCGCGCCGGGCAGGCGGCCGGTGACGAGGATCACGGCCTCGTCGCGCTCGCACCGGATGATGGTCGGCGGCTCGAACACGATCCCCGCCTGGGCGGCGATGCGCTCCAGGGTCTTGTGGTAGATCACGGCCGTTCCCTGGACGCGCCAGACGTTGCCCCCGAAGGGCTCGCCGTAGCGGACGAGGATGTCGGCGATCTGCTTGTCGGCGGTTCGCATGCGAGGCTCGGTCCGTCAGGATTGGGCCGCGTCGTCCACAGCTTTGTGCGGCGGCGCTCTTTTGTTCTCTTTTTGTTCGTTTCTATATGCGCAATCTCCCCGAGATACGCAAGGGTCGGTCGCGGATTCGCGTGCCTTTGGACCTAGGTATGGTGCGCGCGCGCCCCGCCGTTCCGGCTCGCTTCGCCCGGCCCGGGCTGCCCCGTTATCCCGGGGCCGCGCAGTGGAACCCGGGATCCAGACCCGCCGACGCGCGAAGGACTGGCACGGGATAAGGTTCTGGGTACGGGGTGTTGAACAGCGTTGGCGTCTGCGTGCGTGATCCCGGATGCCGGCCGTGCGGCTGCGTCCGACGCCCGTGTTGGCCGGACAAGTCCCTCAGGAACCACCCGCGCTGACCGCGCTCAACGGGCGCTCAACAGATCGGTCGGCAGCCGCGCTGCGCCGGAGACCCGCATTGTTGCTGCACCGCACCCTAGGGTAGACCGCATGAACGATGTCTGAGGCAGCCGGCGCGATGACCCCTTCCCTCTGGACCCGCTTGTCGAATCCGAGCCACTTCATGCGGTGGTCGGGCGCGCTGGTGCCGTGGCTCACCGCCCTGTCGCTCGGCGTGCTCGCTGTCGGCCTGTACATGACCTTCTTCATGGTGCCGCCCGACTACCAGCAGGGCGAGACCGTGCGGATCATGTACATCCATGTCCCCGCGGCGTGGCTCGGGGTCTTCTTCTACGGCGCCATGAGCGTGTCGGCGATCGGCAGCTTGGTCTGGCGCCATCCGCTCGCGGATGTCGCCCAGCGCGCCGCGGCGCCGATCGGAGCCGCCTTCACGCTGATCTGCCTCGTCACCGGTTCCCTGTGGGGCAAGCCCATGTGGGGGACCTACTGGGTCTGGGACGCGCGCCTGACCTCGATGCTCATCCTGCTGCTGATCTATTGCGGCATCATCGCGTTGTGGCGGACCCTGGAGGACCCCAACCGGGCCGCGCGCGCGGTGGCGATCCTGACCCTCGTCGGCGCCGTGAACCTGCCGATCATCAAGTTCTCGGTGAACTGGTGGTCGACGCTGCATCAGCCGGCCTCAATCCTGCGCATGGGCGGTTCGACCATCGATCCGTCGATGCTGTACCCGCTGCTCGTCATGATCGGCGCCGCGACGCTCGGCGGGACGACCCTGCACCTCTACGCGATGCGCACCGAGATCATGCGCCGCCGGGTGCGGACGCTGACGATCCGCGAGGCGGAGCGCCTGGACCGTACCCAGCCGCGCATCATGCCCAATCCGGCCGCGATGCCGGTCGGGCAACCGGTCTAGGAGGGCCGCGATGGATCTTGGATCTCACGGCGGCTTCATCGTGGCGGCCTACGGCTTCACGGGGCTGGTCATGGTCGCCCTCATCGGCAACGCGATCCGCGACCGGCGGGCGCAGTTGCGCGCGCTCAAGGGCTTCGGCGAGGACCGGCGATGATGGCGCCCCTCGACGAGGTAACCGGGCCGCCGCCCGTCCGCCGCTCGCTCCTGCTGATCGTGCCGGCCCTCGCCTTCGCGGCGCTCGCGGCCGTGCTGTTCCTGCGCCTGCGCTCCGGTGCAGACCCGGCGGCCCTGCCCTCCGCGATGATCGGCAAGCCGGTGCCGAGCTTCGAGCTGCCCGCCGTGCCGGGACTGATCGCCGCGGGCGCGCCCGTGCCGGGGCTGTCGAGCCGGGACCTGCGGGGCCAGATCACGGTGGTCAACGTCTTCGCCTCGTGGTGCGCCCCCTGCCAGGTCGAGCACCCGATGCTGATGCGGCTGGCGAAGGAGCCCGGGATCCGGCTCGTCGGCATCGACTACAAGGAGCCGAGCCCCGAGGCAGGCCAGCGCTTCCTCGCCCGGCACGGCGTGCCGTTCAGCGCGGTCGGGGCGGATGCCAGCGGGCGGGCGGCCATCGATTTCGGCGTATACGGCGTGCCCGAGACGTTCATCGTCGGGCCCGACGGCGTGATCCGCGACAAGCTCGTCGGCATCCTGACGCCGGAGAACTTCGCGAGCGTGCTCACGCGCATCCGCGCTGCCGGGAAGGTTGCCGCGGCGCAGTAGCGCCTACGCGCCCGGCTGCGGCTCCTTGCGCTCGTAGCGGGTCAGCAGCGGCGTCTGCGCCAGCGCGAACAGCACGGTGATCGGCATGATGCCGAAAACCTTGAAGTTCACCCAGAAATCTTCCGTCTGGGTCCGCCACACCACTTCGTTGAGCGCCGCCAGCACGAAGAAGAACACGCCCCAGCGGAAGGTGAGCTTGCGCCAGCCCTCCTCGGTGAGGCTGAACATCGAATCGAGCACCACCGACAGAAGCGGGCGTCCGAAGGCGAGACCACCGAGCAAGATGGTGCCGAACAGCGTATTCACGATGGTCGGCTTGACCATGATGAAGGTCTTGTCCTGCAGCGCCAGCGTCAGGCCGCCGAACACCACGACGACCACACCCGAGACCAGCGGCATGATCGGCAGGCGCCGGACCAGGATGTAGTGGATCGTCAGCGCCACCACGGTCGCCGCGATGAACAGGCCGGTCGCCACAAACAACTTCTGATCAGGCGTGACGCCGAATTTCTCCGAATACGCGTTGCCGAGAAAGAACAGCACCAGCGGCCCGAGTTCCAGCGCCAGCTTCACGAGGGGCTGCAGGTGGCGGCGCGGGGGGACGGTTTCGATCTGCATGCGCGTCATGTGGCTCGGATGCGGCGTCCTCGGTAGGCTGGACGCGCCGGACTGAATTCGTCGGGGTGTGTGTAACGCGAGGCGCGGGATGTCCATCACGATCGACAATGCCGAGGCCGCGGCACTGCTGGCCGATCTGGCGGAAACGACTCGGCAGCCCGCGCTGGAGCTGCTCCGGCGAGAGCGGGTGCGGATCAACCCGGACCTGGAGCGCCGCATCGCCGAAGGCTTGGCCGCGGATGAAGGGATGCGGCGTCGCTAAAACGCAAGCCCGCTACGGCACGGGCCGGCACCCGGCCGGCCTGAACTTTGGCGACGGCTTCGCTTACGCGCTGGCCCGGTCGCGCAATGCGCCACTCCTGTTCAAGGGCGACGATTTTGCCTGCACCGACGTCGTGCGCGCCGCCTAGTCCTTCTCCAGCCCGGCGATGGCCCGGGCGAAGTCGCGGGCCGCGAACGGCTCCAGATCCTCGACACTTTCGCCAACGCCGATGAAGTGCACCGGCAGGCCGAACTTCGCCGCCAGCGCCACCAGGATCCCGCCCCGGGCGGTCCCGTCGAGCTTGGTCATCACGAGCCCGGAGACCGGCGCGGCCTGCGAGAACAGCTCCACTTGACTGAGCGCGTTCTGGCCGACCGTGGCGTCGAGGACCAGGAGGGTCGCGTGCGGGGCGTCAGGATCCTGCTTGCGCAGCACGCGGACGATCTTCTCCAGCTCGGCCATCAGCCCGGCCTTGTTCTGGAGCCGACCGGCGGTGTCGATCAGCAGCACGTCGGTTCCGGCGGCGGCGGCCTGCTTCAGGGCGTCGAAGGCGAGCCCGGCCGCATCCGCACCCTGGGCGCCGCTCACCACGGGCGTACCGGTGCGCGCGCCCCAGACCTTGAGCTGGTCGATGGCCGCCGCCCGGAACGTGTCGCCCGCCGCCAGCATGACCGTGCGCCCCTCCGCGCGGAGCTTCGAGGCGAGCTTGCCCAAAGTCGTGGTCTTGCCGGCGCCGTTGACGCCCACGGTGAGGATCACGAACGGCTTCCGCGCGGTGTCGATTGCGAGGGGCACGGCCACGGGCTCCAGGGCCCGCTCGACCTCGGTCGCCAGGATCGCCCGCACCTCGTCGGGCGAGATGCCCTTCTCATACCGGCCCTTGCCGACGGCTTCCGAGATCCGCATCGCGGTCTCCAGGCCGAAATCGGCCTGGATCAGGGCGTCCTCCAGATCCTCCAGGGTGGTGGCGTCGAGCTTGCGCTTGGTGAACAGGCCGGTGACCCGGTCCGACAGGGCCGACGAGGTCCGCTTCATCCCGGAGGTGAGACGGCTCCACCAGCCCTTTGCCTCCGGCTCGCGGTCCGGTCCGGCTCCGGCATCGTGGGCGAGGGCAGCGGCGGAATCGAGGGGCTGGATGTCGGGGGACGGATCCGTGATCGGCGCGTGAACCGCGTCCCCGGTATCGACCGGATCGGCCCCGTGCTGCGGATCATCGCCGGCCGTACCGGCGGGCGGGCGCTCCGGTTCGCCGGCGATCGGCAGCAGATCCGCACCCTCGACGACGTCGGCGACGGGCTCGCCCGACTCCTCGGGCGGCAGGGGAACCTGCTCGACGTGTTCCGCCCCGGTGGCGAAGTCGGGCTGGCCCTCGGACGGCGAGGCCGCCTCCGGCGGCAGTTCGGCCTCGGGCTTGTCCTCGGTCGCGGCCTGGCCTTTTCGCCCGAACAGGCGTCCGAACCAGCCGGGCTTCTCCTCGCTCGCCATGCACTCGCGTCCTCAACCCACCTTGCCCACCCGGCGCCGACCCTCTAGCCGATCCGGATGCCCAACGCCTTCGACATAGGCGCGCGCCTCCTCTACCGCGATGCCCTGCTGCTCGTCATCGACAAGCCGGCGGGGCTGCCGGTCCATCCGGGGCCGCGGGGCGGCGAGACGCTCACCGATCATCTCGACACGCTCCGGTTCGGCCTGCCCCGCCGGCCCGAAGCCGCGCACCGGCTCGACCGGGACACGTCGGGCTGCCTCGCGCTGGGCCGCCACGCCAAGGCGCTGGCGCGGCTGGGCAAGCTCTTTGCCGGCAGCGCCGTCGACAAGATTTACTGGGCCATCGTCGAGGGCGGCCCCCTTGAGGAGAGCGGACGCATCGACCTGCCGCTCGCGCGGCGCTCGGACGATCCACGCTCGTGGTGGATGAAGGCCGACCCGTCAGGGGACCCGGCGCTGACCCACTGGCGCGTGCTCGGGCGGGCGGACGGTCGGACCTGGCTGGAGCTGAAGCCGGTGACCGGCCGGACCCACCAGCTCCGGGTTCACTGCGCCGCCTCGGGCTGGCCGATCCGCGGCGACGCGATCTACGGCCCCGCGCCACGCGGCAGCGCCCTGCACCTGCATGCGCGGACCTTGTCGATCCCCCTCTACCCGAAGCGCGACGCGATCACGGTCACGGCGCCGCCGCCGCCGCACATTGCGGACGCCGTGGACCGGATGCCCGTCTGAGCCCCATCGTCATCATCCGCGCAGAAGTGACCTTGTGCAGAGTGACGGCGGGTACGAGGCGCTGCTGGAATGCTTCGCTCCGCGCGCAAAGACGAAGAGCCAGGACCGAATTCCTCCGGATCGAGTCCGCGGCTTCGGTAACTCTGCGACGTTGCGCCGTCGTCCCGGAGCTCGCCGCAGGCGAGAGCCCCGAAAGGGCGCAGCTGATTGAATACCGGCCGCAGCGAGTACCGAACGCTAGGCGCCAATGAGTCGCGTACCGTCGTGCCCCACGATGTCGATGCTGTGGAACGTCCCCGGGGCTTCCGGTGCGGCTAGACGCACCGCAGTGAAATCTGCGCTCCGCCCGACGCCGCCGCGCTCGGCCAGGACGGTCAGCCGCCTTCCGACCTGGGCGTCGAGGTGCCGCCGCAGCGCGTCGGCGCCGGCCTCGCGCAGTCGCGCCGCCCGCGCGCGGATCGCATTCGGAGCCACCGGCGGCATGCGCGCGGCGGGTGTTCCGGGACGGGGCGAATACGGAAAAACGTGCAGATGCGTCAGGCCGCATTCCGCCACGAGATCCAGAGAGCGGGCGAACTGCGCCTCGGTCTCGGTGGGAAAGCCCGCGATCAGATCCGCGCCGAAAACCACATCGGGCCGCATCCGCCGCATCGCCTCGCAGAAGCGGATCGCGTCGGCGCGCAGATGCCGGCGCTTCATCCGCTTGAGGATCAGATCGTCGCCGGCCTGCAGCGACAGGTGCAGGTGCGGCATCAGCCGCTCCTCCTCGGCGATGGCGTCGAGCAGCGCCGCGTCCGCCTCCACGGAGTCGATGGAGGAAAGCCGCAGGCGCGCGAGGCCGGGCACCGCGCGCAGGATCTGCCGGACCAGGCTGCCGAGGCTGAGCCCGGGCCAGGGCCCGGCAAGGTCGCGGCCATAGGCCGTGAGGTCCACCCCGGTCAGCACCACCTCGCGGCCGCCATGATCCACGATCCGCGCGATCTGCGCGACGACGTCGTCCGCCGGTACGGAGCGTGAGTTCCCGCGGCCGAATGGAATGACGCAGAAGGTGCAGCGATGGTCGCATCCGTTCTGCACCGGCACGAAGGCGCGGGTGTGCCCGGCCATCGCCTCGAACCGCGTCGGCTCGGCCGTCCGGGCCGTCATAACCCTACCAGGGCCCGTGCCGGCCTCAGACCATCCCTCGGGCCGGAGCTTTTCGGCGTTGCCGACGAGGCGCGACACCTCGGGCATCGCCGCGTAGGCCTCCGTTTCGACCTCGGCGCCGCAGCCGGTGACGACGATCTCGGCCCCGGGCCGCTCCCGGGCGATACGCCGGATCGCCTTGCGGGCCTGCCGCCCGGCCTCGGCGGTCACCGCGCAGGTGTTCACCACCACGCGGTCGCGCCCGTCCGCCGCCGCATGGGCCCGCAGGGCCTCGGACTCCACGGTGTTGAGGCGGCACCCGAAGGTGAGGGTCTCGATCGCCATCAGGCCGCGCTGTCGAACAGCTCCGGCGCCAGGGTCCCCTCGGCGACGAGCGCGACCGGGCCGGTCATCAGAACGTGGTCGTCGGCCCGCCATTCGACGAACAGCTCGCCGCCGGGCAGCGCGACATGCGCCTGCCGGCCGATCATCCGCAGCCGCGCGGCGGCCACCACGGTCGCGCAGGCGGCCGTGCCGCAGGCGAGCGTCAACCCGGCGCCGCGCTCCCAGACCCGGAGCTTGATGGTCTCCCGGCCCGTCACCTGCGCCACCGAGATGTTGGCGCGCTCCGGAAAGAGCGGATGGTTCTCCAGCATCGGGCCGATTCGCGCGAGGTCGAAGGCGTCCGGGTCCTGCTCCACGAAGAACACCGCGTGCGGATTGCCCATGTTCACGACGCCCGGCGAGTGCAGGACGGGATCGTCGATCGGACCGATCTGCAGCTCGACCCGGCGCGTGTCGGGGAACGGCTCAGACAGCGGAATCTCGTCCCAGGCGAGCCGGGGCCGACCCATATCGACCGTAAAGGCCCGCTCCGAGACGCGCCGCACGCCGAGAAGACCAGCCGCCGTCTCCAGGGTGAGCCGCCCGCCCTCGGCCGGCCGGGCCATGGCCGGATCGTCGAGCATCGCAAAGGCGACGCAGCGCGTGCCGTTGCCGCAGGCGCCCGACTCCGAGCCGTCGGTGTTGTAGATCCGCATGAATGCATCGGTGCCGCGGCTCACGGGATCGTGCAGCACCATCAGCTGGTCGAAGCTCGACCCCGGATCCTGCGCGATCGCCCGTGCCTCCTCGGGCTGCACCATCACGGAGGAACCGCGCAGGTCCAGCACCACGATCGCGTTGCCGGCGCCGTGCATCTTCAGGAAGCGTCTGTGGGCGAGTGCGCTCATGCGGTCCCGCGGCGAGAGGGAAGTCTGGGCTATATGGCAAACGCGGCCCCCGAGCGCGAGAGGAACGCGCAGCGTGGCAGATGCGCCGCACCCGCAGCTCTCGTCCGCGGCGGTCTCGCGGGCCGTCCCGTTCGCCATTAGGTTATGTGGCGGGAGCCCGCGCGATCATCCGCTGGCCTCGACCGGAGCGCCCCCGTGATCCGCCTTCGTCCGCTCGTCGCCGTCTCGGCCGCTCTCATGCTCGCATCCGGCGGCCCGATCGCCGCCCAACAACAGCCCGCACCGCCGCCATCCACGGCGCCCGCGCCGGCCCAGACGAATCCGCTGCCGACGACGACGGCACCGAACCCGGTGCCCGATCCGGGCAAGAGCCCGGCCCCGGCGCCCCAGCAATCGGTGGCGCCCCCGCCCGCGGGCCAGTCCGCAGTGGGAACGCCCGCGCGGCCGACGCTCCTCGAGAAGGCCGGCGAACCCGGCGACGTCGACGAGGTCACGCTTCCCGCCAAGCCGGCCGCGATCCTGTCCGGCAAGACCAAGTGGGAAGAGGCGGTGCCGAACCTCAAACAGGCCTTCGCGCGGATCGAGGCCGACCTCGCCAAGATCGGCCTCGCGCCGGCCGGCCGGCCGCTGGCCGTCTTCACGCGCACCGACGATGACGGTTTCGAGTTCGAGGCGATGATGCCCGTGGCGTCCGCCCCGAACCCGGCGCCGGCCGAGACCGACGGGTTGCGCTTCGGCACCACGCCCTCCGGCAAGGCGCTGCGCTTTGCCCACAAGGGGTCCTACGAGTCGATCGACAGCACCTACGAGACGCTGACCGCCTATCTCGATGCCAAGGACATCGTGGTGCAGGACCGCTTCGTCGAGGAATACGCCACCGACCTGAAGGACGGCACCGACGACAACCTCGACGTGAACATCTACGCCCTGGTGAAGTAGGCGCCTGTCATTCCGGGGCCGCGCAGCGGAGCCCGGAATCCGGAGCCGCCGGCATGCCAAGATCCTGAGCCGCCAGGGGTTTTGGGTTCCGGGCTCGCCTGCGGCGCCCCGGAATGACGGCGGATCGGACAGATCGCCGCTGGGCAGCCCCGACCGGAACAGCAGCGTCGGCTCGCGGATTCGCCCGACATGCCCGACGCCGACCTCAGATCCGCGATTGTCCCGCGTCCGCGCCGCAAGGCGGCTGCCACCGTCACGGATCCCGCACTTGCCGAAAAAGCGCTCGCGATCCATGCGCGGCTCTGCCCGGTCTACGGCTGCCCGATCCCGTATTTCCACAGCCTCGATCCGGTCAGCGAACTCGTCTCCTCGCTCCTGTCGCACAGGACCCGCAACGCCGAATCCGGGCGCGCCTTCAAGGCGCTGCGGGCGCGCTTCCCGGACTGGGACGCGGTGATCGCGGCGGAAGTGCCAGAGATCGAAGCCGCCATCGCGGGTGTGACCTGGCCGGAGATGAAGGCCCCGCGCATCCGCGACGTGCTCCGGGCCCTGCGCGATCGGTGCGGATCCCTCGATCTCGCCTTCCTGGCCGACATGGAAGTCGAGGTGGCACGGGCATGGCTCCAGGCCATTCCCGGAATCGGTCCCAAGACCAGCGCCGCGGTCCTGTCGTTCTCCACCCTGCGGATGCCGGCCCTGCCGGTGGACAGCCACCATCATCGCGTGGCGCAACGCCTGGGACTGATCGGCAAGAAGGTCGATGTCGGCCCGTCGCACCCGATCCTGCGGGCGCAGCTCCCGGCCGAGTGGAGCGCGCAGGATCTCTACGACAATCACGAGATCCTGATGCTGCATGGCCAGCAGGTCTGCCATCATCAGCGTCCGGCCTGCGGGCGCTGCGTCCTGGTCGACCTCTGTCCGAGCGCGAAGCTGCCCATACGGGAGCCGTGAGCGTGTCCTTGACCATTCCGGCCTACGGGTGCGAGTAACCCCGCGCCCGGCTGGCGCGGAGCCCCGGTCTTCCCTTGCTCAGGATCGGCGCCGATGGCCGCGTTCACCGAATTGGTCTTCTCGGGCGTCCAGCCCACCGGCAACCTGCATCTCGGTAACTATCTCGGGGCGGTGAAGCGCTTCGTGGAGATGCAGGAGCGCGACGCGCAGTGCCTGTATTGCGTGGTCGATATGCACGCGATCACCGTCTGGCAGGATCCGGAAGCGCTGCGCGGCCAGATCCGCGAGGTCACGGCCGCGTTCCTGGCCGCCGGCATCGATCCGAAGCGCTCGATCGTGTTCAACCAGAGTCAGGTGCCACAGCACGCCGAGCTCGCCTGGGTGTTCAACTGCGTCGCCCGCCTCGGCTGGTTGAACCGCATGACCCAGTTCAAGGAGAAGGCCGGCAAGGACCGGGAGAACGCTTCGATCGGGCTCTACGATTACCCGGTGCTGATGGCGGCCGACATCCTGGCCTACCGGGCGACGCATGTGCCGGTCGGCGAGGACCAGAAGCAGCATCTGGAGCTGACCCGGGACATCGCCCAGAAGTTCAACACCGACTTCGGCGGCTCCATCGCGGCGCACGGCCACGGCGACGCCTTCTTCCCGATCACCGAGCCGCTGATCGGCGGCCCGGCCGCCCGGGTCATGTCGCTGCGCGACGGGACCAAGAAGATGTCGAAGTCGGACCCGTCCGACAATTCCCGCATCAACCTCACGGACGACGCGGATGCCATCGCCCAGAAGATCCGCCGGGCCAAGACCGATCCGGAGCCCCTGCCCTCCGAAGTGGCCGGGCTGAAGGAGCGGCCGGAGGCCGACAATCTCGTGGGGATCTACGCGGCGCTCGCCGGAATCACCCGCGAGGAGGTACTGCGCGACTTCGGCGGGGCGCAGTTCTCGGCCTTCAAGCCAGCGCTCGCCGACCTCGCGGTGACGAACCTCGCGCCGATCGCCGGTGAGATGCGCCGCCTCACGGCCGATCCCGGCCATATCGACGCCGTGCTGGCCGATGGCTCCGCCCGGGCCGAGACCATCGCGGCGCAGACGCTCGACGCCGTCAAGGACATCGTCGGCTTCGTGCGGCGCGGTCCGAGCCTTCAGGCGGTGCGATGACCGTCCGGGCGCTGGTCTTCGACGTCTTCGGTACGCTGGTCGACTGGCGCTCCGGCGTTGCCCGCGAGGTGGCGCGGCTGCTCGCGCCCGTCGCGCCGGGCCTCGATGCCGGCGCCTTCGCGGATGCGTGGCGCGCCCGGTACAATCCCTCGATGGAGACGGTGCGCTCCGGCGCGCGGCCCTTCGTCGACCTCGACACGCTCCAGGCCGAATCGCTGCCCGACGTGCTGGCGCAGTTCGGCATCGCGGGCGTATCCGAGGCCGTGCAGCGCGAGCTGGTCCAGGCCTGGCACCGGCTCGACGCGTGGCCCGAGGTGCCGGACGCGATGCGGCGACTACGCGAAAAACACCTCCTTGCGCCGAATTCGAACGGGCATGTCCGGCTGATGGCCGACCTCGCCCGCCGCAACGGGCTGATCTTCGACGCGGTGCTCGGCGCCGGCTATTCCCGCGACTACAAGCCGAAGCCGGCGCTCTACCGCGACGCGATCGCGGCGTTCGGCTTCGCGGCGGGAGAGACCATGATGGTCGCCGCCCATTCGAACGATCTCGCGGCGGCCGCGAGCCACGGATTTTCCACCGCGCATGTCGCCCGGCCGCACGAGCACGGGCCGGCCGGCGGCGAGACCGCGCCGACGGTGCCGGTCACGCACGCGGCGCGAGACCTCGCGGATCTCGCCGACCAGCTCGGCTGCTGAACGGGACCGACGGAGGGTTGCCATGGCCGACTGGAACCCCGCCCTCTACACCCGCTTCGAGGACGAGCGGACGCGGCCGGCGGCCGAGCTCCTCGCGCGCGTGCCCCTCGACGCGCCGCGTCTGGCCGTCGATCTCGGCTGCGGGCCGGGCAATTCCACCGCGCTGATCGCGGCGCGCTTCCCCGACGCGGAGGTGATCGGCCTCGACACATCCCCCGCCATGCTGGAGAGCGCCAGCGCCCGCCTGCCGGGCCTGTCCTTCGCGCTGGCCGATGCCGCCACCTGGGTGCCGGAGCGCGCCCCCGACCTGATCTACGCCAACGCCGTCCTGCAATGGCTGCCGGACCACGCGACTCTGCTGCCGCGGCTGTTCGGACTTCTCGCCCCGGGCGGGGTGCTCGCCGTGCAGATGCCCGACAACCTCGCCGAGCCCACCCACCGACTGATGCGCGAAGTCGCGGCGGCCGGCCCCTGGGCGGCAACGATCGGCGACCCGGCCGTGGCCGGCCGCCTCGGCCGCATGCTAGAGCCCGCAGCCTACTACGACCTGCTGGCGCCATTGGCCGCCGAGGTCGATGTCTGGCGCACCGCCTATCACCATAGGATGGCGGATGCGGCCGCCATCGTGGACTGGGTGAGCGCCACGGGGCTCCGGCCCTTCCTCGATCCGCTGGCGCCCGGGGAGAAGGCCGGCTTCCTGGCGGCCTATACCTGCGCGATCGACGCCGCCTACACGCCGCGCAGCGACGGGCAGCGCCTGCTCGCCTTCCCGCGGGTGTTCATCGTCGCCCGAAAAGCCCCGTAGCGCGCAGGACGGCCCGGTGGTCCTCAGGCCGCGCGCACCGTTCCGAGGAAGCGGCTGACCTCCGCCCGGAGGTGCTCGGATTGCTGCGACAGGTTCGCGGACGAGTCCAGCACCTGGCCCGCGGCCGAGCCGGTCATGTCGGCGGCTTCGGCCACGTGGGCGATGTTCGTCGTCACCTCGCCCGTGCCGGCGGCGGCCTGGGTCACGTTGCGGACGATCTCCTGGGTCGCCGTACCCTGCTGCTCGACCGCGGCCGCGATCGTCGTGGCCACGCCGCTGATCTCGTCGACGCGCGTCGTGATGCTGCCGATCGCCGAGGCCGCCTGCGCGGTCGAGGCCTGCACGCGGGCGATCTGGCCCGCGATCTCCTCGGTGGCCCGCGCGGTCTGTTCGGCCAGTGCCTTCACCTCGGCGGCCACGACCGCGAAGCCCCGTCCGGCCTCGCCGGCACGGGCCGCCTCGATGGTGGCGTTGAGGGCCAGCAGGTTGGTCTGGCCCGCGATGCCGCTGATCAGCGCCACCACGTCCCCGATCTTCATCACGGCCGCACTCAGATCCTCGACCAGCCGCACCGTGCGCCCGGCCTCGTCGGCCGCGGCCCGCGCGAGCTGCGCGGAGCCCTGGACCTGACGCCCGATCTCCTGCACGGAGCTGCCGAGCTCCTCGGCCGCCGAGGCCGCGGCCCGGACGTTGGCGGCGGCCTCCTCGGCTCCGGCCGCCACGGTGGTCGACTGGCCGGCGGTCTCCGACGCCGTGGCGGCCAACGCCCGGGCCGTGGCCTGCAGCTCGGTGGCCGCGTTCGTGACCGTCTCGACGATGCCGCCGACCGCCTGCTCGAAGGTGTTCGCCAGATCCGCCGTCACCCGCTTGCGCTCCCGGTCGGCGGCGGCCTGGGCAGAAGCCCGCGCCTGCGTGTCGGCCTCCGCCTGCGCCCGGAGACCGTCGCGCAGCTTCAGGACGGCCCGCCCGACCAGCCCGACCTCGTCGCGGCGCCGAGCCTCGGGCACGTCCGCCCCGTAATCGCCCGCGGCCATGTCGCCGATGGTCCTGCCGAGCGCGCGGACCGGCTTTCCGACGAGGCGGTGCAGCGCACCGAAGACGAGCGCGCAGCCGATCAGCACGCAGAGGACCGCGATGCCGATCAGCCTGGCGCGCGCCTGATCGGCGGCGGCCGTGAGCGTCGCCACCGGCACCGCGACCACGATGGCCCAGCGGTCGGGCGTCTCACCCGCCTGGATATGCTGCGCCATGTACCGCCACGGCGCCCCATCCGGACCCGGCGCATCGGTCACCACCACGGCGCCCGCTGCGATCGCCTGCCTGGCCGCGTCGGCTGCCGACGCGTCGAAGCCGTGCATCGGCTTCCCGGCCGCCGCGCCGGTCGGATGCGCGACGGTCGTTCCGCTTGCCGAGACAACGGCCAGGTAGCCGGTCCCGAACGGCTTCACCGCGCCGAAGGCGGTATTTAGGGATCCGAGGTCGATGTCGACGCCGGCGGTGCCGCGATACGTGCCGTCCACGCTGATCGGCGCGCCGAAGGACATCATGACGACGTCCTTCCCGGCCACCTTGTAGATGTAGGGTTCGATGGCCACCAAGCGGTTCAGCTTCTTCGGCTGAAGGTAATAGGCGCCGTCCGGCTCGGCCTCGTATCCGGTGAGAACCTCCCGCTTGATCGTGCCGCTGCCGCGATTCCAGTAGGGCATGAAGCGGCCGCTCGCGTCCGAGGAGGCCGTGCCGGCGAACGCGCTGTCGCGCCCGTCCAGGGCATCCGGCTCCCAGCCCGTCCAGGTCGCGATCAGGCTGGGGTTGGCGCGCAGAAGCTCGCGCAGCATCGCATCGTAGACCTCACGGTCCTGAATGCCGCGGGCGCGCAGGGCTGAGGCGGAGGCCGCGATGCTCTCGGCGGTCTTGGCCGCGACCGCGAGGCGAAACCGGACCTCGCGCGCCTCGTTCGACAGAGTCTCCGACTGCATCTTGGCCGCCTGCTCCTCGAAGGAAGCGTTGATTCGACGGGCAAGAAAAGTCATCCCTCCCGCGAAAACCGCAGCGATCAGGATGCTACAGATAACGGCGACACGCAGGGGCAGCGAAAGCATGTTCTTTACGATCCGCGCAAGGATGTGCCCGACCAGATTTTCAGGAAATCTAGCGGCCACCCGCTCGCATCGTCAAGAAATTTTGAACCCAACCGCAATCAATCGCGATTATATCGCTACATCAATATGAAGCGCTGCGTATATCTACTTGGTATCAACTTATGCGCCGAAGATTGAATTCCCGGCATATCGAGCGCCCGCCGGCCGCCCCATTTCGCGGGGCGGCCGGCAAAGGGCTGTCAGGCCTCGCCGCGGGCGACCAGCGCCTCGTACTCCGAGACCTCCAGCTTACCCTCCCGGGCGACCCGCGCCTTGTCTTCGTCGCTGATCACGTCGCCCGCGAGGTCCAGACGCTTCCAGGCGGCCAGCGGCGTCTCGCGGCCGGGCCGCGGCACGTACTTGTTCTGCTCGAGCTTCTGATACTGGTGGATGTAGCGCGGGCAGTTGATCCAGATCTTCGTCACCGCGACCTTCACGAGGTACTTGGCCTCGGTGTACGCGGCCATCAGGGCGTCGTCGCGCAACAGCGTCGCGTGGCCTTGCACGCGGATGCGATGGGGCGTCTCGAAGTCGATGAACAGCAGGCCGACCTTGGCCTGCCCCTCGATGTTGCCCATCGAGTAGAACATGCCGTTGCCGTCGAAGCCCGGGAACACCAGCGTGCTGGGGTCGAGCACCTTCACGAAGCCCGTGGGGCCGCCCTTGTAGGAGACCGTCGGCATCCCGTCCGGGTCGACGGTCGAGAGGAAGAACATGTCGCGGGAGCCGATGAAGGCGGCCTCGTCCGGCTGGACGGTCTCGTGGACCCAGTCCTCGTCGAGCCGCACGGCAAGCTTGGTGGTGCCGAACTCCTCCTGCAGCGCCCGGTGCGCGTCGGAATAGAGCGATGCCATGGGTGTCCTCTCCGCTGGCCGGTCCTCGTACGCGCGGGACCGCTGGCGGGCTTATGGCCGGGACGCCCCATGTCGGGCAACCCGGAACGCGAAGGGCCGGCCACGCCTCCGCGCGACCGGCCCCCGGGCGCGGCCGAGCAGAGCCCGGCCGCGCGATCCGAAGCAATCAGTTGCGGGTCTTGTCGACCAGCGCCTTCTCGGAGATCCACGGCATCATGCCGCGGAGCTTGGCGCCGACCTCCTCGATCGGGTGGGCGGCGAGCTTGGCGCGAGTCGCCTTGAACGAGGTCTGGTTGACCTTGTTCTCCAGCATCCAGTTGCGGGTGAAGGTGCCCGACTGGATGTCGTTCAGCACGCGCTTCATCTCGGCCTTGGTCTCGGGCGTGACGATGCGCGGGCCGGTGACGTACTCGCCGTACTCGGCCGTGTTGGAGATCGAGTAGTTCATGTTGGCGATGCCGCCCTCGTAGATGAGGTCGACGATCAGCTTCACCTCGTGGAGGCACTCGAAATAGGCCATCTCGGGGGCGTAGCCCGCCTCGACCAGGGTCTCGAAGCCGGCCTTGATCAGCTCGACGAGGCCGCCGCAGAGCACGGCCTGCTCGCCGAACAGGTCGGTCTCGCACTCCTCCTTGAAGGTCGTCTCGATGATGCCGGCGCGGCCGCCGCCATTCGCCGAGGCGTAGGACAGGCCGAGGTCGTGGGCGTTTCCGCTCGCGTCCTGCGCGATGGCGATCAGGGTCGGCACGCCGCCGCCGCGCAGGTACTCGGAGCGCACGGTGTGGCCCGGGCCCTTCGGGGCGACCATCAGGACGTCGAGGTCCTTGCGCGGCTCGATCAGGTTGAAGTGGACGTTGAGGCCGTGGGCGAACAGGAGCGCGGCGCCCTGCTTCATGTTGCCCTCGAGGGACTCGCGGTAGATGTCGCCCTGCAGCTCGTCGGGGGTGAGCATCATCACCACGTCGGCCCACTTGGCCGCCTCGGCGACCGGCAGGACCTTGAAGCCCTCGTGCTCGGCCTTCTTGGCGGTGGCGGAACCCTCGCGCAGGGCGATGACGATGTCCTTCACGCCGGAATCGCGCAGGTTCAGCGCGTGGGCGTGGCCCTGGCTGCCGTAGCCGACGATGGCGACCTTCTTGCCCTTGATCAGGTTCAGGTCGGCGTCGCGATCGTAATACACCCGCATGTCTGTCTCCTCTTAAACTTGGTGCTTCGGGTCGGGTTTGGCCCGGCCGTAGAGGGCCAGGAACTGCTCGACGGCGCGGCCCGCGTCGCGCCGGATCCCGGCCCCGTCGAGGTCGAGGGTCTCGCCGAGCAGAAGGCGAATCTGGATATCCCGGCCGACGAGGCCGAAGAAGGTGCGGAAGGCGGCCTCGCTGTCGGCGAAGGTGAGCAGGCCGGCGGCGCGGCCCGCCTCCAGCACGGGCTTCACCCGCTCGCCGATGGCGAAGCGCCCGTTCGCCAGGACGATGCCGCCGAGGTTGCTCTTGCGCGAGCCTGCATGGGCGATGGCGATGCGGTTCAGCGCCACCGAGGTCGGACCGGTGATGACCTCCAGCCACGTCACGGCGAAGTCCTGCAGGCGCTCCCGCAGGGTCGCGCCGTCGAGCACCTGCGCGGCGTCGTGCCCGGCATGGACCCGGGAGGCCTGCCAACGCACCGTCGCGGTCAGCAACCCGTCCCGGTCGCCGAACCACTTGTAGAGGGTTTCCTTCGAGCAGCTCGCCCGACGCGCGACGGCGTCCATGGTGACCTGCTCGCCGTCCTCGACCATGAGGCCGAGCACGGCGTCCAGCACCGCCTGCTGGCGTGCCGACGGCGCGTCCTGCTCTGCTGTGGCGCTGGACTGCATCATCTCAAATGGTGTACCGTACCGTACGGTACGGTCATTAGGCCGTTTCGACGGCCGCGGCAAGGGGGTGCAGCGACCGGGACGCGTCAGCGCGGGAGCGGCAGTCCCTCGCGGGCGAAGACGGCCTGGACGGCGGGGCGCTCGGCAACGCGGCGGGCATGGGCGGTCCAGGCCGGGAAACGGCCGGCCATGTCGAACCGGAGAACCGGGCCGTTGGCCCAGAACCAGAAGACCATCAGGTAGGCGTCGACGACGGAGAACCGGTCACCCACCGCCCAGCCGCCTTGCGAGAGTCGCACCTCGGTCATGGTGGCGAGATCCGCGTAGGTGTTGGCCGCCTTGCTCTTGATGCCTTCGAACGCGTCCTCATCCTCGGTGTAGCGCTCCGGACGGCGGACATGCGCGTAGGTCACGTGGTGGTTGCAGGCGAGCCAGCCGAGCCACTCGTCCGCGGCGGCCTGCTCCCGCAGGTCGGCGGGCCACAGAGCCGTCTCCGGCACCTGACGGGCGACGTGGCGCATGATGGCCGCGCACTCGGTGAGCACCCAGCCGTCCTCGGTCAGCGCCGGCACGCGGCCGCGATCGTTGATCGCGAGGTATTCGGGCCGGCGCTGGTCGCCCGCGGCGAGGTCGAGCTTGATGCCCTCGTAGGGCAGCCCGGATTCCTCCAGGATAATGTGGGCGGCGAGCGAGCAGGCGCCGGGGGCGTAGTAGAGGGTGCGGGCGGTCATGCCACTGCTATACGCCGTCCGGCATCAAAGCCCGAGCAGTTTCGCGATCTGATGCCGGTCTTCGGCGATATCAGCGCCCGGCGCGACGCCGACGCGCCTCAGAATGCGCGCCCGCTGATCCAGGGACCGGATCTGATCCGTCAACACCGCGCCTGCGACAGTCATTCCGACCGGAAGCATGACCTTCGTCGGTCATGGTTCGATGTTGCTCGTAATCGGGCAGACGTGTTCAGTCCCGCGGACAGGACCGAATTCGACGCGGATCGAATCGCCGGCCTGAAGCAATGGCTCAGCGGGGGGCGTCGTCATCGATGATCTCGGAGCCGACATCCGGCTCCCAATCCACGGTCGGCGGCTCGAAATCCGGGCCCAGACGGCGCATCTCGGCGACCATGTCCTCGAGCGTATAGACCGGAAGCCCGTCGACGTACCGGCGCCCGGCCCATTGCTGCGGCTCCGGCGGGACAGGGCGCTTCGCGACGATCTCGACCGTCTCGCCCGCGCGGATGCCGCGTTCCTCGGCCTCCGCGCTGCTCAGCCGCATGGCGAGGTCGTCACCTTAGCGAATGACCTTGGCTTCCATCGCTCCGCCTCCTGCGGGGACGGCGCATCCTAGCTGAGGCGAAGGAGCAAGTCCTACAGCGGCTCCGCCCCGCGCCCCATCGCGGAGATGCCGGTCCGGCAGATCTCCACCAGCCCGATCACGCTCATCAGGCGCACGAACCGGTCGACATCCTCGGTGGCGCCCGTCAGCTCGAACACGAAGGAATTGAGCGTGGCGTCCAGCGTCTTGGCGCCGAAGGCGGCGGCCAGCCGCAGGGCCTCGCTGCGGTGCTCGCCCTCGCCCTTCACCTTCACGAGGCAGATCTCGCGCTCGAGGGCGTTCCCCTGGAGCGTCAGGTCCACCACCCGGTGCACCGGAACCAGCCGGTCCAGCTGCGCCTTGATCTGCTCGATCACCGCGTTCGTTCCGGTGGTCACGATGGTGATGCGCGAGATGTGGCGCGCCTCCTCGGTCTCGGAGACGGTCAGGCTCTCGATGTTGTAGCCGCGGCCGGAGAACAAGCCCGAGATGCGGGCGAGCACGCCGGGCTCGTTGTCGACGATCACCGCCAGCGTGTGCCGGTTCACCGGCTCGACGCGGACCGCATCGGGGTAGTGGGTGTTCATCGCGTTCATCGCCGGCCTCGTCCTCGTCGTTCGACCCATCGCCGCCGCAGCGGCGGATCGCGGCCCGGCGGTGACGCCGGGCCGCCCGCCCTCACACCAGCATCTTGCCTTCCTCGGAGATGACGTCGCCGAGTTCGACGCCGGTCTCGCCGAGGTAATCGGACAGGAGCATCTCGTTGTGCGCCTTGCCCGACGGAATCATCGGGAAGCAGTTCTCGGTCTTGTCGACGATGCAGTCGAAGATCACCGGACCGTCATGGGCGAGCATCTCCGCGATGGCGCCGTCGAGGTCGCCCGGCTTCTCGCAGCGCATGCCCTTGGCGCCGTAGGCCTCGGCCAGCTTCACGAAGTCCGGCAGGCTCTCCGAGTAGCTCTGCGAGTAGCGCGAGCCGTGAAGCAGCTCCTGCCACTGCCGGACCATGCCCATGTACTCGTTGTTGAGGATGAACACCTTGACCGGCAGGCGGTACTGCACCGCCGTCGACATCTCCTGCATGTTCATCAGGATCGAGGCTTCGCCGGCGATGTCGATGACGAGCCCACCGGGATGGGCGAGCTGCGTGCCGATCGCCGCCGGCAAGCCGTAGCCCATCGTGCCGAGGCCGCCGGAAGTCATCCAGCGGTTCGGCTCGTCGTACTTGAAGTACTGGGCGGCCCACATCTGGTGCTGGCCGACCTCGGTGGTGATGTAGGTCTCGCGGTCCTTGCAGGCCTCGTAGAGGCGCTGCACGGCGTATTGCGGCTTGATGATCGTGCCCGACGGCCAGTAGGCGAGGCAGTCCCGCGCCTTCCAGGTCTTGATCTTCTGCAGCCAGGGCTCGAGGTTCGACACGTCGGGCCGCGACGGCAGGGCGCGCCATGCCTCCAGCATGTCGGCGAGCACCGAGGCGCAGTCGCCGACGATCCCGACATCGACCTTGACCACCTTGTTGATCGAGGAGGCGTCGACGTCGATGTGGATCTTCTTGGAGAACGGCGAGAACGCGTCGAGCCGGCCGGTGATCCGGTCATCGAACCGGGCGCCGACGCAGATCATCACGTCGCATTCGTGCATCGCGAGGTTGGCCTCGTAGGTCCCGTGCATGCCGAGCATGCCCAGGAACTTCTCGTCCGTGCCCGGATAGGCGCCGAGGCCCATCAGGGTCGAGGTGACCGGGAAGCCGGTCTCGCGGACGAGCTCGCGCAGCAGGCGCGAAGCCTCGGGGCCGGAATTGATCACGCCGCCGCCGGTGTAGAAGACCGGCCGGCGCGCGGTGGCCATCAGCTCGACGGCCGCGCGGATCCGGTCGGCATCGCCCTTCACGGCCGGACGGTAGGTCTTGTGGCTCGCGATCTCCGGGCGCTCGTAGAGGCCGGAGGCGAACTGGATGTCCTTGGGCAGGTCGACGACGACCGGGCCGGGACGGCCGTTCGCCGCCACGTAGAACGCTTCGTGCAGGATGCGCGGCAGGTCGTCGATCGATTTGACCAGGTAATTGTGCTTCGTGCAGTGGCGCGTGATGCCGACCGTGTCGCATTCCTGGAACGCGTCGGTGCCGATCAGGTGCGTCGGGACCTGGCCGGTGATGCAGACCAGCGGGATCGAATCCAGCATCGCGTCGGTGAGGCCGGTGACGATGTTGGTGGCGCCGGGGCCCGAGGTGACGAGGACGCAGCCGACCTTGCCCGAGGAGCGGGCATAGCCCTCCGCGGCGTGGACGGCGCCCTGCTCGTGGCGGACGAGGATGTGCTTGACGGCGTTCTGGTGGAACAGCGCGTCGTAGATCGGAAGTACGGCGCCGCCCGGATACCCGAACAGCGTATCGACACCCTGATCCTGGAAGGCCCGGATGACCATCTCGGCCCCGGTCATGACCTCGCCGCTCATGCTCGTCTCCTCGCGCTCTCCGGAGCCACGGCGATCCACGACCGCCGCCCTGCCCCGTCGTCTCTCACCGCACCCTCGTCTGGCGGGGCGGTCACCGCCTCGCCCGAACGTGCCCTTCGCTTCGATATCCTGTCTGCGCCGATCCCATGCTGCCCTGACGCGGGCAACAAAAAAGGGCCCCGAGGGACCCTGCATGCGCCACCGCTCGGACCGCGGCCCTAGCTCAGGGCCGCCCCGTCGGTGACGCTACCGCTACAATAAGGATCGTGGTCATCGGATATCCGAACTTGCCTCGCGGTGGCCGACCAATCCAGCATGGATTGCAACGGGTCGCGCGTAAAGCGTCGGGCCTCTTAGCGGAGAGCGCGGAGCGGGTCAACGGTTCCGGTGTGCCGTTTCGGTGTTTCGAGCCGCGTCCGCACCCTCACTGCAGCGGCGGCGGGTAGCGGCGGACCCAGTTGCTCGCCGCGTCGTAGGCTGTGCCGAGTTGCAGGCAGGCCAGTTCGCCGTGGTTGGGACCTACGATCTGGATGCCGGTGGGCAACCCGGCCTCTCCGAACCCGGCGGGCACGTCGAGGGACGGCAGGCCCGCCATGGTCACCGGGATCACGGTCTGCATCCAGCGGTGATAGGTGTCCATCCGGCGCCCGCCCACTGTCTCGGGCCAGCGCAGAGCCTTGTCGAACGGGAAGACCTGCGCCGTCGGCATCACCAGGTAGTCGTAGGTCGCCATGAACCGGCGCAGGGTCTCGTACCAGCGCGTGCGCCCCTCCAGGGCAGCGATGATCTGGTCGGCCGTGAGCGCCAGCCCGCGCTCAACCTCCCAGACGGCCTCCGGCTTCAGCAGGGACCGATGTCGCGGCTCATCGTAGAACGGGCGCAGAGCCGCCGCGACGGTGAGCGCCCGCAGCACCAGCCAATCCTGCCAGAGCTGCTCCATGGCGTAGCGGGGCACGGCCTCCTCGACGACGCAGCCGAGCTCGACGAAGGTGCTCAGTGCCGCGCGTCCGAGGTCCAGCACGCCGGGATCGAACGGGATCTGCCCGCCGAAATCGCCGAGCCACGCGATCCGGGTGCCCCGAAAATCTCGGGCGCGCGGGCTCGCGAAGGCGGAAGGGTCCTGGCGGATGGAATTCGGGTTGCGCGGATCGTAGCCCGCCTGGACGGAGAGCATCAGGCCGATATCGGCGGGCGTGCGGCCGATGGCGCCCAGCACGCCGAGGCCGGGGCTGAACACGTCCTTGGCCTCGGCGGGGATTCGACCCCAGGCCGGGCGCAGGCCGTAGCAGTTGTTGAAGGCCGGCGGGTTTCGCAGGGAGCCGGCATGGTCGCTGCCGTCGGCGACCGGCTGAAGCCGTAGGGCCACCGCCACCGCGGCGCCGCCGCTCGACCCGCCTGCGGTCTTTTCGAGGTCGTAAGCGTTGGCAGTGGTCCCGTAGACCGGGTTGAAGCTGTGCGAGCCGAGGCCGAACTCCGGGACGTTGGTCTTGCCGATGAAGATCGCTCCCGCGGCGCGCAGGCGCGCCACCATGATCGAGTCGGTGTCGGCGATCCGGTCGGCGAAGATCGGCGAGCCCTGCGTGAATCGCAGGCCCCGCACGGGATCGAGATCCTTTACGGCAAGGGGGAAGCCGTGAAGGGGTCCGACCGCCTCGCCGCGCGCCAGGACGGCATCCGCGGCCTCCGCCTCCTGTAGAAGCGCGGCGTCGTCCCGCAGGCCCACGATGGCGTTCACCTGCGGGTTGATCCTGTGGATCCTCTCCAGATAGGCGCGCATCACCTCGGCGCAGGAGACGACCCGGCCGCGAATGGCGGCGGCGAGATCCACCGCGCCCATGGCCGTGATGCCGTCCGGTCGCGCGTCCTGCATCGTACCGCTCCTTCGATCGGGTGGGCTGTGCCGACCACGCCGCGATGCAAGATCGGAGACCGACCTTGCGAGCGGAGGGTAGCAATCCAGCGGCTCTACGCCGGTCGGCCTCGCGCGACGCTGGCTCGCTTCGCTGCGCTCGCGATGACGGTGCGCAGACCTGTCCCTAGATGATCACGCCACCGACCAAGGCAGCGTCTCCTCGCCCCGGAACACCACCACCGCCGTGTCGTCGACCGTGACCGCCTCGGCGATGCGGCTCTCCCGACGCTCAAGGGTGACGGTCCCGGTATTCGGCTCCAGCCCGTGGAAGCGGGCGCCGTTCAGCGACGCGAAGGCCTCGAACCGGTCCAGCGCCCCCTCCTCGTCGAAGACCTGCACGTAGGTCTGGAGCGCGGAAGGCCCGCAGAACACGCCGGCGCAGCCGCAGGCCGCTTCCTTGGCGCCGCGGACATGCGGGGCCGTGTCGGTGCCGAGGTAGTAGCAGGCCTCGCCGGAAGTGGCGGCCTTGCGCAGGGCCAGACGGTGCCGCTCGCGCTTGGCCACCGGCAGGCAGTACAGGTGCGGGCGCAGGCCCCCCTGGAAGATGTGGGTGCGGTTGATCACCAGGTGGTGCGGCGTGATCGTCGCCGCGCAGCGGCTGCGGTGCTCCCGGACCACGTCGAGGATCTCCGCCGTGGTGGCGTGCTCCACGGTGACTTTCAGCCCCTGGTGGCGGCCGAGCAGCGGGATCAGGCTGCCCTCCATGAAGACCGCCTCGCGGTCGAAGATGTCGATCTCCGGGTCGGTCGCCTCGCCGTGGATCAGCAGCGGCATGCCGATCCGCTCCATGCGCTCCAGCACGGGCGCGATCCCGTTGAGGTCGGTGACGCCCGCGTGCGAGTTCGTGGTCGCGCCCGCCGGATAGAGCTTGGCGGCGACCCAGACCTTGTCGGTGAAACCGCGCTCGATCTCGTCCGGATCGGTGTCGTCCCGCAGGTAGCAGGTCATCAGCGGCGTGAAGTCCTGGCCCTCGGGCAGCGCGGCGAGGATGCGCTCGCGATAGGCCTGCGCCGCCGCGACCGTGGTCACCGGCGGCACGAGGTTCGGCATGATGATGCCCCGGGCGAACTGCGCCACGGTGTAGGGCAGCACCGCCTTCAGCATCGCGCCGTCGCGCAGGTGGATGTGCCAGTCGTCCGGCCGCCGGATCGTGATCCGGTCGGCCGTCTTCGCGTCCTGGCGCTCGGCGGGGAACAGGTCGGCGACGCTCATCGCGGGATGCCCCTCAGGACTGGCCGAAGGCGGAGATGCCGCCATGGGCGGCGGACCAAGCGGCCGGCGCGTTGAGGAAGCTCTCGACCTCGGCCAGCGTCTTCGGGTCGAAGGTGCCCATCTCCTTGGCCACCGCCAGCACGTCCCACCACGTGGTGAGGTAGTGGAGCTTGATGCCGATCTCCTCCATCAGCGCGGCGCTGTCGGGGAAGATGTCATAGTAGAACAGCACGAAGCAGTGATCGACCTGGGCGCCGGACTCGCGCAGGGCCTTGCAGAAATTGACCTTGCTGCGGCCGTCGGTCGCGAGATCCTCGACCAGCAGCGTCCGGGCGCCCTCGACGATCTCGCCCTCGATCTGGGCATTGCGGCCGAAGCCTTTGGGCTTCTTCCGGATGTACTGCATCGGCAGCATCATCCGGTCAGCGATCCAGGCGGCGAAGGGGATTCCGGCGGTCTCGCCGCCCGCGATGTGGGTCAGCTTCTCGTAGCCGATCTCGCGCACGATCGTGGCGGTGGCGAAATCCATCAGCGTCGTGCGCAGGCGCGGGAACGAGATGATCTTCCGGCTGTCGGTGTAGACCGGGCTCGCCCAGCCGGAGGTGAACTTGAACGGCTCGTCCTTGTAGAAGAGCACCGCGCCGATCTCGAGGAACATCTTGGCCGCTTCGCGGGCGATCACTTGCCGGTCGAGGGGCAGAAAGGGGCTGGTCATGCGGCGTGCGCGCTCCGCTTGGTTGCTCTCCGGGGTTTGAAGACCAGTCCGGCCGGAGAGAACGCGTTGAATAAGGGCCTGACCGCCCTCCTCCGCCCTGTCTCCGCCAGCGTCAACCCTGATCGCGCCGCTATCCGCGCTTCACGCAGTGTTGCCGGCCCGCAGATGCGCGAGGTGCCGGATCGCCAGAGCGTAGCCGTGCGTCCCGAACCCGGCCAGCACGGCCGTCGCCGCCAGCGAGATGTAGGAATGGTGGCGGAAAGCCTCGCGCCGGTGGACGTTCGAGATGTGGCACTCGATCACCGGCACCTCGCAGGTGTTGAGCGCGTCGAGGATGGCGACCGAGGTGTGAGTGTAGGCGCCGGCGTTGATGACGATACCGGCGGAGCCGACGCGGAATTCATGGATCGCGTCGATCAGCACGTGCTCGGCGTTGCTCTGGCGGCACTCGACCGCGAGGCCGAAGCCCGCGGCGGTCTCGCGGCACAGGGCCTCGACGTCGGCCAGCGTCGCGCGGCCGTAGACCTCCGGCTGGCGCTTGCCCAGCAGATTCAAGTTTGGACCGTTCAGGACCAGGATCGTGTCGTTCATCGTGTGCCTCGCGGCCCGAGAGGTGCGGCAAGCGCCCGCAAGACACAAGTCCGGCTTGTCATCGGGCCGGAGATGTCCCGCACTCGGACCTGCAGCCCGCGCCGGGCGGTTCAGATCCGGGATCGACGGCGCTATCCCGGTTCGCGAAACCCGATGAGGCAGGGAGGACAGGCGGATGGCAGGATCCCGGAGCGAGGCGCCCGTAGTGATCGCGGTGGCGATCACCGGCTCCGTGCCGCGCAAGTCGGACAATCCGGCCGTTCCGGTGACGGTCGCTGAGCAGATCGAGTCGACGCACCGGGCCTTCGAGGCGGGGGCCACGCTCTGCCACATCCACGTGCGCAACGACGACGAGTCGCCCTCCTCCGACCCGGACAAGTTCGCCGCCGTGCAAGAGGGGCTGCGCCAGCACTGCCCTGGGATGATCGTGCAGTTCTCCACGGGCGGGCGCGGGCGCGATCCGGCTGCCCGCGGCCTATCGCTCAAGCACCGGCCCGACATGGCATCCCTGTCCACGGGCTCGGTGAACTTCCCGACCATCGTCTACGAGAATTCCGCGAGCCTCGTGACCGACCTCGCCAGCCAGATGAAGAATTACGGCGTCCGCCCCGAAATCGAGATCTTCGACCTCTCGCACCTGCACGGCGCCAAGCGGCTGGTGGAGACGGGCCTGATCGACGCGCGCCCGCACGTGCAGTTCGTGATGGGCGTCCAGAACGCCATGCCGGCCGAAGAGCACCTGCTCGACATCCTGCTCGCCGAGACAAGACGGATCCTGCCGGAGGCGACCTGGACCGCCGCCGGGATCGGCCGCAATCAGGCGACGGTCATGGACTGGGCGCTAGCGCGCGGCGCCGACGCGGTACGCACGGGACTCGAGGATAATATCCGGGTGACGAAGGACCGTCTGGCCGCGAGCAATGCCGAGCTGGTCGGTCTGGCCGCCGACGCCGTGGCTCGGCACGGCCGCCGTGTGGCGACGCCCGCCGAGGCTCGCGCCGCGCTCGGACTCGGCTGAGGCCACCTTCTCATATGCGAGGCGGCGTGCTAACGATCCGCCCGCGCGGGTGTAGCTCAATGGTAGAGCAGCAGCCTTCCAAGCTGAATACCCGGGTTCGATTCCCGGTACCCGCTCCA